>Ga0163151_10005348_pt1 | contig 16455 bp, 12 predicted proteins | sample OliLakLV19MP5IB2_FD_145596 | JGI IMG/M metagenome (GOLD analysis project Ga0163151, IMG submission 145596) | Freshwater microbial mat bacterial communities from Lake Vanda, McMurdo Dry Valleys, Antarctica - Oligotrophic Lake LV.19.MP5.IB-2 | ecosystem: Environmental > Aquatic > Freshwater >...
ATCCACCCACGACCTCGGCGGGAACGGGATCTCTTATGGAAAGTGGGCAATGCCGCATCGAATCGGCACTCGCTCACCTTTCTGGAAGGCGAGCGGACTTCGAGCTGATTCCACGCAGAAACGCGTGGATGAGGCAATACTGTTGGTCACCCAATCGAGCGTGACATTCGTCAGCACGATGTCGAGCGGAATTGTGTAGGACAAGGTCATCGGGGCCGGCATGCACGCCATGCGGAAAGAAATGGCCTTCACAGATGCCCTCTGAGCGACGATCGGCCTAACGACAATGGTGCGGGCACCCCCCGCGAGGCAGCTGAAGTAGTTATCCTACAATCTCGTTTGGCGGACGTAATCAAACCCTGAACGCCGCGCTTGAAAGAAAGACTCATCGAAAACGGGAATCGACAACACGGCAGGGCAGCGTCCCCGGTTGCACGGCCAAGCTGGTGCCGGGATCGTAGCAGGTGTCGGTAAAGCAGCGACGCGAGGGTGCGCGATGAACTCCATTGCCGCCGTTCACCCAATAGCAGGAAGTTTGAATCGAGTCGCCCATATCTTCTCGGCGGAATTATTCCATGAATTTCTCGTACCTTGCTCCCAGTCCACCCTTGCGGGGCGTCGTAAGAGACTACTTGATCGCTCACTTCCGTTTCGATCAGGAAGACCACGCACCGCTCAAGCCCTACGCGGCGAAACCAGAGCAAGGCATCTCGTTCTTTGTCAGAGGACGCCCCAGCATGGTGAACTCGCTCACGGGCGAGGTTCAACAAGCACCGCCCGTATCCTTTTCTGGGCAACAGGTGACGCGGTGCGATGTACGCCTGGGGCGTGAATTCCTGATGTTCAGAGTGCATTTCCAGCCAGGCGCCCTGTTCCGCGTGGTGAATATTCCGCTGTACGAATTTGGCGCGGGCTACTTCGATGCCGAACTCGCGTTAGGCGGTGAGGTCCGGGACGTGAGCGAACAGCTGGCCGCCGCACGCAGCTATGCCGAGATGGTCGCGCTGGTCGAGGCGTATCTGGTGCGGAGCGTGAGGAGGGTAAATCGGGATGTCCATCCCGCCGATCGAGTTGCCAGTCATTTGACCGCTGATCCCGTTCACGCTTCCCTGGACTGGTTGGGCCGTCAGGCCTGTTTAAGCGGCCGCCAGCTCAATCGGACGTTCACCGAGCGAATCGGAGTTGGCCCGAAGCTCTACAGTCGCCTTGTTCGTTTCCATCACGCCTACCTGTTCAAAGCGGCACATCCAACTATCGCCTGGCCCACCATCGCGATCGAATTCGGCTACGCGGATTATTAGCACATGGTCAGAGATTTCAAGCATTTCATCAGCGCCACACCCAATCTGTGGCTCCAGCAGGATGCCGGATCGCCTGAACACTTCCTCGCACGCGTCGGCACCGGGTGAGTCTTGCTTCACGCCCAGGATCCGCTGCGGGATCGGTCCCGGCAGGATGTCCGATTCTTACCACGCAAAGCCGACGAACGGCGATCATAATCATGCTCCGGTAGGCACTACACCTGCTGAACCAAGGAGCAACCCATGAACAGGAAGCAATTCTTCAAGGTTGCGGGCGCGGCGACAATTGGAGGTATGGTCGGGTGCGGAGGCCGAGCGGTGGGCCAGTCGTCAGACACGTCATCGGCGACCGTCGATAGTGGCGGGGGAAGAACACGGCGCGCGCTCCACGTACCCAACGGCAGGAACCGATTCGAGAAAGAGTTGATGATCTGGGGCGTCATTCCGTTGCAGATCAAGGTCTCGACCAATGACACCGCTGGTGCGCTCTTCGTCTTCGAGCATGCCAACATGGGGAGGGGCGGGCCGCCGCGTCACTTCCATTACGAGCAGGACGAGTGGTTCTACGTGATCAAAGGCGAATTTGCTTTTGAGGTCGGCGACGAGCCATTCACTCTGCATTCCGGAGATTCTCTTTTCGCGCCCCGTATGGTCCCGCACGTCTGGGCGTACGTCGGAGACGGGCCGGGTACATTGCTGCTCGGGGTCCAGCCAGCGGGTTCCCTCGAAGCGTTCTTTCTACAGAGTTCCGAGTTGACGAAACCGCCAACTCCGGGGGAAGCGGAGCAGCAGTTTGCCGCCCACGGCATGAAGGTCGTTGGGCCCCCTCTCAAAGTAGGTTAGAAATCCCGATCCCGCGCGCTGCAGGTTCGCAGCGCAAGGCACTACGCTCGACTATGTGGCGCGGGCAGACTTTGATTGTCCGATCGCTTTTCGCACTGATCGGTAGCGACCGACACCCGCGCCAGCTGCAGCGATGCAGCACGATGGCCGCATTTCACCACGAACCGTTGGGCGCCCCGCCTAACGAAGTAAAGATTCTTGCCGCGCCCAGCCGCGGCAAAATCTGGTGTTGAACTCAATCCGAGGGAGAACGGTCGGCCGCGCGAGGGGGCGGAGGGATCACATCTCGCGGGTACTTGCCAAGTCGGTGCGCACGCAGCGCGCGCGGCTCGCATCTATAAAGTATAGGGACTTTCAATCGAGCCAGACTATCATCAGGGCAGGCCCCGGCCCCGCGTCCGCCTAACGGTTAGACGCAATTGAGAGCGCGGAGACCGCTATTCGCGGCGTCACGTGGACGACCGGCGGCGGTGACGCCTGGTACGGGACGAACCGCTTCCAGCATCTGCTGGTACGCCAGTTGATAGTTCGGATGCCGATCGGCGTTCAGGGAGAAGTTGAGCACCACGGCGCGGTCGGTGGTGAATCCGGGATCCACGGCGAGCAGTCTGGCAAAAGAGCGAATCATCAACCCGCCGCCAATCACGAGCATCATCGCGAGGGCCACGTCGGCCATCACGAGGCCGTTCCGCAACCTGAGCCCCCCCAGCCATTCCGCGGCCTCCCGCGCGCAACTCGTCGTGCAAACGGCCGGACGAGGCGCGGGTGGCCGGGACAAGGCCAAACGGGAGCCCGGTCACGAGCGAGAGCAGGAGCGCGAGCAGCAGCACGGGGGCGCTCAGCGCGACCTTGGAATCGCGGGGGAGGCAGACATTTCATTACTTTCGCCACTGCCAGCACGTATCGGTCCCAGGAGGCGGCCTCGGCGCGCAGCGCCTTCCGGCCCGCTGTCGTGAGTTGGTAGAACTTGGCGCGCTTTCCCTTGTCCGAGTTCCCCCACTCCGACTCGATCCAGCCGCGCTCTTCCTTGCGGTGTAGTGCGGTGTAGAGCGCCCCGTCGAGAATGCGAAAGCTGCCGTCGGACCCCTCGCCCGCCTGAGTCACCCGCCTGACCCACCCGCCTTGCGGTGCTTCCTCGCGTGCAGCAACATGGTTGCGCCACGCTCCTCGTCACACCCTACGCTCCCACTCGATGCCCTCCGCCACGTTGTGCAGCCTCCGCGTATGCACCCTGTTCGCCCTCGGCGCGTTTCAGTCGCCCACCAACCTCGTCGCCCAGCGCCCCGCCGCTCCGGCCCCCCGCGCCTCGGTCGACACCACCGCCTTGGCGCGCCTCGACTTCCGTGCCATCGGACCTGCCAACATGATGGGACGCTCGACCGACGTCGAAGGCGTGCCGGGCGACCAGAACACCGTCTATGTAGGAACAGCGGCCGGCGGCATCTGGAAAACCATCAATGGCGGCACCACCTGGACCCCGCTCTTCGAGAAGCAGCCGACGCTCTCCATCGGCGATCTCGCCTTGGAGCCTGGGAACCCCGACGTCATCTACGCCGGCACCGGCGAGGCGAACACGCGCAATTCGGTCTCCTTCGGCCGCGGGATGTACAAGTCCACCGACGGCGGCACTAGCTGGCGTTTCCTCGGGCTCGGCGACACACGCCACATCGCCCGGGTGATGGTGAGTCCGGCCGACGTGCGCACTGTCTTCGCCTGCGCCGTGGGGCATATCGGGGGGCCTAACGCGGAGCGCGGCGTGTTCGTCTCGCGCGACGGGGGGACGACGTGGAGTCGGACGCTCTTTGTCGACGACCGGCACGGGTGCGCCGACCTCGACGTGGACCCGAAGAACCCGAACATCGTCTACGCGGTCATGTGGCACTTCGATCGCAAGCAGTGGACGTTCACTAGCGGTTCGGAGCGGGGTGGCATCTTCAAGTCGATTGACGGGGGCGCCACCTGGAAGAAGCTGGGCGGCGGACTCCCCAAGTTGCTGGGGCGCGTTGGAGTCAAGGTGGCACCATCGAGCCCCAACGTGGTGTACGCGGTCGCTGAATCGAAGGAAGGGTACGTATGGCGCAGCGACGATTTCGGCGAGACCTGGCGCAAGACAAGTGATGACGCGGCGACGTTGTGTCGCGGTTTCTACTACGCCGACCTGCGCGTGGATCCGCAGAACGCGGACCGCGTGTACGCCATCGCCTGCCAACTCTCGGTGTCCATCGACGGTGGACGCACCTTCCGCCCCTTCTCGCAGAACATTCACGGCGATCATCACGGCATGTGGATCGACCCGACCGATCCAACGCGACTCTGGCAGGTGAATGACGGCGGCATTGCCGAATCGCGCGACAAAGGAGCGACGTGGAACTTCCCCAACCACTTCGCCCTCGCCCAGTTCTACCAACTACACGCCGACAACCGCGAACCGTTCTATTTCCTGGGCGGAGGACTGCAGGACAACGGAAACTGGGTGGGCCCCAGCCGCACCCGCGACCCGCTCGGCGTGCTGGTGGACGATTGGAACCTTGTGAGCTACGGCGACGGCTACTATCAGGTCACCCACCCCGACGACCCGGACTACTTCGTTACCGATGCGCAGGGCGGGATGATTTTTCGGACGCAGATGCGCACGCGCGAACAGGAGGACATCTCACCACAACCGCGCCGCAACGACGGCGCCCCGGTCAACGCGCTGCAGTATCGCTTTAACTGGAACGCACCGATCGTCGCGTCGCCGCACGACGGCAAGGTGCTCTACTTCGGATCGCAGGTGCTGTTCAGATCCCGCGATTTTGGAGGGACATGGACGGCGATTTCGCCCGACCTTTCCAAGAACGACACCACACGCCACGGCTGGGCGGGAGGCCCAGCCATCACCGAGGCCACCACCGCCGAGTACTACAACACCATCTATAGTGTGGCCGAGTCGCCGGTGCAGAAGGGAGTCATCTGGGTCGGACTTGATGATGGCAATCTGCATGTGACCCGCGACGACGGCGCGACGTGGACGCGCGTGGATCGCAATGTTCCGGGCGTGGGGCCGGAGGCGGTGGTGAGTCATGTGGAGGCGAGCCGTCGCGCGGCGTGCACCGCGTACGCGACCTTCGAACGCAAGTTCATGGACGACCTCAAGGCGTACGTGTTTCGGACCGCAGACTGCGGCGCCACTTGGAGCAACATCAGCGGAAACCTGCCGGAGGGGGCGTACCTGCAGGTGCTGCGCGAGGACCCGAAGAATCCCGATGTGCTTTATGCCGGCACCGAGACCGGACTCTACGTGAGTGTTGCCGGTGGGAACGACTGGTTCCGGTTAGGCGGCAACCTTCCGGCGGTCCCGGTGCATGAGGTGCTCGTGCACCAGCGCGAGAACGACCTCATCGTCGCCACGCATGGTCGCGGAATCTTCATCCTCGACGACGCGTCGGCCATTCAGGAACTTGCCGTCGCGGGGGCCAAGCCGGCGCATCTGTTTGCCATGCGGACGGCGACGCGCTTTGCGACCAAGATGAACAAGGGCTCGATCGGGAACTCGCTGTTCATGGGGCCCAATCCCGCGTATGGGGCGATTGTCCGCTACCACCTGCGCGCGAAGCCCGCGGCGGAGACAGCGGTAAAGGTCGAGGTGCTCGATGCAGCTGGGTCGGTGGTCCGCACGCTCGCGCGCGTGCCGCGTGAGGCGGGAATCAACACGACGTCATGGAATCTCGCGTACGAGGCGCCGCGCCAGCGACGGCCGATCGATCCGAGCGATCCGGCGATCCAGTTCTTCGGGGCGCCGTCGGGGCCGCGGGCAGTGCCTGGCCGCTATGTGGTGCGGCTGACGGTGGGTGATCAGCGGCTGGAGCAGCCGCTCGAGGTGCGCGTGGATCCCACGTCGAAGACGACGCCCGATGCGCTCCGTGCCCAGTTCACCATCGCCATGGAGCTCCGCGAGCTGCAATCGCTGGCCAACGATACGCTGCGCTCACTCGACGGGCGCAAGGCCGAGCTCGAGGCGCGTCGGCGCTCGGCGCAGGCCGTTCCCGATGGAGGTGGGGCTGCGGTTATGCGGGCGTTGTCGGGAGAGTTGGCACAGGTCGATTCGCTCTTCGACATTTTGGTGAAGCCGGCGGGAGTGCCGTTCTGGAGTGATGGACCGCGCGTAAGTGATCGGATCGGAGCGCTGCTGCGGAATGTGGACTCGGGAAATTTTCCGCCTACCGCGCCGCAGCAGGGACTGGCCAAAGAGTTGGCGGTGGAGTTACGGCAGGCTTTGGATCGGGTGCGGAAATATCTCGGACGTTTTACCACCATGTAGCGCGACGGTGGGGGGAGTCCGTGGCGACGCGGGGCGTGCGTCGCTGGCGGACTCCCTCACGCGTACCAAGGGAGAGTGATAAGGGAGGGTGGGCTCAACGCCATTCCATCATCATCGCGGAATGAGATGGTCCTGAGTTGCGACATCGACAGGTACGATGCTGAGATTCCGCCACAGCTATTCCGCTTTCTTCGAGAGCCGACGCACAGCGCCGCTGTTACGGAGGGCAGCGTGTGGCTCAGCACTCTGCGCGCCTGTCGCGCGTACGAGGCGGAAGGTCGAGGTGACCCCGGTGAAGCCATCCATGAGTACGATACCGGCCAACTATGTGGCGTTGGCGACGACGCGGAGTTCGGACGCCGCGCCGCCATACGCGGAGTGAAGGTTCACCCTGGCGCTGAATCCATAGTCGTCTGGCACAACAGATACACATGGACACTCGTTGGCGATGAGATCGAGCGTTGGCTCGACGCTGAGTTCGAGGCTCCGGCTGAGGAGGCGATCGCCAACGTAGTCTCGGATGGGACTTGTCGGCCCGCGACTGGAGGTTGCTCGCACGTTTCATTGCGGCCCAGGATGTCAGAACCCCTGCTCGGTTAATGGAGCAGATGACCCGATGGTCTGCATCGAAGAACGAGATCCGCTACAGCTTCAACGATCCGGAGAAGTTCATCTTGGCTATTGTAGAGTTCTTCGACGAGAAGCGGCACCGAGTGCACTACGTGCGGCGCCCGTTCGACCGGAGCGGGATCAGGACGGACTTCAATGGGGCGAGTGTAAACTTCTCGTTCGCGAGCCTGATTGCACGGGGGGAGGAGCCGCGGTGACGCGCGTTCCATGGAGAATGAGCTTTGTATGGCCGAATGGCCAAAGCGTTGCGTCGCTGGCGGCGGATGCACACCTGTCGCCGCTCGACGAGGCAGTATCTGACGCGACCGTCATCTTTGGTGGCCTCTCGACGCTGACGTCTCGCGGGCTGGAGCAGATCGAACGCTGGATCCAGCTGCAGGAAGCGTTGAAAGTCGCGCTGCTGCTGTTCGTCCGACCGTCCTGCGGCATACGTGCCAGTGAGCTGTCACGCGCTGCGAAGATGTGCGATCGATTGACTGGACGGCTCGCGCTTCGTGTGCTCTCGTCTTCCGACTTCACTCCTCGCACGAGTTACCTCTGCTTCTCCGACTCGAGGAATGGTTCGACGACCGTAGCCTCCGGATCGGTCGAAGACTTGTGGCCAATACGCCCTGGCGACAATCGGGATCTGATGGTCTTTCGTGCCGACATGGCGCTGACAGTCGAGCTACAGAGATCCTTCGAATCAGATTGGATCCGAGCTGCCGACGTGCGCGGCCCAGGAGTCGCGCAAATTCCCGCGCTGATTCTACCGTCCGGGAGCGAAGAGGGCACTCGTCTTTGGCGTGACTACGAAAGTGTCGTCTCCGCTGCTAGCTCGCCGCCTGTCGCGGTGGGTGCAGCATCCACTCCGACTGACGGCGTAACATACGCGGGTGACTCCACGGCGGCGCCGACGTCAGTCACGGCAAGCCTAGGTCTCACCACACCCGACGATCTCGCGTGCGAGATTGCGGCGTTGTACGGGCGCGGGCGGATGGTGACGATCGAGAAACTCTCTCGGCGCCCTCCACTCGATGCGCCTTTGGATCCGCAGCTCTTCGGTGATCTTCCAGAGACCCGCACCGGAAGCGTGACGAGGCGCGTCAGCATGCGCATTTCGATCATCTCCGACCGCCACCTGAAACGGCTTGAGGGTCTACGCACTGGAATCCGGACCTTGCTGGGACGGTTCTCGTTCGCTCTGGCGGAGAACGTGCGGTGGGTTCCTTCCGAAGCGAAACCACTCTTCGATGAAGCTCTGACCAAGCTGGATGAGAAGGGCGTGCGGGCCCTGAAGGACGTCATTGGCGGGAATCTCGACTCATTCATGGCGTCGCGGCGCGAACAGCTACGAGAAGACATTGCAGCGATGTGCGCGGAACTTGGACAGAAGGCCCAGCGGAGTCGTGCCGGGCCTTCTGCCGAAGGTGGCGGATTCGTTGCGCAAGCGCATCCAAGGTGCCCACGGAACGAGCATCCTTCCGCTGCTCTCGTACTCTTCCGTCGCATTCGCAATTGCTGCGGACGATCATGCAAACCCGTGGGCGCAGGCGGCAACGCTCCTGTACGACATGGCGACCTACATGCGCAAGGCGTTGACCGACCGTCGGTTCTTTCTCGGAATTCAGGTTAGCGAGGACGCGCTGCTCGATGCGATGAACGTGGCTGATGATCACATCCTGCAACTGCCAGGTCGACAGGCAAGTCAGCGCGCAATGGGCGAGTTGGATCAGCTGAACGCGATTCACCAATCGGCACGCGAGCCGCGGCGAAGGTGCGAATTGATTCTTCGCGTGATCAAGGGAGGCGATCCGGGCGAGATCGATCGCGATCTGGAAGGGACATGAGGCGATTCGACTCCCGCTTTCGTCGCGGCCCCAAGTGGCGCTTCTCTGAGATCCAAGCCTGGACCGAGCAGCTCAGAGACGTACTGTGGGACCTAGACTCTGAAGTCGCTTCGCTAGCCGGTTCCCACCAGAACGCCACTTCTTCCTCCGCACGGTACATCGGTATTCGAGAGGTTGTGACGACGAAGCCTGGTGTCGTGCTTCTTCCGGCGAAACTTCTTTCCACACAGCGGACACTGGAACACGTACACCGGTCCGGTCCGAACGCCGGTCCGACGCGGCCGCGAGACCGCACTTCGCGCCGGCTCGATGGACGGACGTCGACTACTCGCGACCGGTGCGAATCCGAGTTCGATCGCGTACCGAGGAGTGAACGTGGTCTGCGTGGTGCGAAGGCCGACGATCTCGGCGACCTTGAACGACTTGACGATCCCGCTGGCCAACTCGTGAGCGTACAAGAGAAGATTTCCCGTGTCGGCAATCCGCAGCGAATAGGGCTCCGCCCTGCGCGGCTTTCCGCGATAGGTGAACTCGACCAGCAGTCGATTGGCACCAGCGAAGCGCAATCGCTCGATTGGTCCACCGAGTCCGCGCGGCGCCGTTCCCGACATGACGACGCCCTCGACGCTCGTCGGCGGCGACACCAGCGCTTCTCTAACACGCGTCACACGCTCATCAATCCATGCCAGCGCCTCGTCGATTCGCTCCAGCACCCCGTCGATCGGCAGCAACTCCTGCAGCTGATGGGCGAGCATGTTCGCCCACTCGGCGCGCAATTCAGCCGACGCCATGATCACGTCGACCAGCTCTTTCCGGCTCGGCGCGGTCAGCTGCTTGACGGCGCACTTCGAACGGAAGAGCATGCGCAGCCGCGAGACATCGATCCCCTCGACGTTGGTCGTGATGTAGACGACATCGTACAGGTCGCGCGGCCTGGTGCGCTCGAGCAGCGCACGCGTCTTTTCCGCGAGCAGCTCCTCGAACGAGTAGGTCCGCACGACCGCGTCCTCAGGGAGCGCATCGGAGTACGGATGAAGCACCCGACGCAACACCGGCTCCTCGATGATCGGCTCGTGCTGCGTGATGTCGAACAGGATTCGTGGCCAGTTGGGGGCCTGCAGCGGACCGCGGTATCCGATACGCCCCTCGAAGGTCGGTCGGCCGAGTTTGTCGCGCCGTTCCTTGACCACGATCTGGTCATGCGGCATCGCGATACCGCACATCTCCCCGACGAGCGCCGCCAGTCGAGTCAGAGTGCGCTCGATCGCGGAGACATCGTACGACACATCCGGACGCAGAGAGAAGTCCAGATCCTCGGAGAAGCGGTACGTCTCGATGAAGCATTTCTTCACGCACGTGCCGCCTTTCAAGATCCAGCCGTCGGACGTCTCCTCGTCCAGACTCACGGCAGCGAGCATCCAACCCAGAGCGTAGTCTTTCTCGACCACATCCGGGCGGAGGCTCCACTCCGCTGCACGCGAAAGGATTTCGGGCTTGCCTATCATCGTCGGAGCCTACACGAGGTCTGCGTTCACCACGATCCCCCACCGCCTAACGATGCGGCCGCCCCGAGCAACGCTGGGGTCGAGAGCGATGAGACCCTTGGTTGCCATGCGACTGAGCGGATCGAGCAGCTCGGAAGGAGTCCCGTCCTGTTCGAGTATGAAGCCCAGCCGCTTCGCCGCCGCTCCATTGCCCGATCGAGTCATCTCCTCGATGAGCGTCGCGACTCGCGCCGCACGATCGCCTTCGAAATATCGACGAAGGCACTCCGTCGTGTGGCGCATCCCTCCGAGCCACGTCGGATCGCGGAACGCGTCGACCAAGGTCCGCTCGGCCCCCGATACCGCTACTCGAGCGGAGCCGCGCCAGACGAAGGCAACGCCCGCAAGTCGCTCCCGGCGCACGTTCGCCAGGCGGAATTCGAGGCCCAGAAGGCGCTGTTGGCGAGAGCGAAGGACGGCGGCGGTCGCCACGAACGTCGATCGGAAGAGTTGTTCCGTCAGCCCCCAGTGCTCGGCAGCGCTCCATCCGCCGACGTAGCACGGATCGTAGGCGCGACTGGCCAGAACCCAAGGGTCCGGATAGGTGGTCTGGCCTTTCGTTGCGGCCTCGATGGGGAGGATGTAGTACAGTCCCCTTCGAACCCGGGCGAGCCACCCCGACTTGGCGAGTCGGGCAAGGCGCGCAGCGGCCTCCGTCCTGGGGGTGCCGAGCGCAGCCGACGCCTCGTCGACTCCGATGAGTCCGTTGGGAGCGCTGGCGCCGAGCGCAGCCAAGTGGGCCTTCGTGGAGCTACCGTCATGGAGTTCCATGGTACAGTCAGCATGTAGACAAATGCCAATAGTGTCAATAACTACACATACACTGTACCCACTCGGTCGGTTCAGTCCGTTCCACCTGAGCCGATCCAGCAGTCTCGCAGTCCTTGTCGCGCCACAAGCCGGCGCCCGCAGTTGACGACGTGACCGCCCCCAAGACCCGCAAGAAACTCATCGAAGTCGCCCTCCCCCTCGAAGCCATCAACAAGGCGGCGGCGCGCGAGAAGTCGATCCGGCACGGCCACCCCTCCACCCTGCACCTGTGGTGGGCCCGCCGCCCGCTGGCGGCCGCGCGCGCGGTGATCTTCTCGAAGATGGTCGATGACCCGTCGTCGTGGCCGGAGCTCTTTCCCACGCCGGCCAAGCAGGAGAAGGCGCCAATTGGCCGCACTCCAACCCGCGCACTCCCGCAACCGCAGCACATTCTCGCCGACCGATACAACAGCGGTCCGCGTCTGCCAAGCTGCCCGAATTCGAGGCTGGCCATGGAAAGCGTGACCGCGTGGTACTCTCCCTGGACAGAATCTGCCTAACACCTGAGTCGGAGGACGGTGCGGTCGTCAGCGATCGGCTGCTGGCGAGGGCGGCTTGAGACTGTCGCCGAGGCTCTGCCACCGGCGGAGGAGCACGATCGGGAGAAGCTAAACCCACCGAAGTATGGCAAACGCCAGCTGAGGAGCGATCGCGATGACTGCGAATCGCACCGCACGGCCCACGAATGCGACCGTCATGAAAAGGGCGAAGGGGCAATTCACCGCTCCCGCAGCGATGGCGCTCAGATGGAACGGCGGCACACTCACCAATGCGCTGCTTCCGAGCGCGGCAGTTCCGAGCTTGGGGTACTCCGTCAGGAGCCGAAGCGCCCGGTCGATCTGCCTGCGAAGCCATGGATGCCGCACCCGGTCGTGTCGCGTACCAAGCCAGTACCACCCAGCCTTTCCCAGCACGTGGCCCAAGCTGAAGACCATGACCAAGGGCAACAACAGGCCACGTGGCTTGACGCCACCTATGGCCAGCACCACAAGTTCGGCTCCCCCCAACGGAATGACTCCAAAGAGGACACCTAACGCGAAAGCCGAACCCAATGCAGCTAGCGGTGTCGAAAAATCACCCAGCGTGTAGCCGAGGAGCTGAACAGATTCGACGTCCGCGGGGGACAGCATTCCACAATGCTAGCGTGCATTGCCGCTTCCGCCATACCCCGTCGGCGTACATGGTCGGAGCGACGCGGGGGACGCGTGCGCCGAGCACCGGGTGCGCCCTGCTCGTCCATGGAAGGCGGTCAAGTGCGCCGTGTCGCGTTACGCCAATATGCGAGATGGGCGCGACCGCCCGTGGCGTCGCGCCATGTCATTCCAACGGTTTATTCACCGAATGAATGACAATCATTCATTCGTGGCGAACAATGCCGGAGTACTCGGCACAGGCACGATCAGGGTACCACCCACACCACCGCTGTGCGTGGCGGCACGCTGAATGTGCCCGTGACGGGATTCCATGTCGCCAGCGCGGCGCGCGCATCGGCCGCACCGGGGGCGCGATGCACCGGGTGAAGCTCGAATGCCCTCCCCCGCAGCGCCTCGATCGACACCGCGTGCTCGGCCTTGTCCACGTTGATCAGGTACACCAACTCCCTGAAGCGGGCGCCCTCGTACCCGTCGCCGTTCAGGTGTCCCACGAGCACGGTCGGGACCTGCGCCGAGCCGGTGTTGTGAAAAGTCAGCCGCTGCACGATGTCGTTAGCCGATCGTAGGCGGAAGAGCGTCGAACTCGCCCGGATGCGGAGCAGGTCGAAGAAGGCATCGCGCGTCCAGCGGATTTCGGTCGCGGTAGGCTTGATGGACGAATCGGCCAACAGGGGCCGCATGAGGGGCCAGCTCTCGCCATTGTCACGTTTGGGTGGCAGCCCGGTGCCGAAATAGTTGTCGCTCAAGGTCCAGTCGAGGCGGTTGAACCAGTCGCCCGAGTCGTAGCTGTTGCGGTCCATCGATTTGCTGCGAAGCACTTCCTGTCCGGCGTGGAAGTAGGCGACGCCCTGGCTGAAGGCGACAATGGCGGCCCCCAGTGTCTGAACGCGCGCCCGGTCCGCGCGGCTCGTTCCCACGGGAAGCTTGAAGACACTAACGTCGAACAGCGTCTGATTGTCATGGTTCTCGACATAGTTCACCACCTCGCCGGGCTCGCTCGCGTAGCCGGCGGCTTGGCCGGCGTAGTCGATGCGCGCCAAGGGAACGGTCTCGTCGCGGTAGGTGTGCAGGGGATAACTGCGGAGCGTGCCCGCCAACCCCACACGCACCATATCCGCCGCCCGCATCAGGTCCGCCGAGGTGAGCGTGGAGGGGGCGAGGACGTTGCGGTCGTAGACCAGGCCGTTGATATAGCCTTGGCGCGCGATCTGGTCGGGGCCGTTGTCGCCCGCGCCGCCGCCGCGCACGGCGTCTCGACTACGGTCGCTGAAGGTCGCGATGCCGCTACCGCTGAGGGAGAGCTGCGACGCCTGCCGGAAGCGCGTGCCGTTGGCCACTTCGCCGAAGTTCCAACCTTCGCCGATGAGGGAAATCGGGCGCCCGGACGCTGCATTCACGGAGGTCTGCAACTGCTCCATCGCAGCGCGGGGCTGGTGGCCCATGAGGTCGAAGCGGAACGAATCGATTTTATGATCGCGCGCCCACACCATCGCCGACTCGACCATCAGCTTGGCCATCATGAGGTGCTCTGTTGCCGTGTTGTCGCAGCAGGTCGACGTCTCGACGCCCCCCGCAGCATTGAGACGGTGGTAGTAGCCGGGTACGATACGGTCCAGCACGGACTTTTCCTTCTGCCCAGACGCGCTGGTGTGGTTATAGACCACGTCCATGCCCACGCGCAGTCCGAGTGCATGCAGCGACTGGACCATGTGGCGGAACTCGATGATGCGCGTTGCACCGTCGGCTGCGTCACTGGCGAAGCTGCCTTCCGGCGCGGTGTAGTGGAACGGGTCGTAGCCCCAGTTGAAGCAGTCAGCGCCGGCCAGGGCACTAACGGCAGCCTGCTGGCTCTCGCCATCGGGCGTGCCACTCGGCTTAGCGGTCATGCATCCGGATTCTGGCACGGTAGCGACGTCGAACACGGGGAGCAGGTGCACGTCGGTCACACCGGCGTGCGCGAGCGCACGGAGGTGCCGCATGCCGTTCGACTCGGCCTCGGTGAACGCACCGTACTTGCCGCGGTTCGCCCAGGTGACGGTGGCGTCGTTGATCGAGAAGTCGCGCACGTGCAGTTCGTAGATCACCATGTCGGTCTGGGCGGCGGCCACGGTGGGCCGGGGCGCCGACTCCCATCCGGACGGCTTGAGGGACTGTGCGCCGAGGTTGGCGATGTAGCTGCGCTTCGAGTCCGTCGTTAGGCTTATGGAATACGGGTCGGTCACGCGGTTGCGCACGAGGCCGACGCCGTGCACGTACATGTCGATGAGGAAGGTGTAGTACCGGCCCGAGAGGTCGGTCCGGCGCACAACCCGCCAGATGCCGGTTGTGGCGTCGCGCTTCATCGGCACGATGGACTCGGTGCGGCCGGCGCCACTGCGGTAGATGCATAACGAGACCCGTTGCGCCGTGGGGGCCCACAGCTTGAATCCCGTCCGTGCGCGCGAGACCGACACGCCCAGATCGGGCACCTTGGCAGCCGCGCCGTACATGGCGTCGAGCGCGCCGGCTACCTGTGTCGCGGTGGCGGCGAGTACGCGGCCTCGTTCGTCCTCGCGCACCAGCACGAGTTGGCCTCGGTGCAAGGCACGGAGTCGCTGCTCATCTGCCGGTGCCACCGCGAGCGTTGCGCCTGCGGACAAGTACCCGAAGCGCTCGCTGACGGTCGGCGGTACGTCTCCGACAAGCGCTGACAACAACAGTGCACCGTCCGATCCATGTACCGAACCACCGGGGGTCGCGACGATCTGGCCGTTGGCGCTGTGATACAGTCGGAAGCGTGCGGCGGAGTCCATCAGTGGCCAGCGGAGCAGGCGTGCGTCGAGCCATATCGCGCGTGATTCCATTGGTGGTACAGGCGCGGAGGGGGCCGCCCGTAGCACGGATTGGAACCCGGGGATGTCGCAGGCGCGTGGCGAGGGGAGCGCGCCGACAGTCGTCGATACGCTCACCAAGGCGAGCAAGAGGGCGCGGTATGGGCTGCGCATCGCTGGAGTCTCCGTGCACGAAGTCGAGATGAACAGAAACAGTCGGCGGTGTCCGTCACCGAGGACCTCCGTTCACGGTTCGCCGTTCACGGTAACCCCTAGTCGAGGGGAATCTTCCCCGCGTTCTTCTCCAACCACGAATCAAACGCCAGCAGCTCTGGCGCAAACCCCTTCGCCCGAGCGACGTCGCGTTGCTCGTTGCACACGCCCTCGAAGTCGCGATAGAACTGGAACATGTTGCCGAGATCTTCGGCGCCGGGAAACCCGAAGGCGCGATAGACGTCCGGCGGCACGTCGTTGAACGTGACCGGCTGTCCGATCGCCTTCGACATCGCTGCCGCCATCTCGCTGCCGGTCAGTAGTTCACCGGCGACGCCGATCTTCTGGCCAACCAGCGACGTACCCTGCTTGAAGATCCCGTAGGCGACCTTGCCGATATCATCGGCGGCGACGCCCGCCATCTTGGCGTTGCCGATCGGTAGTGTGAGGGCGAGCTGGCCATCGGCTCCCTTCTTTGGGCCGGCACCGACGGAGATGAAGTTCTCCCAGTAGAACGACGCGTAGAGGAACGTGGTGGGAACGCCGAGGTCGATGAAGATGTGGTCCACTTCGCCCTTTGCGTCAAAGTGGGGGACCTTGTACTTGCCCTCCAGCGTGGGCATGCGATTATCTGTGAGGGGGATCCACCGTCTGGTGTCCTCGAGCGTGGACCAGATGACGTGCTCGAGCCCCGCTGTCTTTGCAGCATTCGCCAGGTTGGTCGCACTCGCGTTCTCCTTCTCCGGCGAGAAGTGGTTCCAGAAAAAGGTGACACAGTAGGCGCCGTACGCGCCCTTGAACGCGTCGGTGATACTGGCGAGGTCGTCCACGTCGGCCGCCACGACGTCGGCGCCGAGGGCCTTGAGCGCCTTGGCCTTGTCGGAATTCACGTCGCGGGTGATGGCGCGCACGGCGAACTCGCTGTTCGGGTCGGCGAGAATGGCGCGCGCGAGACCTCCACCCTGCGAGCCGGTGGCGCCGACGATCGCGATGATCTTCTTGTCAGACATGGTCGTATTAC
>Ga0163151_10005355_pt1 | contig 16451 bp, 21 predicted proteins | sample OliLakLV19MP5IB2_FD_145596 | JGI IMG/M metagenome (GOLD analysis project Ga0163151, IMG submission 145596) | Freshwater microbial mat bacterial communities from Lake Vanda, McMurdo Dry Valleys, Antarctica - Oligotrophic Lake LV.19.MP5.IB-2 | ecosystem: Environmental > Aquatic > Freshwater >...
CGGGTTTCTTCTTCCTGATCGTCAAGCGCGTCCGGGAGTTCACCGCGCCCGGCCCCGGGGGGCCCGTGGCGCTCGCGGCCGGTCTGGCCTGGGGCTCACTTTCGGCATTAGCGGATGGCACTGGTTCGTCGGGCAGGTGACGGCCTCGTGCTTCCTGCTGATGGGCATCTGGCTCGCCCTCGACCGGCGCGAGCTGGCCCGCCGGCGCTCGACGATCCTGGCCTGGGCCGCCTGGGGCCTTGCCATTCTGGGACGTTTTCACATGATGTTCGCCGCGCCGCTTTTCGTTTTCCTTGCGCTGTCCGATGAGCGTTACGAGATTCCGGGTCGAGGTTCCCTCTTGGCACGTCTGGCGTCGTCGCTCAAGGACCGCGCCAATCTCCGCCGGATCATCCTGCTTGGACTGGCGCCCGCCGCGGCGGTGCTGCTCATCCTGCTGTTCAACGCCGCCCGGTTCGGCCATCCGCTCGATTTCGGACTCGATTACCACAACATGGGCTTGTCGTTTCAGAAACCGTTCAAGCTTCATGGCGGGTGGAGTCTCGCTTACCTGCCGCGGAACGTCTATTACACGGTCCTGCGGCTTCCGGCGTGGGCGAACATTGACGGTGACGGCTGGCCCATGGGGTTCAGCTTGTTCGCGCAGGTGCCGCTCCTGCTGCTGGCCTTCGCACGGCGACCTTTCGGCGCTCCGCGAGAACTTCTCTGGGCTTCATGGATGGCGGCGGGACTGGTGGGGTTTTTCGTGTTGAACATCATGGGGACCGGCTTCAACCACTTCGGCGCGCGTTACCTGCACGACGCCGTGCCCATGATCGCGCTCATCATTGCCCTTAAGCAACCGGAGAGGTACCCGCGCACCACGTGGGCGCTCGCCGCGGCGTCGATCTACATTAATTTGTGGGGGTCGATCCTTCTGCTGAAGCGCACCGGTCACCCCGCCTTCATGTTCGGTCTGATGTCGGCGGGCATGCTCGGGACCATCTATCTTGTCGCGAAAATGACGCGCGACGCCGCTCCTCCCGCCACCGCCGCCTAGGTTCTCACATCTTCAGCGGTTCGAACGTCCAGATCAGGTTCTCGTTAACATAGTCCGGGTAGACCTCTTGCTTGACCCCCGGCTCGGCGGCGGCCATGGCGGTTCCCTTCGTCACGATAACCACGCCCAGCACCTTCGGCCCCGTCTCGAAACACCGGTTCACCGTGCGAACAAAGGGTTTTCCAGCGTTGTTGTGGTGCACCCACGGAAGCTTGCGGGAAAAACCATTCACTGATATCCGGTAGCCGCTTTTCTCCTCGGCGAGGGTCGCGCCGCAGACATCGGTCGGCGTGAGCGCCTGGAGCTTGAGTTTCCGGATAAGAAACGCGCGGAACGCCGCTTCGGTCACGGGCGGGTCCTTCTCGCTCGAGCCGGCTGCGCCGTGCAGCACCTGGTGCAGGAGTTCCTTCCTCGGATAGGCGTTCACGCCGTCGGGCCACTTCCAGTTATGGGCATATTTGCCGCCGCTGAACCCCAGCCCCAGCAGCGCCTGCGCGGGCGCTTCCTTCGAGAAGAGCTCCCACACCGCCTCTTTGACGTCGAGTTTGAGGTTGTGGCGAATGCGGCGGGCGACCACGAGGTCCGTGCCGGAACTGACGAAGACATCCGTGACTTGATCTCTGACCACCCACGCTCCGGCGGTGGGAGCGCCCGCGGCGATCAGGGCCGCGCCCAGGACGATGTGCTTAATGTTCATGCCCTATTGTACGGATTGGAGCGCCCGTCGCGCGTTCATTATCGAACGACGGAACTGATAAACTCACTTCATCCCCGGAACCTAATTAATAGGAGAGCCGTTCCTTTTCCCGTGCGTTCAACCTTATTCAATTCCTTTTTCGTCCTCGCCTTTCTCCCGCTCGCTTCCCTTCCCCTTCAGGCCGGGCCTCCGGTGGTGTCATCGGGCGCCGTGACGCTTTCCCAGTGCTATGAGTGGGCAAAAACGCAGAGCGAAGACCTGCGCATCCGCGGAGAAGACGTCTCACAGGCGCAGGCGCGCGGCCGGGGCGCCATTTCCTCCGCTCTCCCCCAGATCGATTTTCGGCTCACGAACACGTGGCAGCAGCCCTCGGGCGTCGAGACGCTCAACGCCAAGGGCTTCTCCGGTTTCGTTGAGAAGCGCCAGACCGAATCGAAATTCACCGCCACGCAGGCGCTGTTTTCCGGCCTGCGCGAGTTCTCTGCCCAGAAAGGATTCGACCGCGAGAGCGCGCGTGACCGCCTCCGACTCGATCGCGCGGCCCGCGAACTCTTCGAGCGCACCGCCCAGATTTTTTACAACGTCGTTGGCTATGAGACGGACCATGCCAACACCAGCTCGGCGTTCTCGCTCGCGGAAGACCGCGTGAAGGACCTCGGCGGCTTCCGCCGGCTCGGCAAGGCGCGCGACAGCGAGGTCTTCACGTCCCGCGCCCGTTCCGCCGCCCTCAAGGGCGAGCTCGACCAGATCCTCGGCCGCACTTTCGCGGCCCGCTCCGAACTTTCGTATCTCACCGGACAGGACCTCACGAGCGCCCCCATCGTCGATGAAACTCAGGTCCCAACGGAGGCGCCGCCGCTCGCCGAGGCGCTCGCGCTCGCACGCGACCGGAGCGACGTCCGCGCCCAGCGCGAAGACGTGGAAGGCCGCCGACTGCGCATTCGCTACGAGCGGGGCTTCTACTGGCCCACCGCCGACATCACCGGCAACTATTACGTGCAGCGCGCCACCTTCCTGAAAGACATCGACTGGGACGTCATCCTGGACATCGACGTGCCCATCTCGCGCGGCGGCAACACTTCCGCGGCGGTGCGCGAGGCGCAGTCGGCCCATCGCCAGTCGGTCTTCATGCTCCAGCAGATGGAGCGGCAGGCCGAATTCATGGTGAAACGGACTCACGGAGAGCTGATCGCCGCCATCCAGGAAGTGCGCTCGATGGAAGCGGCCGCGCTTTCGGCCCGACAGAGCTACGATTCGCTCCAGAAAGAGTACCGGCTCGGGCTCGTCACGAACCTCGACGTGCTCCAGGCCCTCGATTTTTTGCAGACCCAGCAGAAGTCGCGTGATTCCGCGCGTCTCAAAGCCAAATGGCTTTCCATTCAGCTGAACGTCGCCACCGAGCAACTCCCATGATGCTTTCCGATCTCTCAATCAAGAAACCCGTTTTCGCCTGGATGATCATGCTGGGCTCGATCGTGTTCGGCATCATCGGCTTCCTGCAGATCGGAAAGAGCCAGTTGCCCGACGTCGATTTCCCCGTGCTCACGATCTCGACGAAATGGGAAGGCGCCTCCCCGGAAGTCATGGAAAACGAAGTCGTCGACGTCCTGGAAGACTCCATGACGTCGGTGAAGGGCATCAAGAAGATCACCTCGGTCACGCGCCAGGGACAGTCGATGGTGACCATCGAGTTCGATCTCAAGACCGACGTCGACGTCGCGCTTCAGGACGTCCAGAGCAAGCTTTCCCAGGCGCAGTACAAGCTTCCCAAGGACATCGATCCGTCGGTCATCCAGAAGTTCAACCCGGACGACCAGCCCTTCATGTGGATTTCCCTCTCCGGCGACCGGCCGGAGCGAGAAATCATGGAGTACGTGAAGAACGAGCTCAAGGACAAGTTCACCACCATCCCGGGCGTGGGCGACATTTTTCTCGGCGGCTTCGTGGAGCCGTCCGTGCGCGTGTGGCTGGACCCCGAGAAAATGAAGGCCCGTGAGATCACCGTGGACGACATCGTCTCGGCCATCGGCACCGAGCACAAGGAGATCCCCGCCGGCAACCTTTCCACGGCCAAGCGCGAATGGAACCTGCGCGTGATGGGCGAGGCCCAGTCGATCGAGCAGCTCAAGGACCTCATCATCTCGGACCGCGCCGGGCGCCCCATCTACACCCCCATTCGCCTGCGGGACGTCGCCGAGCTTGAGGACGGGCTCGCTGATGCGCGCGCCGTGGCCCGCGTGGACGGAAAGCCGGCGGTTGGCCTGGGCATTCTCAAGCAGCGCAACGCGAACGCGGTCGCCGTCGGTGAGGCCGTGGTGGCCAACGTGGCGGAGCTCCAGAAGACGCTGCCCAAGGGCATGACGCTCTCGGTGAACTTTGACGGCACGCAGTTCATCAAGCAGTCGACTGAGGAGCTGAACTTCAATCTCATCCTCGCCTGCGTGCTCACTTCCATCATCTGCTGGGTGTTTCTCGGGTCGTGGAGCTCGGCGGTCAACATCTTCCTCGCCATTCCCACTTCAATCCTCGGCACGTTTATCGTTCTCTACTTTCTGGGATACACCCAGAACACCTTCACCCTGCTCGGCCTCACACTTGTCGTGGGCATCGTGGTGGATGACGCCATCATGGTGCTCGAGAACATCGTGCGCCACCGCGAGGCCGGCGAATCCCAGGTGAAAGCGTCGATTCTCGGCGCGCGCGAGATCTACTTCGCCGCCATGTCGGCCTCCGTCGCCATTCTCGCCATTTTCGTCCCCGTCCTTTTCGTGAAGGGCGTCATTGGGAAGTATTTCCTCCAATTCGGCGTCACCATCTCCGTGGCCGTGGCCTTCTCGCTCCTTGAAGCGCTCACGCTTGCGCCGATGCGCACGTCGCAGTTCCTCAAGGTCGGCAACCACAAGGGCCTTTCGCTCTGGGTCGACAACGGGATGAACCGCATGCGCGATCTTTACCGGCGCTTGCTGATGAAGGTGCTCAATCACCGCTGGAAGGTGGTTCTCTCCTCCATCATTCTCTTCGTCGCGTCGCTGGGCCTCTTTGGCGTGGTCAAGAAGGAGCTGATGCCGCCGCAGGACCAGAACATGCTCCTGGTCCAGGTGGAAACGCCCGTCGGTTCGTCGCTGGAATTCACCGACTCCGTGTTCAAGAAGGCCGAAGAATGGATTTTGGCCCAGGGTGAAGTGGCGCGATACTACACGTCGGTGGGCGGTTGGGAAGGCGGCGAGATCAACACCGGAAATATTTTTGTCACGCTCAAGGAACCGAAAGACCGGCCGAAACGCGACGGGCGCCGCAAACCCTTCTCACAGCAGGAACTCATGAGCGTCTTCCGCGACGCCATCACGAAACAGGATGGCGTGAGCAAAGCCATCCTTCTCGATCTCTCCACGGGCGGTGGCGGTGCCGAGTCCGGCTTCCCGATCGACTTCACGCTCGCGGGCCGCGACTGGGACCAACTCGCCAAGCTGAGCGAGGAGTTCCAGGTGAAGATGAAGGACACGGGCCTCATGGTGGACGTTAACTCCAATTATAAGCTCGGTATGCCGGAGTTCCAGATCTGGCCCAACCGCTCGGAGGCCGCGCTGCGCGGCGTCAGCGCGCTGTCGATCGGAAACGCGGTGAACGCGACGCTCGGCGGTTTGCGCGTTGGAAAATTTTCGGAGGGCGGACACCGCTACGACATTCGCGTGCGCTTCCGCCCCAAGGACCGCACGAGCGGCACCGACATCAACAAGATCTGGGTGCGCAACAACCGCGGCCAGGTCCTTCCGCTATCGCAGGTCGTGACCGTCAAAGAGAAACAGACGCTCCTCAGCATCACGCGTCAGAACCGCTCGCGCGCCATCACGCTGACGGCCAACGTGACCGACGGCAAGTCGCAGTCGGACGCGCTGGCCGCCGTCGATAAAATGCGCGCGGACCTGCCCGAAGGCGTGAAGCTGGCGTTCTCGGGATCGGCGGAAACCTTCAAGGAGGCCTTCGTCAGCCTGTTCCTCGCCATCATTCTCGGCGTCTTCGTGGCCTACATGATCCTCGGAGCGCAGTTCAATAGCTTCGTCCACCCGATTCTCGTGCTGCTGGCGCTACCCTTCTCGATCACCGGTGCGGTGCTGGCGCTCGTGATCGCCAACGAGTCTCTCAACATGTTCTCGATGATCGGCATCGTTCTCCTGATGGGCATCGTGAAGAAGAACGCCATTCTCCTGGTGGACTTCACCAACGAGCGGCGCAAGCATGGGTTGAACGTGCGCGACGCCCTCATCGACGCCTGCCCGGTGCGCCTGCGCCCGATCATCATGACGTCGGTGGCCACCATCGCGGCCGCCGTGCCGCCGGCCCTGGCGCTCGGCCCGGGCGCGGAGACCCGCGTGCCCATGGCGCTCGTCATCATCGGCGGCGTCACCGTCTCCACCTTTCTCACGCTCTTCGTCGTCCCCTGCGCCTACAGCCTCATGGCGCGCCTGGAAAGCCACAAGCACGACGAAAAGCTTCGCGAAGCCCTCCAGGAACTCGGCGAACTGCCGGCCTCCCGCCCTTCCGCCCTCTAGAACGCCCGTGTCTCCGGCTCGTAAGGTGAGATAGGACGGCTCCGCGCCGTCCAGGAGGCGTTATGAATCTCAGGTACAGCGAATTAAAGCAATGGACCGTGAAAACCACGGATGGTCAGGAGCGCCCGATCGCGGATTTCTTGCTCGACGGCCAAGGTTGGCGCGTGCGCTACGCGGTCATCGACACGGGCGGCTGGCTCCATAACCGGCAGATCCTGATTTCTCCGTCGGCATTTGGAACGCCCGATCCCATGGGGCGCGTGATTCCTCTCAACGCGACAATCGCCCAGATGGAGCTTAGCCCGCCGCTTGAGGCGCACCTTCCCGTGACCCTCGCCCATGAGCGCGCTCTCGAGGAGCACTACGAGTGGCCGTCGCGCGAGGCGGAAGGAAACGTCCTGAGCGCCGGCGCCATCAAGCACATGAAGGCGGTGACGCGCGAAGGCGAATGGGCGTCGATCGACGACATCGTCTTCCGCGACAATCCCTGGCAGATCGAGGCGTGGATGGTGGACGCGCGACCGTGGATGCCGGGAGGACAGGTGACCTTGAATCCGGGTGCGGTGGCCTCGGTGAACGTGAATGATGGCGTCGCCAACCTGACGCTGGAACGAACGGAGCTCGAAGGCCTCTCCGCCGCGCAGGATAACCTCGCCCACACGAAGAAGTGACGGGGATTAATCGTTGGTCTGGTTGGCCTGCTCAATCTCGCGGGCGGCGGCGATGAGTTCGGTGGCTTTCTCAAAGAGAGGAAACAGCGGGTGCTCGCCCGTGCCCAGGTCGTTCTGCCCGCCGTGCGCGGCGCGCACGCCGTCGAACGTCAGGAAGTAGAAAAGGACGCGGTTGGGCGGCGCGAGTGGGTATTCGTCGGTGGGCATGGTATGGCCGAGGTAGTCGGGTGCCATGGAGAGAATGTGCTTGAGGATGTGCTTCGGCTTCTCGTGCGCGCCGATGCCCGTGATGCCAGCGCCGTTGCCGAAGAAAAGGCTGACCGTGCCGTCGCCGAGTGCCACGAGCGTCATGACCGTCTCGGGCGTGCCCATCTCCATGATGAAACCCCACGCGCGATAGCGCGGGTGGGGCGTCAGGCCAAGCTCGTCGGGCGTAAGCGCGAAGATGCCGTTGCGGATGCCGAGAAAGCTGTCGAGCGGCCGGGCGGCTTCGGTCATGAGTCCAGCGGCTCCCCTTCTCCTTCCTCGTCCGAAATCTGTGAATCGAAATAGGCCATGCCGTGAATGTGCTCGTCCATGTGCCGGAGTTCCTCGCCCAGGTCCCAGAGAAGGTCGAGGCGCTGATCGTCGGTGAGGCCGGCGGCGCGCAGTCGGGCGAACAGGTCCTGGACCACGGCGGCACTTTCCGCGATGTGCGTCAGCCCTTCGGCCACGATTCCGGCCTGCTTCTCGTCTTCCTCGTCAAACTGGGTGACGTCGGCCAGGCGGTCAAGTTGTTCGGTCAGGATTTCCAGGTTCTCGGGTTCATTTCGTTTCATGACCTGAGAATACCATCATCCTCCCAGTTTCGCATTCAAAGCCGCAACGGCCGCGCCCGCGGCAGCCAGAAGCTGGCGGTGCGGTTCGCTCACGTCGTTGGCGCGGCCCGTGGGCGCTTTCTTCCGGCCCGAACGGCCCTGCCACACCATCCTCGGTTTCTCCCCCAGTTCGAAAAGGCGTCCCTGTAGTTCCACCACGAAGCCTTCGTCGCGCTGGAACCCCCACGTGGTGGGCTCCAGAACGAGAACGCGATTGATGCGGTGCTCGACCGCCCAGGCGCGCGCGGCCTCGGCCTTCGTGGACTTCTTATCGTTGAGCTTCACGATGTCGTCGAGCGTGTCCGCGTCGGCGGCGTCGCCGTCGATCCACGACCACGCGCTCGGCGCGACGGCACTGGAAATAAAAAGGGTCTGAACGGCGGCGCGGAAATCCAGGTCACCGAAGCTGACCGCGGGCTTGGCGCGCCCGTCGCGGCCGATGTCCATGCCCACTCCGCCGGAGACGCCCGACCCGAGCGAGCCGAGCACCATGCCGATCGAGAAACCTGGGCGGACGCTGACCGGCGGGGCCTGCTCGCGCGCGATCGTCACGACCATCACGCGAAGCGGGCGCTCCAGATCGCCACTCGAAGTGAGCGGGCGCGACCCGGCGCACGCGCCCATCAGGACGGCGAGCGAAAGAAAAATCGACGTTTTGATCAAGGGCGCGCCGCGCTGAGCAGGCGGTTGTCACCCGAGAGCTCGTTGACGATGAGCGTGGAGAGCAGCTCGCGCAGGACGGTCGGCGACACCCCGCCCGCCAGTTGTCGTTGGTAATTGACGTCGTTCACGTAGGGCTGGGCCCAGTCGGCGAGCTCGGCCACGTATTCGGCGCGGAAGCGAAGGTCGACGGCGGACCCGCGGGAGTTGTTGGTTAGCTGGATGCGGCGAAGGCGGACGGTGAGGCGGCGGGCGCCGGGCGAATCGAAGGCGCTCGCGGGAATACCGGCGCCGGTGAGCGCGGCGGCGACGTTGGTGGCGATGTCGCGGTAGAGCGACGACGGGTCACCCACGTCGTTGAGGTACGACTTGTCGGTGTCGTCCTCGACGGTCACCACGAGGCGGTCTGCGGGCGCGTCGGTCGCGGCGCCGCCCGGGCTGGACGTGGTGGCGTTCCAGGCGCAGGCGGACGTCATCAGCGCGAGGAAAAGCGTGGGGAGAAATGGACCCGGTTTCATGGCTTGATCATAGAAATTCACGGGTGCCGGTACTCCTCGAGCTTCCGCCGCATCCACTCGTCGCTGCGCACCGGCGCCGTTCCCTCCTGGATCAGGTATGGCTGGTGGCTGAGCGCGCTCTTGGTCGCCGCCACGCGAATGAAATCTTCGGGAGAGTGAATGCGTGAGGAGAAGTATTTCGCCTTTGTGCGCATGTGCTCCGCGGCCTCGAAGCCCTTGTGGGCCTTTCCATTTCGGATGAACGTGGCCGTTGACGTTTCCACCGAGTGGAGCAGGAATTCAATGGCGGGGTCGGCGGCCCTCGCGCGCGTCGCGCCGGCGAGCAGAGCGGCGGTCACGGCCGCGATCCATGTTTTCCGGAGAAACGAAGGCCTCATGGCATCCATACGAACGAGTTCGCCTGGGGATTGGCCCCGCTGAATCGAAGGCCCGTCCCCGTTTGAACCGGGGGCGGGCCTTCTCATTTCGGATCCGGGAATTCGGTCTTAGGCGTGGTTGTAGCGGTCGTTGCCTTCGATCTTCACGAGTTTGTTGTACACGCCGAGCAGAAGGAACGTCGGGGCCCAGAGGCCGACGAAGCTGGCGACGTTGCTCTTCGGGTTGATCATCTTGTTAACGGCGGAGTAAGCGATGGCGCCGATGGCGAGGCTCAGAAAGAACGTCGACGGGAGCTTCGCGGTCTGGTTCTCGATGCGCTTGGTCCATTTCCCTTCAGCGGGCGGCGCGGTCAGCACGTCGGTGGCGGCGTCTTTAACGGATTCTACGATGCTCATGGGTGATCCTCCTTGGTGATTGAGGTGGTCCATCTGTCCCACGGGGGGCCGGACGCCTCTTTAACACTACGCGCGCCGGGGCGCATCGGTTCTTTCTGGCCGCGAGGGACCGGGAACTGTTAAAAACGGTTCATCATGAAGAAAGACTCGTTCCGGGATTATGTGATGGAGCAGCTGCACGGGCTGCGGGGGCTGACCTGCGCGCCCATGTTTGGCGGGTACGGCCTGCGGTGTGGTTGGGCTTTCTTCGGCATCATCAGCAACGGCCGACTCTACTTCCGCGTGAGTGACGAGTCACTTCCCGCCTTCACCGCCGCGCGCTCCGGCCCGTTCCGCACGCGCGCGGGGGCTGTCATGAAGGACTTCATGGAAGTGCCCGTGAACGTTCTCGAGAACACTGAGCTCGCCGTGGAATGGGCCGAGGTGTCCGCCGCGGCCTCCCAGGCCACCGGCAAGGGCCGCAAGCGCAAGATCCGCCACCGCTAACGGCGGCGCGCGCCCGTCAGCGCCCGAAGGCCGGGCGAAAGTGCAGGAGAAGGTAAACGGGCAAAGCCAGGAACGGCAGCACCACCAGCACCCCGCCCCAGATGATTTTTCCCACCGTCCCCACCCGCGGGTTTCTGATCAGATGCGCCAGGCAAACCACCATGAGGACAACGTACACCGAGCCGGCGATGGCCACATTGGTCAGGAGCTGCCGCTGCGCGTCCACGTCGGACATCAGCCCTTTCACGCGCGCGTCCATCGCCTGCCAGGCGCGAAAGAGCGAAATCAGCGGTGAAATCGAGACGAGAACCAGCGGAATTCGAGAGATTCGCATGGAGCGACGATAGCAAGTTTCAAGAAATGGCCTGAACGTTGCCTGTCATCATCGTGGCGTCACGCGCCTTCGCGATGGCGTGGTAAAGCGCGTAAATGCCCGGGTGGGTGATGTTGACGCCCACAAGGTTCTCCAATGAGCAACGACCGTCCGTCCGTTGCGTAGGGTAAGAAAGGCTTACAGCCCACCCCTGGAGGTCTTATGAAACCCAAGAACCACAAGTCCCACAAAGCCCCGACCATTGACGATGAAGATGCCGGCGTACTTCCGATCGGCATGCAGAAAACCACCGAAGTGAACGCAGACGAAGTGGAGAAGGACGAAGATGATGACACGTTCCCCCCCATTGAAACCGGGCGCGTGAGTGATTCGGAGGGAAGCGGAAACCGTCAGGACAACGAGGCCGCCGAGCTCGAAGAGATCCAGCCGGACCTGGAAGAACGGATGCGCTCATGAGTTACGTCGGCAAATAGGGGGCGGCTTTACTCCGCGGAGAGCGTGCCGTTGGTGAGGCCGTTGCTGATGCCGCGCATGGCCGCGTAGACGCTGATACCGAGCGCGCGGTCGAACAGCGCATCGGAAAACGCCTGCGAGCCCGACTGCGACTCCACCTGCGGCTGGGCGACCCCCGAGCCTTCGAACAGCTTGCGGCCGGTCCCGGCCTCCAGGAACGTCAGCTTCACTTCGACGTCGGACTTCTCGAGCGCCCGCCGCGAATTCCCGTCGAAAATCTGTTGCCCGCGCACGAGCTCCAGTTTCACCGTCACCGGGTGGGCGTTGAGCGAGAAGTAGCGCCGCAGTTCCCCGCCGATCAGCGCCTTGCGCTCCGCCGTGAGCGGCGGCTGCATGGCGTCGGCCGACGTCTGGTTCGTGTTGTGAATCTTGAGCGGTCGCGATTCCACCGCCCCCATCCGGGCGTCGGTCACCACCACCTTGAGCAGCGTCAGGGGCACCGCGACCTGCTCGTTGCGGAATTCTTCGGTCAGCATCTTCTGCTTGGCCTCCCGGTAGCAGCCCGGAAGAATGGTGAGGCCGAGCATGAGGAGAGCGGCGGTGGTTTTCATGGTTTCCAGTTTAGTAACTGAGGATGCTGTCGTGCGTGTTCCAAGACCAAGCAAAAAGCGCAGGCCTCCGTCCGAATCCGCTATATGAAGAGCGGCGAGTTTGGAGGAAAAAAATCGTAAGGGAGAACCCATGAACAAGGGATTGTCGATCGCACTTCTCATCGTCGGAATCATCCTGCTCATTTACGGCGCGCAGGCGTCCGACTCGCTCGGGTCGGGCATCTCCCGCCTTTTCACGGGTTCGCCCACCAACAAGACCATCGTCCTGCTCGTGAGCGGCGTGATTGCGACCATCGCGGGCTTGTTTGGGTTGAAAAACTCAAGGTAGGAGCGCCGCCGCGTCCAGCAACTGATAAAAAGGCGCATGCGCAAAGACGACTTCCGTGATTTCGTGATCGGGCAGCTGGGCGACCTTCGCGGGCTGGACTGCGAGGCCATTTATGACGGCTACGCCCTGCGCTGTGACAAGACCTTCTTCGCCATCGTCAGCAAGGGCCGCCTTTACTTCCGCGTGAACGACGCCACGCGCCCCGCTTTCGCGGCCGCGAAGTCAGGCCCTCTGCGCACGGGCGGCGGGAAGTTCGAACTGGGCTTCCTGGAAGTTCCCGCCGCCGTGGTGCAAAGCCCGCCGGCGCTGGTGGAATGGGCCGAGCAGGCCATCCTCGGCGCGCGCGCCGTCAAGCAGGGCCGCAAGCGCAAGGTCCGCCACCGCTGATTCGCAGATCTTCCCGCGAAGAATCCGAAGGGGTTCCACTCAGGCGCGTGTCGACAAAATTCCGCTGTCCGAAGAAGTATAAAGGCGGCATGACGCTTCCCAAAATCGAATGGAAACCCATCTCCAACCAGCGCTTCGGCGTCGCCATGGTGGGGTTGGCGGTCCTGCTGCTGCTCTACCAGTCGGATTCGGACGGTTACCTGACCGGCCTCGACGACATGAACCTGGCCTTCCACGAAGCGGGCCATCTGATCTTCGGGTTTCTGGGGTCGACGCTCGGGCTCTATGGCGGGACGATCGGCCAGCTGTTCTTTCCCACCACGGTCACGGTGAGCTTCCTGCGGCAGAAGGACGCGGCGGGAATGTTCGGCGGGGTCATCTGGTTCTGCGAGAATCTCCTCAACATCGCCCGCTACGCCGCCGACGCGCGCGCCCAGGAGCTTCCCCTGCTCGGCGGCACTCACGACTGGGGCCTGATCTTCACGCGGTGGGAAGTCTTACCGTACGACGTTCAGATCGCGGGCGTCATCCGGTTCACGGGCTACGCGGGCATGGCCGCGGCGGCGCTGGGCCTGTTCCTGCTGTGGAATAACACGAGAGAAGCCGAGGAGCCGACGAAGGAGAGCTGAGGGACGCTTTTAAGGGCGGGAGGCTTCGAGGTGGCCGGGGAGTTTTTGGCGGAAGTCGGGAAAGAACGTCTCGATGGTGGCGACGTCGAAGCGGCGGAAGATGTCTTCTTTCCCTTCGCGGGTGAGCAGAAAGCGGATGGCGCCGCGCACGCATTCTTCTTTGGTCACGTTCTTCACGGCCAGCTCTTTGTGAAGGGTGTCGGTGAGCACCACGCCGTGGCGCGTTTCGGTGTTGTTCTCCCGGATGGTGACTTCGAAGGTATCAGGGCCGGTGCGCACGGTGGTAATCATGGAGGCCATGCTAACCCTTATCCGTCGTCGGAAGGGAGTTAATTGACCCCGGCGCGGGCGCGGGCCTCATCGAGCGTCACCCATTTCATGTTTTCGGCGTCTTCCGCCCCGCCGTCCTTGAGCGGCAAGATGTAGTCCACCACGTAGCCGTCGCGTCCGTTCGGAAATCCGCTGTTCCTCTGAAATTCCCGCTTGGGGGACGTTTGGGTCACCCACCCCTCTCCGTCCGCCACCGACCCCGTGATGTTCACCCCGGGCGTTTTCTTGATGGGTTTGGCCTTCTGGGGAACCGGTTTGAGCTTGGGGAACGGCCGCTCCTTCTCGAGGGCCGGAACCGGGTTCTTGACGTCGGCCAGGTCGCTTTCAGCCATGCCCAGCGCGGTGAACGCGATCAGGACGCCGAGGATGATGAGGGCGCGGCGGGTAACAAAAATGAGCGTGCGGGGCATGGGTCTTTTACGGCTCTCGACGGAGAAAGTTGGGTTTCCCGTTGGCCTTAGAAGAGCGAGACCTTCAGTCCGCCGTAGAGGGACAGGGTTTCCTGTGGCATGGGACCGAGAACACCCTTCAGGGCGTACCGGTTGTTGGTGAGGTTTCGGGCGCCGGCAAAAAGGTCGACGCGCGGCGTGGGAGCGTAAACGGCGTGGATATTGACCTCGTAAGGGTTCCTGATCGCGGAACCGAGATTCAGGGTGGCGTTGCCGTAATTTTCAGGCGTGGACCGGTAGACCACGCTCGGCGTGATGTGAAGTGCGGCCGTGGGGGACCAGGTGGCGCCCAGCCGCGCGTTGTGCCGGGAAATCTGGTCGAGACCCGTTTTTGACGCGCCGATGCGAGACTGGACGTTGACGATCGAGTAAGAGGCCCATCCCGAAAGCCGGTCCCCTCCCCATTTCGCCGATAGCTCGAAACCCTTCGACTCGCTCGTCCCTCCGTTGGCGGACTGGGTGAGCCGGCGGGTGTCCGTGCCGGCGAGATCGAGGTAGATTTCATCCATCACCGTGTTGAGCGGCAGGCCCCGGTCGCCGAACACCAGAAGGTTCTTCGCACGGTTCATGTAGGCGCTGGCCCCCAGGTTCAGCTTGTCGCGCTGATAGACGAGGTTGACCTCATTGGAGATTGATTTTTCAGGCTGCAATTTTTCGTTCGTCGTGTTGATGGCGACGCCGTTATCGAAAACGTTGTAGCCGAAGTACGGAGCCGGAGCGACGAACGCCTTCGTGAACACATACTTGGCCGTCAAGGAATCGCTGATCTTCACCACGGCGGCGGCCCGTGGGCTGATCGGGCGCTGTTTGAAGCGCGAATTTTTGTCCACGCGAAGGCCCGCGACGAGATTAAGCCTTTTCACCGTCTGCCAATGCGACTCGAGATAAGCGCCATAGGTCCGGTAGCCGATGTTCTGGGCGCCCTTCACGGTGACAAGTGACGACGGATCGCCCAGCCGTGTGTAGTAGCTGAGGTCCTGCCCCTGGGACGTGATGTCTTTGCTGCGGTCCGCGCCGCCGAAAACGGAGGCCTTGGGAATGATGTCGTAGTCGGAGACGACGCCTCCTCCGATGAATGAAAGGGTGTCGGTCGGCGTGTACGACAGTTTTTCTTCCAGCGTCACGCCCGTTCCGACGCCGTACTTGAACGAACGGAATTCCACGGCTGTCGGGCTGATGGGGTAGATGTAGCGTGAGTCCGGATTGATTTCGTACTTGTTGTAGGTGATGGACGATTCTAGGTCCGACCGGTCGCCCAGAGGCGTTTTGTTTTTGGCTTCAGCGACGAGCGATTTGTCGTGCCACACGGCGCCGTCGACATAAAGAAGAATGGGCGTGTAAGCGCCTTCCGAGCTGCTGCGAGAGGATTCCCGGTACCAGACCTGGACGCCGTGCGTGTCCGTGCCGACCTTCGAGAACGCGTTCAAGCCCTTGTCGAACCGCTTCTGCGTGCTGAGACCCTTGTTGTCATAGAGCTTCCACCAATGGGGGTAGTCGTTGGCGAGGTCCGTGAGGTTCGCGTCCGTCTGCTGGACGTAGCCATGCAGATGGGTCTCATTGACCTTCCTCGACAAGGCCAGCCACCCTTCCCGGGACTGGTGGCTTCCCACCACCGCGCCCACTTCGCCGTCGTTGCCCTCCCGGGGTTTGCGGGTGATGACGTTGATGACCGCGCTGATCGCGTCCTGTCCGTACAGAGTGGATCCGGGCCCGTAAATCACTTCGATCTGCTCGGCCTGCCGCACGCTAAAATCGCTTCTCAGCATCATGTCTTCGCCGCCAGGCGGGTTCACCCGCATGCCGTTGACGAGCACGACGATCTTGTTGTTCCCCACCACGCCTCGAACCGGCACCAGCGTTCCCATTTCACTGAAATAGTGTTCGATCGTTTCCATTCCGGGAAGGTCGCGCAGGACGTCTTTGAGATTGGAATACCCGCGGAGCCGGATGTCCCGTTTGGTCACCACATACACCGTCGCCGGGGCGTCGCTGGCGCGTTCCGACTTTTTGGAGGCGGTGATCACCTGGGCTTCCTCTTCAAAAAACTGAAGGACGTCCGCGTCTCCCTCGGCCCGTATGTTCGGAGGGAAGACGATGGCCACGGTGATGAGGAGGGCGCACGCCCGCCGAAGGCGAGAAGCATGTGGTTTTTCCATGCCCAACCATGGGTGAAAATCCATGAATCGGCGAGGAAACAAATGGTTAACGCCAGGTTAACGAAATGTAAACGTGGCGGACTTTGACCGGGTGGGCGCTGAGAATCGCGTCCGTCCCCGACGGCTGAAGGGGTTCAGTACGCCGGCGCGTCGCCAGCCAGACGGCGGAGGTCTTTGGATTGGCGCAGATGCGCGGCGAGAGACTCGAAGCACGACTGGCGGGGCCGGGCAAGACCGTCGTCGGCCACGCGGCCGAGTGCGGTGTAGGCCTGTCGGTGGGCGGCGTCCATCTCCCGGGCGGTGACGCCGTAGGGCATCTCGATCCGGCAGATGGCGTTGGAAGCGCGGCCGGGGTTCGACGACGCACCGATGATTTTCAGCACGAACGCGGGCCGCACGATCAACGCGCGGCTCAACGCTTCCTTCACGTCCGTGGCCGCCAGCCAGTAAGGTTTCTTCGCGAGGGCGAGAAGCGCGGGGCCGAGGGATTCGTCCGCCCGCTCCACCTTCGTCACAAAGCACG
>Ga0163151_10005360_pt1 | contig 16447 bp, 15 predicted proteins | sample OliLakLV19MP5IB2_FD_145596 | JGI IMG/M metagenome (GOLD analysis project Ga0163151, IMG submission 145596) | Freshwater microbial mat bacterial communities from Lake Vanda, McMurdo Dry Valleys, Antarctica - Oligotrophic Lake LV.19.MP5.IB-2 | ecosystem: Environmental > Aquatic > Freshwater >...
CCATTTGAAACGTATAGTGTGTAATAGTATACATCACAAAGATGCTAGGCTTTCATGTCATGAAGGAACCGAAAATTCCGATGGCCGAATGCATCGACCGTCAAGTCAAGACGATGCGCAGCAAACGCATCGATATCAGGTCGGTGCAGATTTTCGTGATGGGACCCAAGACGTTTACCGCTAACATCAATGATGTTGAAGCCGCTGATATCAGACGTACATGTGAAGCGTTGGGCATCACTCTCATTGTTCACGGATCGTACGTCAATCATCCGTTTGGCGAAAACGAAGCGAAGGGTATTCACTTCATCAATGAGGAACTCCGGCTCGCCTCCCTTTGCGGTGCGCGTGGCGTCGTCATTCATCTCCCGAGGAGGCCAGTTGCACGAATCGTCGAGGTTTATTCCAAGATTCGCCGCATACCTGAATGTGTGTTGTATCTCGAGATCGAATCGATGAAAGCGTCACCTGACACATACGAAACCTCGGAAAAAATAAGGGGTTTGTTCACGGAGCTGATGAAGATCGATCCGGAATGTGGATTATGTGTCGACTCGGCGCACAAGTGGTCAAGCGGGTTCGATAATCGCACTTATGCCGCGGTCCAGCAGTGGTGCGCGGAAGTTGACGCCATCGGAATCCGCAATGTTATGATGCATCTCAGCGATTCGAATCGTGCATTTGCCAGTGGTATGGATAATCACGCTAGCGTAACGCATGGTAATATTTGGCGTGAATACCGCGCTGCTATCGCAGCGTCTGGTTTACAGGCGTATCTCGAGTGGATCATCAGAAAAAATATGATGTGTATTCTCGAGAGGAATCAAGACGATTTACATCACGATTTTGACGTTCTTCGTCACTTGTTCCCACCTGTACCTTAATTATCGAATAAAATTAATCCATCGTGTCGAATGTTGATGCGCGTAGGAAATGCCCGCACTATCGACACGATTAATTGTCGAGTAAGATTAATACGTTGCATGTTGTGTGTAGTTGTGTGTAGTTGTGTGAATATTGTGAATACAACTACATAATACACACGACATACCCGAAACGGTTTATTTTTTAACAAACGGCGTTAATCCGATGACCAATCATCGTTTGTCCAGAGGATGTTAAACTGACCATCAGCGATATCAACTAACAGAAAGTTATCGCGCAGATAACTAACAACATTGCAGAGTAATAATCGCGCAGTACGGCTGAGTTTCGCTATTCTTGCTTGTGTTTCCAAGTCCAATAATGATCTGCGGCGCGCATCGAGACATTCATCGATATCCGCTACCCACAAATGTGTGTCTTTTGTGGTATCGTTTATCGTAAGAATAGCCAATTCTTTGCTGGTCATAGTTTTGAACACCGGCATCTTGTCTTTTAATACGCTAAGATATTGATAGAATCTGACGGATACTTGTGTTTCTCTTTGCGCATTCGCAGGCTTGAGTGGACACGTGCCAATGTGTTCATCTGGAGTGAGACTATCGCGTATGTATAATGTCGGATCTCGAATAATGTTGTCGGGATGTCGATAACGTACAACAATAAAATATGATGCTGCGGGCGACGCTGCGACCTTTGCGTCGAAATCAGCATTGTTGGAATAAAGATGTCGCAGACCGCGTATCTCGGGTATGTATCTTAACGTACATTGCTCTGTCGCGAAACTGTAGTCAAACAGGTAACATCCCGGCTTTGTTAAAGTCTCGAACTTTGGCGATACAAATATGTTAAATATCCTTTGTTTGTCCAGGAGTGTAATATCCATGGGTATACTATCGCATGCGTAGTTTCTATAGTGCTGGAGAAATTACCTCCGGCGATATGGGGTATGGTGTATGGTTACACTGTGATCGATAACGCAGTAATCGATCTCACTGTAATCGATAACGCAGTACTCGGTTACACTGTGATCGATAACGCAGTAATCGATCTCACTGTAATCGATCTCACTGTACTCGATAACGCAGTAATCGATCTCACTGTACTTGGTTACACTGTACTTGGTTACACTGTGATCGATAACGCAGTAATCGATCTCACTGTAATCGATAACGCAGTAATCGATCTCACTGTAATCGATAACGCAGTAATCGATCTCACTGTACTCGATAACGCAGTAATCGATCTCACTGTACTCGATCACGCGGTAAATAGATCAACACTGTACTTGGTTACACTATGCGATGTATGACAACAACCCACGTGTCACGTATGATAGCTATAATTGATTTGGGTATTCAATTATGTGATATTGCTATTCGCATCTCCGATACATCTTCACTCAACTGACGATCCACACAGAGACAAACTGCGCGGTTGCCGACCGGGCAACTCCATATGTGCTATAGACATTTCGAAGCAATAGTCTATTGGAAAAACGGCTCGATTTATAGCGAAAAAATAGGAATATTGCATCATGATGGAGATGTCGAAGACTATGCTGGTATGACGGTATATAGCAACGGAAACGTCGTAAAATCCGACAACCTACCGTATTGGGTGGTATCGTACGTCAATGCAATGTTCAATGTTGGTGTTTCGAATATCACTGTACGTGAATATTATTCGAACTGCACTTAAACGGTACAATTTCGCATTGTTATGTTAAATTCACGCAGTTAATTTGCGTGTTAGTCCACACGTGTTACCACATGTACCAGTCTACACGCACCAGTCTACCTGTAACGCGCTCCGCCATTATCTTCCAGCAGACGTTGAATGTTATTTAGCTGTTCGGCAAGACCGTCGAGTTGACATGCAATCGACTCAACGGTATCGTTTAGTGACGTGATTCGTTTTTTCTGCTTCTTGAGTACCTCCGCAATACTCAAATCATCATCGCTATCTTCTTCATCTTGTGTCGGAATCTCGACTTTCGATATGGCGGCTATGGTGTCGGTTTCATAATCACTATCGTAGGCTGGATTCGATTGAGTGGGTGGACGTGCGACATTCTCCGATGGTTTCGGAGTCGGCTTAACATGTATGGTAGGCGGAACGTACTCTTCCCCAACATCTATGTTGTCCTCGGGACACGAATTCACCGCTACAGATTGCGGTCGAGTGTCTGAATCGTGTGTAGTGGTGGGAACATGCGAAGTATTGGGAACATGCGAAGTATCCGTAACATGCGAAGTATCCGTAACATGCGAAGTATCCGTAACATGCGAAGTATCCGTAACATGCGAAGTATCCGTAACATGCGAAGTATCCGTAACATGCGAAGTATCCGTAACATGTGCGGCGATAGGAGTGTTCACAACCGGTTCAACTTTGGACGCAATTGGCAACGAAGATTCTGCAGGTGGCTCAACATGTGATGTATTATGCCCACAATACGTAATTGCCGCACATATCGTCGTATCGGCTGGAGCATTCCTCTCCGGAGAATATTCATCAACCTCTTCTACCGTGTAGTTACTCGATGCGCCGCGCGAGCGATGAGCGTTACCATTGGTGGATCTGTCGAACATATCGCGAAGGGCATCTCGCGGATAAGACGACAGGTTGACGCCGAGCGTCATATCTTCGACATTCATTCGTAAGTGCGGTTTCGGCTGTGGATGATCACGCTCCAACTTATCCAGTTCCGCCGTGAGATCCTTGACATGTGAAATATCGTCGTCGCACATTTGATATAGACTAATGGAGTATGTCTCTATAAGGCGTGTGTCGTTGTATCGCCGCACATTACCACACGCACTCGATATGCAGCCAGTAAGAGAAACACGCAAACTAGTAGTGGGGCCTGACGCTGATGACGATTTACTTCCCGATGAATACACGGTTAGGAAATTAGATGATCATGTATCCGTAGATCATCTAACAGAGGTCTGTCAGGAATTTTCGCATTATGGTTATCCGCATATTCGCACTATATTACGTCACATCTATGAGAAGCACGGTAAGAAATTCCCGGTGCTGCCTGGGGGCTTTGTCGTTCCGCACATAGAGAAGGTACGCGTTATAAACAACGCGGGAGTTTACGAGCTCTTTCAAACAATCGACGCGCGAATTACACAGGAAATGCTCGAGTTTTACGGGGTTGCGTATCGACCACCGCAACCCCCACATTACATGGACGGTTTGCGAGATGCTCTACATTGCATCAATCATGTCGCTCCATTTTACGTCAATGGATATAAGTACGATGCGTGCTATACGGAACTGAACATCGTCATTGTTGACCGTGCGAGAATCTCGCCGGGCGATCACCTTGAGGAGAAGATCGCCAATACCGGATTTACACTCGAGATAGTAGATGCCGAGAATGCGTATCGAATCACGGCGCTAATCATGCGAAGGGCCACGTGGGGAGGAGTCCGCTCCATTTCGGGGCCTTGCCCTCACTTCGCTTCCCCCGAGTTCTGAGATGATGCCTGCGCTATGCGCAGGCATCTACCTCACGCCTTCTCGCTACATCTGAACTTAGTTCAAATTCCGCATTGTCCCCACCCAGCTTTATTTTTACCTATGTTATCATTCACAGCTGGGTGGGGACAATGCGGAGTGTGGCGTAGCCACAACGTAGCGAGTCGGCGTGAGGTAGATGCCTGCGCATAGCACAGGCATCATCTCACGCCTTCTCCCCTACAATTGAATTAGCCCACATATCACTGGTAATACCGAGTATCGAGGATGGGCGACAAAGTACTAGAATATGAACAGAAGTCGTTCCCAATACCAGCAGGTAGGAAAAACGACAGGAGGTTTAGATACATGAAGGAAATCACGGTGTATAAGTTGGAAGATTACATTCCGTCACACATGATACGTTCTTTCGCCGCCTATTACTGCGACAAAGATCCACCGCCTCAAGTCGTCACCCAGACTCTTAGCAAAGCCGTTGAATTGCATAGCGCCATGCGTAAAATAAAACATCAAGGCCCCGAAAGACTCTTAACACGGCAAGGTCTGTACATGTGCATTCAGCAGTTGAACATTGTGTTACCGACGGACGTACTGGAGTATTACGGCATTCAGCAACCCCCATTTTATACGCCATACTATATGGATGGCATGCGTGAAGCCCTTTCAACTCTGAAACGCATATCACCGTTTTACGTCAATGGGCATTCGTTTACGGATTATTATCCGGAAGTGTCTGTCATCGTAGTCGACAAGGCGGTTTTATGCAGTGGAGTTGATCCAGAAAAGATCGTTGAGGGTATGGACATTCAAGTGTTATTTGCCGACGTATCGAATATTTACTGCATCGTATCGTCTATTATTCATCGGCGCTACGTGGAGAAGAGCACGAACGCATAAGCGCTGCGTTCTCTAACTTTATTTTTATCGATACGCGTGGTTACAATTCCATCTTTTGGATGTTAAATTTGATTCATCATTTAAACAGATGCTGGATATAATACAGTACTATCAGAGTACAAGTGTCGTAAAATAAGACCAAGATACAGTAATGGCACTGCCAAAGGAACGTCAGATAACGCAAAATCTTTTCCGCAAGGCATTGCTTACCGATATGCGATTTGCGTGTAAGGACGCGGAAGAGATTACGACCATGTCGAGGAGAATGGAGCGATCATGTTACAATGCCATGATCCTCCAATACAACAACGAAAATCGCGATTGTACATGGGCAAATCCACAATTTATTGCAGATTATTCCGCGCTGGCGGCACGTTATACCACGAATATCGACGCTGGTTCCAGTATTGGCTCGAAACATTTAGCTGACAAACTCTTATCGGGAGAGATAAAACCCGAAAACATTTGTTCTTACTCGTCAATTGACATTAATCCCGATGCGTCGAAGTCAGATCGTGAAACTATCGAGTCGCGCATGTCGCAGCAAGTCGAAGTGAAATACACTACGAGATATCAATGCAAAAAGTGTTTTGAGCGCATGACGACTGTCGGAGAAAAACAGATAGCCAGAGCTGATGAATCGGCAAGTGACAGGATTACATGTTTGAAGTGCGGAAACAAGTGGTTTAAGACGGGCACGTAACTCCGAGGTGAGACGCTTCGCTTTCTCACCTCTGCGCGCGGGGTCCCCGGTTCGTCCTTTATTCGTCTAAGCACTGGCGTACACGAACGCCGGACTCACCACCCCTGCTTGCCACTTTTATTTTTACATTCGATTGACTCATTGCTAACTATCTGCTATCCCACTGTTGACAAACGGTAAAAATAAAAGTGGCAAGCAGGGGTGGTGAGTCCGGCGTTCGTGTACGGCCGCAGGCGTAACACGAATAAAGGACGAACCGGGGACCCCGCGCGCAGAAGAAGGGGAGCGTAGCGCCCTTCTTCGGAGTTACTTCGGAGTTACTTCGGAGTTACTTCGGAGTTACTTCGGAGATAAAATCCACGAATGTGTGCCGATACGCGAATCAAGCGCAATAACCTTGAGAGTGCTCACACTCGACAAGTGAGAATAAAGATAAGTACTAATCTTGGGAAATACCATGTACTCGTCTCCGAGCACCCAACGTATCGGAGATTCGAGTCTCTGTACTCCCCTGGCGGCTGCCTTCATAATTTGTTTCTTGACCGGCGACACCGTCGTCAAATCAATCGCCTCGGCGAGCGTCCTCGGATATTGTACGCGATAAACGTACACATACGTCTTCTCGTATCTCGTCTGACCGAGATGAACACAGAGCGGGCAAATAGCCACACTGCACTGTATATCGGGTTCCTCCAATAGAACCGACATAACGTAAATTTCGCCGTACAGAGGAGTGCGACATTCATGACAAATGTCGTTTCTGAGTTCACCGTTCTGACTAACCGTGTCTATCTTGAGATCGCGGAAGTTGGCGAGGAACACCTTCGAGATGTTGCGATGCACATCCGTGATGTTTTCACCCTGCGGACAACCCGCGAGCCAGAAGTTAGACATCTCGAATGCGACCGGGTTAAAGTATCGCGAAAGGAATATCGTCTCGGGGTCGTTTCCACACCAAACAACGTTGCGATAACCGACGAGGTTCTTGATCGAAAACTCGTATGTCTCGAATGGTAGCGCCTTCGGCAGCTTGCTGTCTTCGATCGGCATTTCCTCGATCGACTTACGGTTGACTACGTTGTCGAAATCGTAAACGATTGAACAGAATCGCGTATCGAGAGTCGCGTATTCATCATCCATTTCCTGTGGAATACGAATAAACTTCGAGACCACCCAAACATAACGAAGATGCGTCATCGACTTGTCGTATTCATGGTCCGTAAGCAACGCACGTGTAGCACGCACCTTCGCCTTAACTACGGCATGTAGCGAATTGCCAATGGAAACCCAATCGCCGGGCGCGGCGGCACTCTTTGCGACGGGAGCAGGCGGCGCTGCTGGTGCTGCCGGCGCTCGTCCAATTTGGCGTCTAACTAGATGCGCCGCTCCACGTGGATGATTCCCGATATGGAGACTCCTGAACAGATCCGCGGATTCCACCTTTACGTCGTCGTATAGTGGAAGACCGTAGTTCTTCGACACTTCGTCGATAATCGTTCTGATTTTTTCGATGAACGACTCGACGTGTACACGTTGAGAAATATAAATAAATCCACGTGCCATCTTAACACGATACTCGTTGGAATCGATAGTGTACTTCGGGTAAGGAGCATGCGGTGCCGGCAGTTCCTTGCCATTGCGGAATCGTTCGACCCCGAGCTCCATATTGAGCATAGTCATGGCGATATCCTCGTATGCGGTGGGACCAGAGAATATGATCCTCATTTTTGGCGTGTATGGGACTTATATACAGTATTGAGCGTAGTACGACACTTTCCGTTAGGGGTATTCAAATGTTGGAGACTACCTAGTCGTGAGTAGCGTATAAAAATAAAGGGTAAATACGATTTGCTCTTAACTCGAAGAGTCTCACCGCACTAGATCTCGCGATGTCCCGAAGACTCCTCTCCGAGAATGGTTTCTTCTGGAGTAACGCTCTCGAGATAAAGCGAACGCACATAATTGTCTAGAGCTTCCGAGTTGTAGTCTAGTGCCTGCGCATCTTCGACCTCGCGTTCCAGTATCCTATACATCTTCTCGTATGCATTCTCGTCCTGTAACGTATTCGCCTTAACTACACCACGTGGTGCACCGATCAACGCGGATCTCGGATACAGCACGGGTTCTTCGTCGGCATCACACGAAACATCACGCGCAACGTCTCCCGACTCACGAGGCGAGTCCGCTGTTGCCGACGCAGCCGGACATTCAATAACGTTGCTCGCGGGATTAATCCTCGTCAGGTAATGATCGCGTGGTTTCGTAACGTCCTTGTGTTTCGGAGGTTTGACGGCACGCTCCGCCTTCTTAATCGTCTTCTGTGCCGTGAGCGTACCGACGAACGTACCGGGCTCCATCATCAGCAGGTCCTTGATTTCAGCGAGCGATGCGCCGTGTTCCGCACTCACCAACTTTCCGGTTTGATACAACACAGATGATGCTTTTTGCACGAACTCATGCAACGTGTATTGTGCGGGAGCGTCTTCGGGGCCCATGACTACGCAATTGACGCCGGCAGCTGTTAAAACGCCGACTTCCGCACATGATTGCAGATAGAAAGCGATGTTCAATTGACGCGAGTATCCATTGGGTTGTGTCGCGACTGAAAACCCGAGGGCATCGCTAAAATCGATCCCAGTCGCAGCTTCGATACGAGCTTTGGCGTGGATCGATGTGTGGGTCGGTTGCCACGTGACGTGATGTGCCGAGCATTTCGGCGCGAATTTCTCGAGAGCTACCTCCGCACTCGTCAGGTATATGGTCTCGAGGCAGTCTTCGCACCGATATTTGTAAACGCGCGCTGCGGTATCGCCCCCACGATCGTCATGTTCACTCGCAGTTTGTACCGCGTAAACTCCTCTTCCTCGCAGACCGGACATGAACACGGCGCATTCATTGTGGAGTCATCGCTATACGTGTATCCACCCGTGACGAATTGATTGACCGGTGGATGCAACTCACCACCAGCGCGCGCGCTTGCACGCTTCGGAATGCTCTGTCGTAGCGTCGCCGATCCGAATGATAGCGGAACGTTGAACGTAAAACGATGTCCGAGCGTGCATTCGGCCGTGATAACGGTGTCATTGAAGTGACGCGGTACCGGTTCCGGCTTCACGTCTGGCGGCATCGAAACTCGACACAGGCGGCAGTCGGGTAAAGCATCGATTTCACTTCCGTATGCCCACCAGTAGTGCATCTTCTCGCATCTAAACCTGACATGCGACGTTGGTTGTATCGGAATCGGAGTAGTGATAATGAAATACCCAGCACGTGAGAGCTTGAACACCTTCGCGTTCTTGACATCCAGCTTGGCCCATGGTGAGTTGTGACGCGTGGCTGGCCGTACAGACATGGGTTCGACTGTGATGGGTTGGCTTGCACCTAATCCCTCGATACATTCAATTATATCTCCGTTCAGCTGGAACTGCGTCCAGCTTCACTGCGCGCGGGGTCTCCGCGCACCGAGGGGGAGGAGCCATCAACCTGGCTTGCCAGGTCGATACACGCCCCCCCCAGAGGTATATAATTGAAATAGCTCATATATCAATCGTACTCCACTTGAATACAAGTGTGTCGTGTCATAAACCTACGCTAAACTTGCATTGGGTGTCTATATACAAGTCACGATGGAAGATGGTAAGGAACGCGGCTACTGTGAGGGTCAGTTCGACACGATTAGGGAACTAGACGATACATATCGCATGGCCGAGGCTCCGCCTGGATTTAAGGCGAGTTTGTATCCGCATCAGATGACGATGCTGCAGGCTCTACTCGATGTTTATCGCCAACGCTATATCCGCGACGATCTCGGTAGAATTGTCCAGTGTAACGCTCTCGTACTCGCTGATTCGCTCGGAAGCGGCAAGACGATCGAAATTCTCGTGTTGATCTTGTCGCTGCAATCGCAGATCAAAGCGGTACCCGATACCGTGTTAGGTAGCGAAGACGAGCACGGTTACCGTCCGCGCACCGAGATTGTCAGGCGTTTCTCGACCATCATGCGTCCCGCGGTCATTCACGTCGGTTCGAGTGTGCTGCTTCAATGGCAGCAGGCGATTCGTCAGTTTACGAACCTCCACGTTTATACGGTGGTCGACGTCAGAACTCTGCGCGAGTTTTACGAGGAATTTAAGAAGGGAATCAACCGTTACGACATTATTCTCGTTAAGAACGGCATGATCACTGGCGAGTTTCTGCTCGATACTGAAATAGCGACGGCTGGTGCGCCACTGCGTCCAATTTACAATGCCGTATGCGACATTACCGGTTCCGCGGCGTGGTCGTTGGCAGTCTACGACGATTTCGACACGATCAAGATCGACAAGACGTGTCGTAACGTTCCGGCGTTGTTTACGATTTACGTCTCGGCGACGTCACGTAACAATTATCAGCGAGCTCCCAAGGAGACGTTCGCGACGACTGCGGAATTCGTCCGAGCGAGGAGTTCGATCGCATTAAACAAGATTTTCTGCGACGCGAATCTACACTCGGTGTTCCGTCTTCGCAACTCTTCGGATTACGTCGCGCAGAGCACCAAGGTCACGATGGTGGACCAGTACAAGTACACATACCACAACCCCGATGATAAGTACATGAAGCTACTGGGTGTGATGGGCGATGCCGACGCCGCCAACATCATGGAAATGCTGAATGGCGATGCTATCGGCACGGCTGCTGACGCCCTCGGAATCAAGACGACCAGTATCGCCGACATCTTCTCGCGCATGCTCGACAAGAAGTACGAGAAGTATCTCGAGTATGGCGAGATTCGCACTCGTGTCGAAGACTACATCGTGGAGTTGAAGGGCTTGCCGTGGCATCAGCGCGACCGCCACTCCGCGGCCGAACTCGAATACATCCGCGATCGCATTCTCAAGAATGCGCAAATCACCGCGGATGCACTCATCAAGAATAACTCCGACAATATTAAGCCGTGTCTCGTCGGCATCACTGGCGAAGTCGTGAAACTGCAGGAGGAGAGCGGTAGGGCGGTAAATCGCGTCAAGGACAATCTCAAGGAGGGTGAATGCCAGGTGTGTAATATTCCGCTGCAGGATGAGGACAACAAGGGAACTGTCATCAACAAGTGTTGCGGTCTCGTATTGTGCAGTGTATGTTGCATCAAGTCGTCAAAGCTGAACATTCAGGGACAACAACTCAAGGGTATGTGTCCGAATTGTCGCTTCGCCATCGATGCTACGACCGACATTATCTTCGTTTCGCGCGAATTTAACCTACAGTCGATCTGCACTGCTCGCGGCGACGAGAAGACACCGATTGTCAAACTCAAGGAGAAGGCTCCAGCCGCGCCCATCCAGGACGAAGACATTAAGAACCCGAAGCTCAGGGCGGTACTGCATATCGTTCGTGGTATCAAACCGGAAGGTCAGACCGAGTCGGCGCGCGAAATTCGCAATATGATTAGGGGTATAGTAAACATCGCGCCGAATGCCAAGACGCCTCGCAAGGTGCTGTTGTTTGCCAATTACAACGAAACACTTACGATGGTTGAGGAGTTTCTCCAGACACGCAGCATCGAGTTTATTCGACTCTGCGGAACGTACTCGCAGCGTCACAAATTAATCGACACGTTCAAGTCCAAGGCGACGGTTATGCTCATCAACTCGAGCGACGTTTGCGCCGGACTTAACCTGCAATTCGCGACCGATCTCATATTCTTCCACAAAATGATCGATGTTAGTTGTGAGGCGCAAGTCATCGCTCGTGGACAGCGTATCGGACGCAAGCAGAACTTGCAGGTACACAACTTATACTATAACAACGAGGACACTCATGCCGACGCGGCCGCCGCAGCTGCTCGCAGGCGATAGACGCGTACGGCTGACGTGAAGTTATTTATTTTTAACACGTTGCATTCCATGCGATGTAATAGATGACGACATGCAATGTGACGACATGCAATGTGACGACATACAATGTGACGACATACAATGTGGCGACATACAATGTGGCGACATACAATGTGGCGACATACAATGTGGTGACATTGCATGTCACACACAATAACACTGAATACAATACGCGATATGCGCGCGACGTGGATAACGCACATATGGAGTAAAAATATAATCACCATTGTCTTACAGCTCGCCATCCAGCGTTGCGATGCGTAATGACACGATAAACTACGAATGCATTCAGCTTGTAAGGGAATACCTGGAAGGGCAACAACTCCCTCGCTGGGCTCGTCTCCTCGTTAATTTGCTGAACAATGTTATTGCACATAACGACTGTCGGCAGGAGTTCCGCGGACTTACCGCGAAACAACGGGAAGATATCGGCGGAGTGATCGGCAATATCACGGCGCGCCGCTTCGATCATCTTCATTCCTTCCTTGTCGTTTCCGGAGCCACGAGTCGTAAACGTAATTATGAAATACGCATCGAGGGGAGAGAATTTGACGTAACGTAGCGTGTTGGTAATGTCGTCGATTAATTTCGGTGCAGTGCTCATAGAATCGAGCCAAATTACCCCAACCACGCGGGGATTCTTCGCGTAAACGTTGACGATGTAATCGGAATAACTGCTGTACATCCACGTCGCGTAACGTGACACCAGAGCCAGATGTCTGATCAACGACTCTAATTTTGGATCGTTGTTAGGGGAAATGACCTGGCTTTTGTCGAGCTGAAACGTGTCGTGGATGCGACTAACCGTGTACTCTAACAATGAACAGTCGAGAACAAAGACCTTGGCGTTGGGAGCATGACCCAGTGCAAGGCGAATATACCCGATCAGGAAATCATTGCACGCTAACTTGTTGGGATCATTCAGTTTTTCCAACGCATTGAAACCGGACTTTCCAGGTTGTGTTTTTCCAGGTTGTGTTTTTCCAAGTCGCGTTTTTCCAGGTTGTGTTTTTCCAAGTCGCGTTTTTCCAAGTCGCGTTTTTCCAAGTCGCGTTTTTCCAAGTCGCGGTTTTCCAAGTCGCGGTTTTTTCGCAGGCGCTGCATCGAATTCAGTCGCGCCTGCGATAAGATCGATCCTCTCGAGCTTCGATCCTCTCGAGCTTCGATCCGTCCTGTTTATCGCTGCTAGACTGATCAATCGCGAGAAGAACTGGTGTGTGGGGCCGTATTAGATATGGAGCGTCTTCATCATCGGAGTAGACGAGCTTAGGCTTACGTTCACGAACCCCAGCGCTAAGGAGGCGCTTGGCCATAGATCTTGCGGAGATGGCTGAATCTACACTCCCTTTGCACAGATGAGTTGCAATTACGACGGTTGGTATTCAATTGTATCTTCGTTCCGTCGGTGTAGTGATATATTTGAATTCGCTTCATGCAGTACGTTAACAGACTACCACCATGGCCGACGCCCCTCACGAGGTCGGTGATGTTCCCAAAATCGACAGGAAATACGCCAAGAACGCGGTTGAGGTCTTTGTTCGCGGAGACGTTGCTGGTAAGGTGTGTAATTACATCGCCGAGAACATATTCGACATAAAATGCAAACCGTTAATCGGTGCCGAGGATTTCACGCTGATTGATCGTCAATACCTTCGGTCGGTTGAAGGCTATCACGACATTACCATCGACGCGAGAGCATTCATTTGCGTCAACATTGCGTGTGCGCCGGAATTCACGCTCATCACCAACAGTATGCGGGAAGCCAAAACACACGGTGCTGCCATTTACAGCAGCACTGTGAGTGTTGCGAGTCTGCTGTTTGATCATCTCAATGCGATTGGGATGGCGACTGACGGACCGGCGCATCAACCTCCACACTGGATGCCGTATCTCAACGACATCATCACTCGCGAGTATGCTCTACCTGCTAGCCGACCACTCGAGGCTTATCTCACGATCGAATATCGCGAATTCATTAAAATACTCACGGAACTCTCACCAGCCACAATAGCCCAGAAAACGGAGATCGGCACTCATTATATCGAGGCGAACCGACACATAGTGAAAGCGATAGCGGCGTCTGCATGGCAACGATTCATCGCGATTCAGAAGTTCTACAGGCCCGACGCGGGTGGCGATTTAATTCCTGTTAAGTCGCACGGAATCGTCAGTGTGGTCATTTCGCCTGTATTGATCGAGGAAGTAGCCACGGAACTGCTGAGTGGTCACAAGACTGTCATCGCTGCGGTTGTACGTAGAATCAGAGAAGAGTGGCGAGTCACGTTGCGATCGGACTCTCGTGTCAACTTCAACATCGGAGACTACTGTCGCAAACACAGAGGAGAGGGCGACAAAACGTCTGGAGGGTTTAGATTTAGTGGTCCGATAGAACATCTATTCAAGGACATCGAGTTTGTGCTAGAATGATGAAATCAATATACTGAATGATCTAAGGTAATAGTGGTGTTACTCCCGCAGTGAGTGTAGGGTTCAGGATGCGCGCGGGGTGGAGGTAACACCACCACCGCGCGCGTAGGGTTCAGGATGCGATCTCCGACTCCATATGTTTATTTTTAACCGCATTCACACTTTGGTTAAAAAGATAAAGTCTACATCTATCAATGTAAGTGTGTATGAACAAATGCAGTGTAACCGAGTACGGTAATATCGGTGTACACTGTTATTGAATACAGTGTTATTGAACGCAGTGTAACAAATAACAGTGGTATAGGGTACGGTGATATCGGTGCACAGTGTTATCGGATACAGTATTAACATCACACTAAACAAAGTCACTCTCGGAACCGCTGTCCTCATAAACCTCGTCTGGAATCCACGTCGGCGATTCGCTTCTGAGTGTTGGCGCGACGAGCTGTGCATTCGCTTTGATCTGAGCCTGCAGCTTATCAATTTCGACTTCCTTCGCCTCTTTAAGCGACAGGTCAATAACTCGCTGTATCTCGGCTTCTTCTTCCGCTTTCGAAACCCGAATAGCCGTGGCTAAATCCTCATCAAGACGAACGGAAGGCGGTATTGGCGCTGGTGGATACAGTGGTCGATTGTCCAACTTGTAACCGTCAATGTTATCGTGTACACTGTAATCGCCATTACGATGTAGATGTGGATTTTCCCATGTGCGGTCTGCGGGTGATTGCCAATCTTTCGTGAGATAACTGTGGTTGTCATATAAAACAGGGTATTCGTCGTCAGAATACGTGCTTTTACATTCACCATTGATGGCAGCTCGCTCGTCGGATTCGAGATCAAAGTTAACTCGCGGGTGATAGCTGGCTTCACCACGTCTGAAGTTGGCGGACGACTTAGGATATTCGACGACGTAACCATCCTCAATCCTTTTGTCGACGCTATCGCTTGAACTATACGTCTTTTCGGCGTATTCTCGCGGATCATCGAACGGCTCCTGATGACCGTCGTCCGTGGATTGACGCAACATCACCTTCGGGTTGTAAGAGTGCCATGTGCGATCTTGCAATCGTTGGCTGTAAGACGGATCGTCGCGAGCTGACCTGCCAGACATAAGCGACAGCTTGTCGATGTAACTCGCCGCATAGTAGACATTGACGTACTTCTCGCCTTCGATAACGATCGGAATCATCGCTGGGAAGTCGATGATAATGTACTTGTCCCTGAAAACTCTCGCCATTCCATGGTGAAACTCCAGCTTCAGATCATATACAGCGAGAGCCTTTCTGAAATCGTTCCATGTTGCACTCTCATCGGAATCCTCGACAAAGCTACACATCGATTTCTCATCGTTGGAACGTTTCTGCGATGATGAATCGGCGAGATCCACGACATCGTGCGGTGGTATTGCTGGAGATACGGAACTGTTGAGTGTGGTGGGTGTTGAATTTGGACCGGGAGGCTGTTCAACACCCACAACACGTGGCCGATCAACACGTGGCCGATCAACACGTGGCCGATCAACACGTGGCCGATCAACACGTGGCCGATCAACACGTAGCCGATCAACACGTGGCCGATCAACACGGGGATACTTGGTACTAAGATCACCATGTGGCCATGCAATACCCTCCACCGGATAATTGGGTGGGAGGGGCTTCAAATTACCCGGCTTGTACGCGGGTGTGTACTCGACTGGTGTCGAGTACACACCAGTCGAGTACACACCCGCGTACTCGACTGGTGTCGAGTCGAGCACGGCAACGCATAGAATTTCGTTTGCTGCTAACGTCGGCTCGAAGAACTCCTTACCTACGAACTTCATGGGAAATTCGACCGGTATAGTAACGATACGCTTGTCGAGGTCAACTCGCATGAAGCGCGCGTCATCTCGACTCACTGCGGAGCCGACTTCCGTAAGACTGGCGGCTAGCTCTTCATAGAACGAGTCGGAGAGAGCCCTAACTGCGGCAGCCACTCCCGTCTTGTACAAGTCTTCGATGCGTTTCGATTGGATCAGGTTCCACCATGCCTGGAGTATTTCCGCAATTACAGCGTATATGCTTAATTGGCGGTCGTAATTGCGACATATACCGACCTCGCCGCTAGTGTTTGAGATCTTGAACGCACCATTGGTGTATTGCCACATGATCTTGATGTTATTTTTGCCGAGAGCGGC
>Ga0163151_10005361_pt1 | contig 16446 bp, 22 predicted proteins | sample OliLakLV19MP5IB2_FD_145596 | JGI IMG/M metagenome (GOLD analysis project Ga0163151, IMG submission 145596) | Freshwater microbial mat bacterial communities from Lake Vanda, McMurdo Dry Valleys, Antarctica - Oligotrophic Lake LV.19.MP5.IB-2 | ecosystem: Environmental > Aquatic > Freshwater >...
CCATATATGAAGACCGGTTCAATGTTGGCGCTGCCGTCTGACGTGATCGGGTCGCCCTGGATGCTCGTCGGCGTAAGCGGGTCGTTGACCTCCGAAGCACGTATGATCCAGTTTCCCGAGAGGGTGCCGGCGATCAGACCGTTCGTGGTCGACTGCATCCAGTTAATAGCTTCCGCATCCTTGTTGTTCAGGATGAACGAGACGCCACTGTCATCGGCGATGGTGCCATCGTCGTAGGTCGGCGAAAAGGTGAGGGGCTTCGAGGCCATGCTGCCGTCGCCGCGGTTCGGTTGAGCCCCCGCTAGCCAGAGGCGGCCGCCGTGGTATGCGGCGCACGAGGGATAGCCTGTAGTGTCGCTGTACAACCCGAGACGCCATTGATCCGTCGGCGCGTTCGTGCTGTCGCACTTGCTGGACTGAGTGTTCGTCAGGTTGTCATTCATGATGAGCGCTGTCACGACGGTCGTGCTCGTAAACGCCGTGATCTTGAGCCAGGTGATCTTGGGCAGTTGTGCGGTGATCTCCCACCGGGTGCCATCGTCGTCCAACGGATCGAAGTTCAGGTTGTTCTTGATGAGCGACTGATAGATGTTGTTGTCGGAGCCAGTGACCTTCTGCGCCTTCGTGTACGGGGTCGCATTGCTCCATTCCGCCGGACCACCCTGCCACCAGATATGCCGGCCGATGTCCGTCACCTTGAAGCCATCGCCCTCGTTGATGCCCGCGAGGCCACCGGTTGCTGTGACCGTCACGGATCCGGTGATGCCACTCAACCCAAGCTTCGTCACAGTCTCGTTGAGGTCGAAGTATGGGCCGTCGATAAAGTCGGCCACCGCGAAGGTGAACTGCGTATCGCCGTTCTGCGTGAGCGCGTAGGGCTTATAGCCAACCTGACCCTCCGCCTTGTTCAGGACGACGGTGAAGTCCTCATTGGCAGTCTTGCCCAAGGCGGTGCAGACCCGCATGTTGTCCAGGTCTGCCGCGAGATACGGGGTCGTGAAAGTGAGGACACGCTGCACTGTGGCAAGCGGGATTTGGAACTGCCACGCAATGGTGGCCCCGCTGATATCTGCTTCAGTGTATGGGTCGATCAATGTGAAAGTGTTTGCGGTGTTGTCGACGCTGGCAATCTGAAACTGCCGGCCCGCCAGGTTATACGAGGAAGGCGGAGTGCTGTTTTCGGTGAACGTGACGATATCACCATTCGCCCATCCGGTGATGTTGCTGACCGACACCTTGGCCGGCGTATCCGTCGAGATACCGAGCACCTTTGGCGTCTGCGCCGCCTCAAGCAAATGCGTCAAGCCGGCGACGAAGCGCAGGCGCAAGTTGGTGAACTCGGCCTGGTACGCCTGGCTCCGCTTGAAGCGGAAGGCACGCAGGACCGCCGTCAGACCCTTGTAAGTGTAGCCGATGTAGCGGAACCCAGGACGCCGCGTCCACGCCGCCTGCTCCAGCGCAAGAGCGTTTGTGTGGACATTGAGAGCCGTCTTGAAGGCGGCAACATCGCTACGGCCTTGGGCCGTGGGGCTCCAGATGCCGCCTCGGAAGTCGGTCTGGATGAAACTCGCGTTCGGCATCTTAATACCTTACAGTCAGGTACGTATCCTCGGGCGGTTCAACCGATCCCGTCTCGATGCCGTTCACGGTGCGAGCGTTCGACATGAACTCCTGATACATAGCGCCGATCGTTTGGGCCTTGCCGGTTGCTTGAGTGATTTTCTCCACGACCTGTAAAGCCAACCGGCAGGCGTAACCGTCAATAAACATCGGGTCGAACAGGTTAGGGTCTTCAATGTCCGCCGCGAAACGAAAGGGGATGGGGCCGCTGTCGACTGCCGTGAAGTAGTTCCCCTCGAACAACCAGTCACTATAGCTGCGGCCGGCGGGAGCGCCAAAGAGAGCGTACACACCCTGGAGGGGAGCCTGCTCCGCCTTCCGCATGAACCCCTTGGGGAGGCGGTAGACGTTGCGGCTCGTCGTGTTGTTGTATGGGCCGGCGCCAATGGGGTAAATGAAGGCAAGAGTGGCAAGGGTCGCCTGGGTGATGGCTGTCCACCAGAGAGGCGAAGAAACCGGTGTATTGCCCGTATTGGCGGCCTGGATCGAGACGTAGACGATGCTGGCGGAAATCACCCGTGCACCGAGCGCGTAGGCAGTGCCAGCGGCGTAGGCCGTGGCGGTCAACTTCTGCCAGGACGTGGTAAGTGACAGTGCATCGTCTGCGTTCTGGTCGATGATGGAAATGTACAAGTCGACGCCGCTATAGACCATTTCACCGGTCATGTACGTCAAGGTCGTGGCATACGCATTCGCCATGTCAACGCCGAAGTAGCTTGTCCACCCGGCGAAGGTGGTCTCGGTGCGGAGAGCAGGGTCGAGGGCGATATTGGCCGCGGTCGCGATCCACAGCTTCCCTTCGCGAAGGACAACATCGTTGAGGGCGTACTGGACCAGCGTTGACCACGCAGGGAAGGTGATGATTTTGCTGTCGTTGCCGAATGCGCGCAGGATGGCGTTGCGGATAGAGAAGCGCCAGACATTCCGGCGCAACTCTGAACGCCGCATGATATCATAGCACGCGCGGATAGCGGCAGCGTTTTCGCTGTCTTCCGTTCGCAAGAGGCCGCCAGCAATGAGTATTCCACCACAGTGCTGGATTGCGACGTTGGCAACTTCCGTTTCTGTGGTCATCGGCCTTACTCGTAAGGAATACGAACAACCCCCGCATAAACGGCGGTCGCGGTTGCGATCACGAACTTGTAGGTGCCGGGCGGCAGAAACGCCGTGGTGAACCCGTCAGCCGAAAATGCGGTGTGGGACGCGACGAAGGTCGTGCCATCGGGCAGCAGCGTCTGAAGACCGACAGTGCCGAAGCCGGTGGCCTTGGCGCCAATCCAGTAGTGACCGCCGGTGAGGGTGAACGCCGCAGTCGTGGCCGCAATGTTGCTGAACTTGACTGCTTCGTGCGCGCGCATGGTTATGGCCTTTCATTTCGGAAGGGATGGTTGGCTGCTAGATTGGCTTGTAGACCGGTATTCCACAAAAGCCAAGCGGAAAGTCTATTGCGTTCCAGGGTAGAAAGCGGGCCACGAATGACCATCATGTGGCTCATCACGCCTTGGAAGTAGTAAAGGCCCCCTAGATACGCCCCCAACCTGGTTGTAGCCGTCCCGGTATTAAACGAGGTGGCAACACTCGGCGGGGTAGTTGGCGCGTCGTTAATCCAGCCTTCCAACGTAAGACCACCCGGACCGAAACGGCCGGCCGCCAACTTCATGCCAGTGAATGTTGTTCCACTGTCAGTGAGCGGTGTTCCCTCGGTCGCAAGTTGTAACCGGTCGCCGGCGCTTTTTAGAAACCCGCGAACCTGTGGCGAGGCATGTGTACCATACGCAATTTGGCCATCTATGTCGGCGGTGTCTGTCTGATTGGCAAGCGCGAATATCCACCCTTCATTCGTCCCAACCGGAAGAACTCCCGTACTTGCGACGATGAGAACGTCGTCGACACCGTCAAACGTGAGACCTTGATAGAGGCTGTTGAAACTCGTCGCTGCCCAGGTCGGGCGCGCCGTCCCCGCCGCGGCTACCGTGAGGCCGTTCATGCGGTCTCTCCACGCCGAGATCAAGCCGGCGCCATCGTTGGTCATATTCGTAGACCCCTGATCGTTCGGGTCCCACCAGGCCGCAAGCTTATCGCGGCCAAGGTTATCGGGATGCCAAAGGCGCGGATACATACTCATTATGCGTACCCCATTGAGAAAGCGGTGATGTCGCCCGCAGTAAGGGCGCCAGTGTCGTTGTCGGCGATCGCCGTTGTCATGCCAACGCCAATCCCGTCAGGACAGTAGACACCCTCGGGAAAGTCGAAGATGAAAGTTGAACTCGCGACGACCTCGATTGTGTCTATCGGAATGTCCGTTCCGACAGTGGGCGGCGTCGACTTGTTGTAGACCTTGATGAACACCGAAGACGTGCGGACGTTGCGCCCCCTGATCCAGAAGTAGCTGCCGGCGGCGTTCTTGACGCCGCTAGAGTTCGTAGTCCCCGCAGCGGTCAGTAGCCGGAAGATTGTGGTGGTTGACTCGTAACTGAGCGGAACACCCTCGTTCGACACGAGTTGCGTCTTCAGTCCACCACCAGCGCCAAGCGCCGTAGGGACCAGAGCGATCAGGGAAGTCAGGCGCTGTGCGATGCGCTGCAAGCGGCCATTGAGGCCAGACGAAGCAGTGTCGGAAGCTGGAGCGGTTTCTGTCACGATGCCATGGATTGCGTCGTCAGAAGCCGTAACGATGGCGAAGGAACCGGTGGAAACTTTGACCCCGAGTGATGTAGGAACCAAGGCGATCAGGGAAGTGATGCGCTGGGCAATTCTCTGAAGGCGGCCATTGAGGCCAGACGAAGCCGTGTCGGAAGCTGGAGCGGTTTCTGCCACGATGCCAATTCGGGCATCATCCGTGGCAATGGTGACGGACATGGAGGACGCCATGGTCGTTGCGCCAAGCGCCGCAGGCACCTGGGCGATCAGGGAAGTCAGGCGCTGTGCGATGCGCTGCAAGCGGCCATTGAGGCCCGACGTTCCCGTGTCAGAACCGGGGGCCACCGAAGCTTCCGGCCCAATCACCGCGTCATTGGAGGCAATGGTGATGGAAAGCGAGTTCGTCATCACGTTCGACCCGAGCGCGGAAGGCAAAAGGGCGATGAGCGATGTCAGACGCTGCGCAATGCGCTGCACGCGGCCATTGAGGCCGCTGGAGGCCGTATCCGAGACCGGCGCTGTCTCAGCCACCGGCCCGATCCGAGGGTCGTCAGTGGCAATCGTGACCGACAGGGAGCCCGCCGCCGTAGTCGCCCCCAAAGTCGACGGGAAGATGGTAAGAAGGGAGGTCAAGCGCTGGGCGATACGCTGCAAGCGGCCATTGAGGCCACTCGACGCAATATCCGACCCCGGCGCCGTCTCGGTTCGGGAACCGATCATTACATCATCGGTTGCCGTCACCGTGGCGAAAGCATCGGCCGATGCCTTAGCCCCAAGAGACGCGGGAAGTATGGAAAGGAGGGTAGTGATGCGCTGGGCAATTCTCTGAAGGCGGCCATTGAGGCCAGACGAAGCCGTGTCGGAAGCTGGAGCGGTTTCTGTCACTGCTCCGATGAGTACAGCCGCAGCCGCGTCAGCTACGGCTACCGTGGCTGCGATGGAAACCGGAACAGTGCCCGAGATCGTAATTGCTGCCGCTATGGAAACTGGAACTGTGCCAGAGATCGCCACAGTGCCGTCAACCGTCACAGGTTCTGCGATAGTGACCGCACCGGAAAGGGGGATCGCATTGACGACGTGGACCCGGACTTCCCCCGTGTCCCCATAAGGACCAAGGGCAGTCATTAGACCTGCTGGATCAGACGGTCACGTCCGTCGAGAATGCGGCGCATGATGGCGTCAACCGCCATGTTCACGTCGAGCGAGTTCATCCCCTTGCTGTCGTCGATCCGGAGTTCGATATCCGTGGAACCCGTCGACGTGCCGACAGTCACGTCGTTTGGGTTGTGATCGGCTCCGCGGTTGAGGCCAAAGTAGCGTTGCGCCATCAGAAGGTACTCCTCGCTTGGGTCTCGAACGCGCGGAGCGCGGCCAGGACTTCGTTCATTGACAATGTGGTATTTACACTGAAGTTGGCGTCCGCGTCAATGACTGCCATGGCCGCTGTCGACTTCACCGCGACGGCGGCAAGCAGGACCTGAGCACTATCCCAGGCGGTTTCGAAGGTCGCCCAGGCGGCAACAAGGTCGTTGACGTGGGCTTGGGTCGGGGAGGCGGCGTCGGCGACCAGGACACCAATGGCAGCGTCCGTAGCAGTCTTCGCAACAAAAGCCGCGATGGCCGTGTCGAGATCGGTGTCAATCGTGGTGAGCGCAGCCTGGGTGTCGCCAACACGAGAAGCAATGCCCGCCAGTGTAGACTTAAAGGACTTCATCGCCATGTGCGTCTCCTACCGGATGGAAAAAAGGGGGCCGAAGCCCCCTCGGATTAGGGCGTGATGACGAAGGCTTCGATGACCAGAGTGCCGGTTGTGTCGCACGCAACCGTCAAGGTCGCAGCGATATCGAACTTGCCACCCGGATCACTGGTGAGGCCAGCGGCCTCCCACAGCGGCAGCCCATGGTCGGTGAGCGGGAAGGCCGCGGCGGCTTCATGGGTAATGTCGATGCCGGCCAACTGCGCGGACGAAGCCACGTAAGCGGAGGCAAAGAAGTCCACGTCGATGACTGCACCGGGGGTCTTGCCCGCTCCAACTTCGCCGGTGGAATTGGCATAGTACAAGCCAATGTCCATTGCGCAGGAACCGCCGAGAGCGGTATGCCGAACCCGCACTGCTTTGATGAGACAGTTCGATGGGACGCGGATCACGCGGTAGATCGAGGTGCTGTCGTCGGTGTCGATCACGGGAACAAAGTCGTCGATGAAGGCAAGGTTGCCGAGGCAACCTTCACCGGCGCTTTCAGCCACACGGGGGGAAGCATCGAAGTTCGTGATGCTGCCGGATTTAATGTCGACGTTCGCCATTGGGTTTCTCCTGTTTCATGTGGTTACGAGGAAGGGGGCCGAAGCCCCCCACCCAATTACGGAGTGATATCCGCGCCCGTCGTGTCAGCGCAGAGGATTTGGATGACCTTGCCGGCCTGGGTGCGGGTTGCACCAAAGGACGCCACGGTGGAGATATCCCAGGGGTTACCCGAGAGATCGCCGCGCTCGAAGACCTTGGTCGTCAGGTCCTGCCATGTACCGAGATACAGGCCGGATTTCACGAAGACCAGGACACCGCGCACGTTGGACGAAACGATCGCCAGCCGCTGAGACTGACACACGTTGAAGCCCATATACCGGGTCACATTGCCCTCAACGAGGATGCCCCCGTTCGAGTTGAACTCGTTCGAAGTCACGAGCGCCTGGTTGCGAAGGTCGGCGTGCTGTTGCGAACCGATAACCAGCGTGCCACCGCCGGCGCCCAGTTCATCGGAGTTATGGTACTTTTCGAGGATGCGCCGGGCTTCGTTCAGCTTGGCGACCGTGAGGCCCACGGCGGCAGAGGCGCCGAAGTCAGACGCCACGCGATGATTGGTGGTGTCGAAAGCCTCGGTCGTTAGCGACCCGGCATCCGTACCAATCGTCGAAGCGGCAACAGCCGCAGAGATAATCTCGTCGTCCCAGGAACGAGCCACAGCGGCTGCGGCGCGAGAGATAAGCTGCGACTTCGGGTCGATCGGGGTCTTCAACTGGTCGAAGCTGTCGATGTACTGATCGCCTTCCTTGTCGATGGGCATAACCCACCGGCGGGTGTAGTCCGCAGGAATGTTGGATTTCGCGGCGAAGCGGCCGTTCGGAGTACGCATCTGCATCGGACCCACAAGATTAAGCGGAGAAGCCATCTTGGCGCCGGTATGAGTGCCGTTCTCCACCTTGCCGCGAAGCATGGAGGTCTGCTGTTGCAGGGTCATACGCAGCAAAGCGTTGTACTGCGTGACATAAAGATCGATGAGGCCGTCAGCCATTGGGAAACTCCCTCGTTGTTCTGTTGAGTTTGTCCCACGGCTTCGACTGAAGGTGTCGCGGTCTTATACCCACTCCTACGAGACCACGAAAGTCCTGTCAAGGGGGTATTTTCCTATCAAAAAAGGCCCTGGTTTCCCAGGGCCTCCGTATAATCACCCACCCGCTTTGATGCGGGTAAGGTTATTGAACTCCGTCTGTGTAGCAGCGTCGCCCTTCTGGAACTTGTCCCACCAAAGCGTGTCGTTCTCAAGCTGCGAAAGCCGATAGGTGGCTTCGGCGCGGGTGATCGGCGCCGACTTGTCGCTGGCCCCTGTGACGAACTTGTCTTCACCGGTCTTCATGCCAATCTGGCGGAAGCCTTCCATCACCTTCGCGTAGCCTGCGTTTCTTTCCAGTGTAGCGAGCATGTCCTCGTCGAAGCCCATTGCCTTTGCGGCGTTCTCGGCCACGACCTTGAAGTTGGCCGCGTTGGTTCCCCAGTTCTTCGCCAGGGTATCCCGTTCCACCGCAAGAAGCGCAGTGTATTCAGCATCCATCTTCGCGTTCGCTTCATCGGCAAGTTTCACCAGCTTCTGCACGAACACCGGGGCCACGTCCTTCGGGAGATTGAGTTCCCGGGCGATCGTCTTCAGCACGGCGGCTTCTTCGTCCGCCACCGCGGACCCATCGGCCCGTTTCACGGCGGAAATGTCGTAGTCCTTCGCTTCAGCGGGAACGCCGAGGCGCGCATGGACTTTGTTCCACCCATCGAGATCGGATGCGTCCTTCGGCAAGCGAAGTAGCTGCTCCGCTGGCGCCCCGATCAGCTTCTCGGCTTCCCGGTGTGCCTTCATCGCTTCGATCGCGGCCTTGTCGGGTGTCATCTTGTCGTAGCCTCGGGCCTGCATGTAGCCCAGAGTTTCGGTGTCGGGTGTACCATACCACGTCGCTGCGGGCGGGTTGCCGGCAGGAGGCGTACCCGGTACTGCCGGAATGTTGTCGTCAGCCATTGGGGCTTCCTTTCTTGGAATACAATTCCATCAGTTGTTCGGGAGACAGGTGAAGATGCTGCTGGATGCGGAGCCACACTTCGCGGCGCCCCTCCAGGATCAGCGAAGCGTCGTGGTTCCCAAGCACAACGCAACTCTCATTGGCCCGGCAGAAAGTTGCCAGGTCTTCCATGACCGCTCGTTGAGCCGGCGAATAGTAAGGGAAAGTGAGTTGGTAGGATTTCTTCCGTGTACGGAGGAAACTTAAAGCATACTTGATTGCGTCGGTTGTGGCTGTCACGCTTGTTCAACTCCTGCTGTCTTCTGTTTCGCCTGGGCGCCCATCAGCGCAGCCTGCGCCGGCGCCGCCTGGATTTCCATTTGCTGCTTCATCTGTTCAGCACGCTTCTGACGCTTGGCCTCAACCATCTTCGGATCGGCCATCCAGCTTTCCGGCACGGACTGGATTTCAGCAACCTCTTTCGAGATCACGTCGAAGTCGAAGTTGTCCAGCGGCTCCGGGTCCTGTGTCAGGTTGACGATCCCCATCAGCATTTCCATCGTCCGGCCAAAGCCGGCGACCTCCTGCGCGCGCATCTGCTTCGCCAGCGGCGAAGTGTAGACGACGTTGTACTCACCCTGCGCTTCCTTGAGGACTTCCGGCATCGGCGGCAGAAGGTTCATGTACGAGAGAAGGTCGAGTTCGCGCTCGACCATGGGTCCGAGATATTCGGACTGTTGACGGCCAACGGTGGGCGCCAGGAGGATGCCCTTCTGGTTGACGATCTCCAGGACCTGGGTTGCCGTCATCGACGGGTTGTCCTGGACGACCTTGAACAGCGTGACAAGGAAGGCGTCTTCGATCGTCAGCTTTTCTTCCTGCATCATTTCCAGCGTCGTCTGGATATTGCCGGTCGGCAGAGTACCAACCAGCGGCTTCCCTTCGGAGGACATGCCCCCCTTGTTCATGGCTCCAGGGCGCCAGGAGAAGTCGACGAGGCCGTCGTCGCCGGTGAGGAAGATCGGCACTGCGGCACGGTGGCCCTGGGTAAGGAAGTCCCGCTTCTCGGCGTTGATGGACTTGATCGCGCCCAGCACAATCATCGCCGGGCCGCGGCCGTAGATTTCGTTCGGTCCCTGGTCGTACCGGGAAGGGGCGATCGGGAGCGTATTGTAGCCGCTCTCTCTCACCAACTTCTTGCCAAGCAAGGAAATGTAGTAGGACGCGAACGGCATCGACTTGCTGTCGCGGCGCTGCGGGTCATAATCAGTACGCGGACAAACCCGCTGAAGGAACTCGAACAGGCGAGCGGCGTCGGAACACTCTACGATATCCTTGGGGAGATTTTCCTCCCCGAACTGCGCCACCGCCTGCGCCTTGTTGAGACGGAAGATGCCACGGCAGTAGCCGTCGACCTGACCCTGGAAGTTCTCGCGCAGATGGACTTCGCCAAGCGGCAGCGACTTGTAGCGCAAACCGACAGAGCCCACCGCGTTCTTCAGTTGGTCAATGTGGATGATGCCGTTGCCGAAGCATCCGAGCATCTGGTAGGTGTTGATGTTCTGTCCCGCGAAATTCGAAGACGGTTTATACCGTTGCTTGAAGGTCACTCGCGTAACCGCCTCATAGTACATCTTGACTTCGCGGAGTTTCTGAAGGTCGGCATTGTCCGCTTCGAGCCCGTGCCATTGCATGTTGCGAGGCGTCAGAAGGCTGTCGCAGATAGCGGCGAAGCGAGAGTTGCTGATGGATGCGGTGCTGTCGACCTGACGCTCCGTTTTCTTTTCCCCCGGCGTTGTGTTGTAAGAGTTCGGAGAGAACGTGTTCTTGTACTGCGGCAGCACCAGTTCGGCCGCTTCCTCCCAATGGGAGTTGAACAAGGTGCGGCCGGCCTGGAGAGTTGCGAACTCCTTCAGGCTTTCCGCGACGATATCGTCTTCATGCGCCATTTTGCGGCCCCTTGAACAACCCTGAGAAAATCGTAAGCATCTTCTTCGACCGCTTCTGGTTGAGCGGGTCGCCGTATTCCGGGCGCTTGATGACACCCGATTTGCCGGGAACTCCCGGCACCATTCCGCGATCCACCTTCAGCTTTGCATCGGCCATCGCGCTGGTGTTCATACCAAACGGCGAAATGCGGGTGTTGAATATAGATGGGGTCATTTGCGTTTCCCCCACTGAAAGATCGTGCCACGGGGCATCTTCTCCCGGTCGCGCTTGCGGTCGTCCACCTCACCCTTGCCTTCTATCCGTTCCCTGATCTTCCGCCGAAGGAGTGCTAACGCAGCCTGGGTATAAACCGGCGCCCTTTTACGCTGGTCCTCAACATTCTTCGAAGGCTTGATATTATCGAGGTTCATTTTATTTCACCCATCGTGGGGGCGTCGAGCATTGCTTCGGCGGCGTCAGCGGCTGCCATGGCCTTGGCGGCGTCGAGCCGGGCCTGAGCCACATCGAGCCGGGCCTGGCACTCGTAATGCACACCACGGGCAGCATCGAGACTGGCCATAGCAGCGTTGCGCTTGTCCGTAAGGCCATCGATCATTTCTTCTTCCTCCCCGCAACCTTGCCCCAGAAGTCCTTCTGCTTCTTCGTCAGGTCCGAACGCTTCTTTGCCGAAGCCTCCACTTCCTTGACGGCGTTCTGGTTCTTGGCGTCACTCATGCGCTTCTCGCTCGCTTCATACTCCATGCCGGTACGCCTTCGGTCCTCGTCGTCCTTGCGCGGCCGAAGTCCGAAACGTCCGGGTGGCCGCTTGGTCTTCGTTTCGCCGCCGAACCACGACGATAAGCTATCGGCCCAACCCATAGGAAATACTCCCTAGAAAACGCCAGTTACAGGATCATTCTCACATGAACGGGTCAATGTCAATGTCCAGGGCCATGACAACGGGCGGCCGCCCCTGAGCGTAGCCGAAGTAGCGCACGGGCTTCGCAAAGCGAAGACCCATGATAGCCATGCGGCTCGCGGACATCAGGTCGTCCTGCTCCTTCTTGATGATCCCGTCGACCCGGTGGTAGTTGCGGTATTCCGCAAACCAGTCACTCAGTATCGAGAAAACCTTGAAGCGGCCGTTCTTCATGCGCTCCCGCATGTTGAGAATGCCGATTTCCGTGGAGTTCGAGCCGTCCTCGAAGGTCGCGTGAGTGTGGCCCATGTTGAGCCCGTACCTCTTGTATATCTTGGCGAGCGGCACAAGCGCGCCCTCGAACTCGCGGCGCTGGTTCACGTCGTGGGGCCAGGCGACCGGCACCTTGTCGCCGCATCCCATGACACGCTTCATCGCGTCGGCGTGCTGAAGCGGAGTGGCCCCCTTCAGCCTGACGGTGTGAATGACGTAGACCGTGTCGCTGTCCCGGTCCCACGCATGAAGGACCGCGGCGAAAGGGTGCTCGACGCCGAAGTCGATGCCCCAGATCAAAGACCAGTGCTTGGGTATTTCAAACGGGTCGATGGTGATCTGGCTTTCTGCAATATCGAAAACAGCACCGGACCCGAGCATGGGGATGCCGCGCGCTCGCGCTTCGCGTTCATGCTCCGGCCAGCCGGCAACGATGGCGTCGCGGTTTTCTTTCGGGATATGCTCAGCGTCGGCGATCGTCATCTGCACGATGCCGCGAGTGTCGTTCGTTTCGTCCATGAAGCGCGTCACGACCTTCGACTTGCCCTGAAGCGGCGTGAAGGTCATATACATGATCCCGTTTTTCACGATCGTCCGGGTGTAGCCTTCGGTGTAAACGTCAAGCGGAGGTTCCTCGTCGAACCACAAATAGTCGAGCGTCTCCCCCTGCCATTTCTCCTGCCCCTTCTCATAGGTCTTGAACTTCACTTCGGAGAAGCCCCCGGACTTGTGCTTCACCAGCACCGTGTCGAACAAGTCGCTGACGCCACGCGCCATCGTGGTCTTGCCGATCTTGTCTTTCGGGATCATGCCAGAGCCGACGCCATCGGCCTTTGTACCGAGCAGGACACGCTGGATGACGTCGCGCGTGCTTTCCGCCGTGACGCCGGCCACCCACCCGCGCGGAGGGAAGTCGAACCGTCTCCCCTCCCACCATTTCGGGTACATGCCCGTCAGGTGAAACGCAGTCTCGGCGCCACCACACCAGGTCTTGCCGGTCTGGTTTCCCGCCATCAGCAGGCGTTCCTTCTTCACCGCCCCCATCGCGTGGAAGTCGCGTTGCTTCATGTACGGGTTATAGTACAGGAGTTTATTCTCCAGCATCCGCTTCTCAACCAGGAGCAGTTGCTTTTCGAGATCGATAGCCGAGGCGCGCTTCGCCAGGTCCTCGTCATCCGGGTTCAGCGCCGCGGCCTTCGGGATGCCAATCTTCGCGTTGCGGCCGCCGGAGACGTCGACGTGCCGATCACGATAGTCGGCCATGCTGCTCATGGGGCGCTCCGTTCCAGGATCGCGTCGAGAGCGCGCTCGCCGTCCTGCCAATCGTCCATCTGCTCATGAAGACTGTCGACGCGCTTCTCCACGTCGACCTCGGTATAATCCGCATCGATCACATCATTCCCGAGCAGCTTGGTTGGATCGATACCCAGTTTGACCGCGAGGCTCACCACCCTTCGAGTGATTTCTTCAGTGGTGCGATGATCCTCAACGATCAACCTGGACACCCCCTCAACAACAAGGCCGGCCCGGTTCAACAGTTCGACCGCCGCCTTATACCGGTCCCGATGATGCACGTCTGTAGCAATCTCGGACAAAACACTGGCGGCGAGAATGGCTCCCGCCTTCAGCCGCTTGTCCGCTTCCTCCCGCAAGGCGACCAGGATACGCGGAGATCGCAGAAGCGCATAAGCCTGGTCGGATGCTGCACCGACGTCATTGGCCGACCCGTACCCGGCCAGCCGCGCGGCTTCGCCCTGGTTGGTGCCACCGAAGTTGGCGAAGGCCAACACAAAGGCGCGCTGTGGCAGCGTGAGTTCCTTCATGGCCGGGCCGAGGTCGTCGTCCGGGGGAACAATAATTTGCGAAGGTCGTGATATCGGATGTGCCATGCGCCCAGGGTAGGGTTTCGAACTGTGGCTGTCAATAGTCAATCTTTGGAAAGGGCGGTTTACCGAAACCAACTCTTGTGTGTATAAGGGTCCTACAGAACCAGCGCGAAATTTATTGACTACGACGTATACAGCGGTGCGCGGCCGTTCGCCGGCGGCCCCGGCAGGGGGATGGGTCTTTATATATAAGGCAACATGACATGCAACGCTTGCGCGTTTGTATACGCAGATTCCAATTTGCTAACCATTGTTGCCTCGCCTCCATCATATCGCTTGTATGTATAAGCTGGCTCATGTATATACGGGCAGGCACGTGCATACAGGCGTGTCAGGCATGCTGGGACCTAGTCCAGAGACACCCAGTGGCAACGCAGAGACAACAAAGAGGATTGAGGATATGGAACCACGTGCCTTGATAACACTGCATGGCAGTTATGGCGATGCCTACTTTAATGAGCAAGGCTTCGCGATGGTGGCGAAGGATACCCCACCGGAATATGCCAATATCGCCAAGCTTGACGTTGCAGAATGGTGTAGGTTCTACCCAGATGAAAGCCCCGTTGACCATGGCTGGGATATCCTCGACTGGGGATATTGGACCATAGCCGGACAATATGAACCCGCCCGCAGAGAGGACCTGATGCTATGACGCATGACATTCGCTATGCTGGGATTGAGCCTGATGAAGCTTGACGCCAGCATGATATTAACAGCCTTATGGATTGCCATGACTATCGCGGCAATCTGTACCTAGTCGTAACTTAACCCCGTATAAGGAACACAACAATGAGCATTCAAGGCTTTTCATATCCTCATGCTGCCCTTGTTATATGGTCGGCTGATGCGCAACATGCGCCTCCGAGCGTTCGTGCATTACTGTCTTCCCGCAAGATATGGTTTGTCCCATGCTTCGGCTCTTACAACGGGCATCAGGAACTGTCGTACCTGACGCTCCGATCCGACTATGAGAACATCAAGTCCCTGCTATGTGCTTCGCAGGAGAGTATACTGGTTCTAGGCTCTAAGGACAGCCGCAACCGCCACAAGGCAACGCTCGAATTTCTGGACCCTGCCATTGACGCAATCGACCTCGGAAGGCTCTATAGCGTGTCCGTCGCAGAAGCCCATAGTCACGCTTCATGGACCGTCCCGCTTCATCAGTCCGACCCGTTCGGAGAATTGAAGGGGTATATAACTTCACATATCGACCTGCACGGCGATCCGATTTGACGTCACTCCCGCTTGGAGCAATCCAAGCGGGCTTTCCCATGGACTGTGGCTACAGCCCATAGGCAAGCCCGCTAGAGGTTCATACCGATGTTTCTGTCCCATCAACCTCCCATTGGCCAATATGCAAGGCAGTCGCCTGACAACCTGCTGGACGTATTGACGTTCGTGCAATTGACTATCCGACAGCCTCTCCACACTGTCCCTGCGGCGATGCGCAACGTTCGCGCGGAACAAGATGACAGCCATTACCTATGGGGCTTCAAGGCGGAGGCTTTCAGGTATGCCTCGAAGCATAGAACCGCCATATATAGCGATGCGCTGAACCTGTTCAATCTGGCTGATCCTGCCCGTTCGGAAAGCGAATTACTCGACTACTTCGCCACGATGCAAGGCTTCGGTCTGGTGAAAGCCGGTTTCATGCTGCAACTATGCTTTGGCCTAGTTGGCTGCATCGATAGCCATAACCTGGAGCAATACAGGCTGCGTCCCAGGGCTCCCATGTTTCAGGCTTGGGCATATAAGCAAGCAAGCCTCCGGCATCGCCAGACATTGCGCAACGACTATCTGCACATATGCCGATCGCTTGGAGGCCCGTGCCTCCTGTGGGATAAATGGTGCAGTTACGTCGCTAACCGCCATACAGGCTTATACCGTGATGCCTTCCAAGTCTCGAAGCTTCATTGTGATGCAATCCTCTAGGAGGCTGCTACGGCCAACAGCCGGCCTTGCCCTCCGCTACCAAGGTTTTCACACCGAAGCTATCGATCACCAAGGTTTTCACACCGAAGCTATTGATCACCAAGGTTTTCACACCGAAGGTTTTCATACCAAACCACCCTTATACACCAAGTTTTTATTCCTACATTCTCTTTCACTTCCACCCCCTTATACCTATTCCACATACTCCCCATACTCCCCTATACTACCCTATTACCCTCGCCCCCTTTAGGGGGCGGTGTAGAGATAGGTAATTTAGGGAGGAAGGGACGCGCCTGAATTTATTCCTACACTTGACAACTTATATCGAATGTGCTTATATACGTGTCTGGCAATTCTGCCATGGAGAATGAAAATGTACACCACCGCCAATCCAAATGACCGCGAAGCCGCACCTTTAACCATAACGGAAACTGCAACGATTATGAGACGGCTGGCCGAAGCGGGTCACCTGTACAACGCGGCACGGGCGTTATGCACCACCCTCCGCGATGACCTGAACACCGAAACTGCCACGGTTGACCGCAAGGCATTCGACCGCCTGGCCCAAGTGATGAAGAAAATTAACGCCGCCAAAGCTGGAGAATGAAAATGCCCCCCACCAATCCAAATGACCGCGAAGCCGTTTACGCTGGCGCGTTGTACCGGCGACGGCTGGCCGAAGCGGGTCACCTGTACGACGTAGCACGGGCGCAACATAAAGCCGCCGACAAAGCCGTCGACCAAGCCGACGCTGCCCGCAGAGCCGTCAATAAAGCCGACGCTGCCCGCGAAGCCGCCTACGCTACCTTCGACGACTTCGAAGCCGCTTATACCACCGCCTATGACGCCGCCTTCGACGCCGCCTTCGAACCCTCCGATGCTGCCCTCGAAGCCGCTGATCGTGCATACACCGCCTTCGACGCCGCCCATGTTGTCGCCAAAGTCGCTCTCGATACTGCATACACCGACGCCTACGACGCCCTCAGC
>Ga0163151_10005364_pt1 | contig 16441 bp, 17 predicted proteins | sample OliLakLV19MP5IB2_FD_145596 | JGI IMG/M metagenome (GOLD analysis project Ga0163151, IMG submission 145596) | Freshwater microbial mat bacterial communities from Lake Vanda, McMurdo Dry Valleys, Antarctica - Oligotrophic Lake LV.19.MP5.IB-2 | ecosystem: Environmental > Aquatic > Freshwater >...
GTAGCTACCGATCCGAAGACCGTTGGGGCCTTTGCCACTTGTTCCGGAATCGCCGCCGGGGGGGGTAAGGCTCACTGCGGCGGTGTTTTCACCCGGAGCGGACGGCACCGCACCCGGGGCGTCGGGTGTTGGACCGGGAGAGGCAGCTGGCGCAGCACCGTTCTGCTCTTGGAGATCGAGCACCACCGTTTCGCGAGCACCCTCGGCAATCGTGAGCGATTTCTCCAGAGACTTCTTGCCTTCTGCAAACGCCTGAAACACGTGTTTGCCGGGATCGATCGGGAGCGGAACTCCGAGCAGTGCCTGGGGAATGGCCACACCGTCCATCGTGACGGTGACCGGTAGCGGGCCTGCGCCTTGGGCAGCGGCAGTGACGTAGGGTAAGCGAGGCTCTAGGAGCTGGAGTTCTTTTTCGGCATCACCCACCGCGCGCCGTACGGCCTCGGAAGCATCCGCGGCCACGCCCGCCCGTCGGATTTTTAGGTATGTTTCGCGGGCCTTTACCAGCTTGCCGAGCTTCACCAATGAGCGGGCGAGATACAGCTTCTGCACGGGTGAATGCACAATCGATTCAGCCCTCGTCATCATGTCGACAGCGTCCGCATAACGCCCTTCGTTGAAGGCTTTAGCGCCCTCCGTGGCTGCGGCCCGCGCACCTGCGATTTCCTCGGAGGTCTGCGCCGAGGCGACACTCCCCAATAAAAGAACGCCTGGTAGGGTTAGCGAGGCGATGAGAAAAGCTTTCGGACGTCCTAAGAGGCTTCGATGCGGCATAGCCTCTTCACGATAACACGACCCTCACCGCAACCGAAATTGCTGACCACCGATGGGGAGCTGCCCTGCAAGGAAAGAAGGTGTTTTGGCCGCGTGGCGGTGGATCCGGCCCGTGCTTCGGGCATTTGGGATTGATGGCCGCTTCGTTTCAGGGCATCACGCGCACGGTGCCTGAATGACCCCGTGGAAAGTACTCAAGAGCGAAACGCTACTTGAGCATCCTTGGCTCACGATTCGCGAGCAGGCCGTAGCGCTCGGAAACGGAAACGTTATTGAAGCGTTTCATCTGGTCGAGAGTCCGGATTGGACGGGTGTCTTGGCGCTTACCGAAGACCAAGAAGTGATTCTGGTGGAGCAATACCGGCACGGGTATGGGCGCGTGAGCGTCGAGTTACCTGCGGGCGTTGTGGACCGAGGGGAGGAGCCACTAGCCGCGGCCAAACGCGAGCTGCTGGAGGAAACGGGATATGTCGCTGACGCATGGCAGCCCCTGCTCAGCGTCTGTGTGGAGCCCAGTAGAAACACCAATCGTGCCCATTTCTTTTTCGCACGCGGCGCCCGGAGGATCCAAGAACCCAAGCTAGATCCGGGCGAAGATCTCGCGGTGCGCTTGGTTTCCGCTAGCGCTCTACTGGAAGCGCTCGACGATCAAAGTGTCGCGCACGGCGTTCACGTAGGGGCCATCTTGATGGCCGTGCGGCGTGGCTGGCTCTAAGTTATTCTAAGGTGATCATGTACGGTGAAAGCGCGAGTACGTTATCGCCATTGGCCACAGCGTTGACGGCATTGAGGTAGGGCTGAAGTGCGCGCGGCATAGTCTGCGCCAAGGCACTCTGGCGTAGGAGAAAGCTGTGAAGGCGAGCGTCCGCTTGTTCCGCGTCGGGTGTTTCTCCCTGGAACAGCAACTCCAACCAACTTTCGTTCAAGCCCTCAAAGGAAACGGGAGCGTCCTTAGGGAGGCCGGCCAAGCGCCGTGCAGCAACCAGTGAGGCTTCGAGACCACCGAATTCGTCCACCAACCCACGTTCAAGCCCCTGAACACCACTCCAAATGCGCCCCTCAGCGCTTTTTGCGATCAGCTCCACGGGCTTCTTTCGTCCTTCGGCAACTCGCTTCAGGAACAAATCGTACACAACAACGATCTGCGCGCGCACACGTTCTTTCATGGCATCATTCCACGGCGTTAGCAAAGAGAGGTATGCGGCGCGTCCTTCCGCATCCGGGCGCGGGCTGGCTGGAAAAGTTACTGCATGCACGCCGAAGCGCTCGAGCGCACTGTTGACGCTAAATTTGCCACCGACGACACCGATCGAGCCCACGATACTCGAACGGGGCGCGATGATGCGATTGGTGGCAGAAGCGATGTAGTAGCCGCCGCTTGCGGCCATCGAACCCACCGAAGCTACAACGGGCTTTCGGCTTCTCAATGCCATCACATCTTTCCAAATAAGATCGCTCGCTAGCGCGGAGCCTCCTGGCGAATCGATGCGCAGGACCACGGCTTTGACAGCGTCGTTGTTCTTGAGGCGCTCAAGCGTCTTGTGCATGGCTTTTGGGCTTGTTGCGTTCGTTGGTCGGCCTCATCGCCGACCAACGAACGCAACAAGCCCAAAAGTGGCGCGCTCCCGCCGCGGTTCGCTTGGGGTCCGAAACTTGGCTGCACGTTTTCAGTTTTGGTTTGTTTTTTGAGCGAGAGCAGCGCCTCGGGGGCGTACCCAATCTGATCGATCAAGCCGTGGGCCTGAGCTTCAGCCGGTGTGAAGGGCCCGCCTTCGAAATCTTCAGCTAGATTCTTCGCTTGTTTTCTTGAAGCGGCCGACTCGCTCAACCAAGCTTCGCGAATCGAGCGCAGGGTGACGAGCAGTGATTCGCGCGCTTCGTCGGTTGGCCCCGAACGGATGAACGTTTCTGCAAAGCTCTTGAACTTACCCGCGCTCACGAAGTCGGCCTGCACGCCGACCTTCTCCAGCAGCTCTCCCAAGTACAAGGATTGGGCGGCAAGTCCGATGGTTTCCAGGCTGCCGGCTGGGCTCAGCCAAATCGAATCACAGCCTTTGGCAACGAGCCAGGCGCTCTGATTACCCAACGTGTGAGCGTGGCAAGTTACCGGCACGCGCAGCGTCTTGAGGAGTCCCCCCAACTCCTCGGCATGCGTGAAATCGAGTTGGGTCTCGCCCAGACTGACGAAGACGCCCTTGATGTCCTCGTTCTTTCCGACGTCATTTAACGCATTCACGAGGCCGAAGTACGTGCGTTCCACGGGAAACGGGAAAACCCCACCGCCGCCCGCGACCTCCGGAAAGCCTGACGTAAGATCCAGCGTCGCGATGCGCGCTGTTCCAGCGAGGAGTGTCTTCGGCTGCTTTCCGTCTGTCGCCGCGGGCAAACCGAGTGCGCGGGGGCGGCCACTGCAGGCACTCATAAATAGGGTGAACGTGGCGACAAGCGCTAGCCGAGATCGAATCATTGCGAGGGATCGAAGCACAGCGCTGCCCCTAGGACCACCGAGTGCTCGCTTCAAGGTACTGAACCGGGCAAATCTGTTGTGTCGATGTGGGGAGGAGCCGTGGGAGGAGCGTCGGGAGGAGCGTCGGGAGCTGGGCTTCCGCTACTGGGCTGCGGTGCAGCGGGTGCAGGCGCGTTTGCAGCTTCGTTAATGCGTGATTGCGCTCGTTGACCATAAGAGCTTGCCGCGCCACCCTGTTCTACGATGCGGCGATAGAGGGTCAATGCCGTCGCTCGATCTCCGGTTTGCCAGTGATAATCGGCGCTGCCGAGCATTGCGGGCAGGTAGCTAGGGTTGAGGTCAAGAACCTGTGCGTAGAGTTTACCTGCACGCGCACTATCTCCGCGGCGTTTTGCGGCGTCAGCCCGACCCGTCAAGGCTTCGGTGTTGGTCGGCTGTGTGCTCAATACCTCTTCGTAGAGTCTGTCTGCGCCCTCGGCGTCGCCCAGGGCGAGGGTTTTTCTCGCTTGCTGAAGCTTGTCCTGGAAATTCCCGGTGCTCGCTCCGCGAACACCCCCCGGGCTTTGGGGACTCCCGGCCTCGTCGGTTGCGCCGGTTGCGCTAGGCGAGGGGGCTGCAGAGACAGCAGCCGCCGGGGCAGCATCCCTGGCCGCCAGGACAAACGCTCTGAGCGGTGCTAACAAGGGATGTCCAGGCTGAATCCGTTCAAGCTCAGTACTTGCCTCTGAAGGCTTTTTGGCGCGGACCAAAGCGTAGACGAGCGCCGCCTGAACTCGGCCGAGCGCCCCTTCCCCGAGCGCTGCGGCGCGGAGGCGTTGTACAACGTTCGGCCAATCCGGAGTTGCCTCAGCCAGATCAAGCGCTACCAGTGCGTACGCATTTTCCGATTTTGATGAATGGTTTCCAAGACGCGCCACCTCGGCACGAGCAGCGGCTAACTTCCCCTGTATCCGCAGAACATCGATCCTCCCTCGAATCGCAGAGAGTTCCTGGTTCGCCGGGGCTGTTTGCTCAACCGCGGCCTGCGCTTTCAGAAGGCGCGTCGCTAGATCGCGCTCGGTGGCATCGATGAAGGCTTTGTTCTGAGGATCGATGAGCCTCAGCTTGAGCCACTCAATATCAGCGCGGATGGCTTCGAGCTCTGCGCGCGCGCCAAGGGCCTCCGGATCCTGCTCCGAAATGCCAAGCCCTTTGTCGATCTGCTCCTTGGCAGACTCAAGCTCCCCTTGATTGAGAAGCAGGCTGGCTTTGTCGAGCAACGCGCGGGTTCGCGCGTGCGCGCCGTCTGAAATCGCGGTCTTCACTTCCGCCGCAGGCAGCACATATTTCTTACCGACGGTCAGCAGCAAGAAGATGAGCACAGCAAGACCTACGAAGGCGTATAACCATTTGAGCGACGCGCCGCGTGGCCGCACGCCGGGGATTTCGCTCGAGCTTCGCGCCAGATCCAGCTCCCGCAAGGCCGTGGTCAGGGAGCGCGCGGAATCGGCGTAGGCTCCTGCCAAGGGCGCCTGACCTTCCGGGAGCGTTCGCGAGAATGGCGAACCATCGCGTGAAGCTGGCCCTTGGGGGGCCGCGGCTTTCGGGGCGGTTGGCAGCGAATTGGGATTGGGGAGGCGATCGGGATACGGACGAGTCGCTGTTTCCTCAGTCTGGGGGTCGTCACTCGCGGGAGAGGACTCAACATTGCTATAAAGCGCCGGCTTGGTGCTGCCGACACGTGGTGCCGTGGGAGGAGGGTGATTCTCAAGGGCACGAGCTACGGATTGGAAGGGTTCGGGTTGTTCCGTTGGGACCGCTGATACCTTGGAGCTAACGGCACTCGCCCGGGTCGGAGGCTCTTTGGAAACGGGCCGAGGTGCTTGGGTGGCGCTGGCTTGGGCGTCGAAGCCAGGGTTAGGTGGAGCTACTCCGTAGAGGGTACTTATTTTCTTACTGTCGGGCTTCGGCGCGTCCGCTTTGACCCGAAAAAATCCCTCCAACTCAGCAATTGAACGGAGCGGCTTGGGCGGATGGTTGCCACGTGAAAGGAGATCATCCAACGTCACTTTGCCAGCGGCGATGCCTTTTTGCAGCTCCTTCAAGGATGTGAAAACGTGCTCTTCGCCGGCGCGCGTGCTCACTAGCCAGCGCTCAGGGGCTCCATTCCCACTTTGCGGAAAGATCTTAAACTGATGTCCGCAATTGGTGCACTTAACGGTAGTGCCGCGCTCGGAAATGAGCGCATCGTCAAATTCGTAGTCGGTGGCGCAACGAGGGCAACGAACGTCCATGGAGAAAGCTGCTCAGTACTTACTTGATCACGCGCAGATAAGGGGGAAGTGGGCGTTTGGAAGCTGCGGCTACTGGCAAGGCTTGTTGCTTTTGCGGTTCAGACTTTGCTGCGCGCTTCGGGGCTGTTTTCTCGATAGCGGGAGCCAAGGCTTTGGCTTCTTTGGCGTTGGCGCGCTTTCTCTTCGCCGCCGCCGCGCGCTTCGCTTTCAACGCGGCTGCTTCGCTCTGGCTTGGAACCGCCTTCAGCGTGGCGCTCCCACGGCTTCCCGCAGGTGGCGCTGCCGCTGGCTTCTGCCCTGCCGGCCCGAGCTGAGCCGCCACTTCCGGGGGGACATCATCCGGCCAGACCATACCGCGCCCGTTCTCGGCCACGATCGCGAAGATCGCGGTCCAGGGGATGACACAATAATGTGGCGTTCGGTTAAAGCTTAACGTGCACGTCACCCCCGCGTCGTCCAACGCAAGATCACGAATCGGGACGGGCATATTCAAACCTACTTGAAGCACCAGCTGCGGTTGCTTGGTGAAGGACACCGGGACGCTGACACCCGTGCGTCGCGGATCCAAGTGTAGGAACACGCTTGTTTCTTCTAGGAAGGCGAGAGATATGGCCTGCTTATCAGGAAGCTCATGCGTGCGATTTGAGGACATGCTGGTGGGCCTTCATAGCGAATGCAGAGCAGAAACGCTAGGTTCGGGGTGGTCAGTCGTCCGAGCCTTTCGGCGTCCACAAGGCGAGCAGCTCACAGCGCGAATTCATGGACAATAGCGCTCCATCAGGATCCACCGACGCCGCCAGGGAAGCGAGGGCTGCGGTCGGCATGCGCTCTTCGTGGCCCGTTAAGGTGGAGAGCAGGGATTCGAGCCCCGGGTTGTGGCCGATCATGAGGACCTTCTCAGCTTCCCTCGACAATCTGGCCAGGGCATCCAAATAGGCTTCAGGCTCAGCCAAGTAGAGCTCTGGCAGAAAACTCACGGAGCCGCTAAAGTTGCACGCCAAACCGGCCAACTTGAACGTCGACCGAGCGCGCATAGCGGTCGAGCAAAGCACGAGGTCCGGCACCAGATCCTTCTCTTTCAGGTGCTGGCCCACACGTGTGGCTGCCTCCTCGCCGCGGGGGTTGAGCGGCCGGTCGTGGTCCAGTGTGTTCGGAGCTGCCCAGCTCGACTTCGCATGGCGTAACAAAAGGAGTGTGCGCACGCTCATGTTCCAAGGCCAATTCTGCGGCATGCGTGACGAAGGAGCAATGCCCGAATGGTTCCGCGCGGACGTATGCTAGCTTGGCACGCTCAGGAGCCCCGCTTGGCGCAGACGATACTGGTAGTTGAAGACGAGCCGGCAATTCAGGAGTCCGTCGCCTACGCACTTAAACGCGAGGGATTTCTGGTGGATACCGCTGGCACACTTTCAGCGGCCCAAGATTTCCTGACGCAAGCCGATTTGGTGCTCTTAGACCTCATGCTCCCGGACGGTAGCGGCTTCGATTTGATCAGCACCCTGCGTGGGGCAGGCAGGCTGACGCCGATCATCGTTTTGAGTAGCCGTGATGCAGAAGCCGACAGAATTGCCGCACTCGAGAACGGCGCAGATGATTACGTCACGAAGCCTTTTTCTCCGCGCGAAGTGGTGGCACGCGTGAGAGCCGTGCTGCGGCGCGTCGCCTTGCCAGCGACGGTTCTGTTGGATGAAGGTCATCTGGCGCTGGATCAGGACACACGCCGTGCCAGGGTTTTCGGTCGAGCCCTGGAGCTCACCCGCGTCGAATTTGACGTATTGGCTTGCCTGCTTTCGAATCAGGGACATGTCTACACACGGGAACAGCTTATCAGCCAAGTTTGGGGTGCTGGCTTCGCCATCACCGATCGCACCGTCGATTCTCACGTGAAGTCCTTGAGGCGCAAGATTGCTGAGGCCGGAGCCGATCCCAGCCTGATCGAAACGGTCCGTGGAGTGGGGTACCGCGTCACCCACGCATCGGACCGCGCGAGCGTTCGGCCTTGATTCGTTTAGTTGTGGTGGCGGCCGCAGCCATTGGCCTCATCCTATTCGTCACGTTTGTGATCGCTCGCTTGGTGCGCACGCGCACGCGCGGCATGTCGGTGCGGATGCAGGTCTTTCTAGCCTTGGCCTTGATCGTCGGGACCTTTGCTTTTGGTTTGGGATTGATGGTGTTGGATCGGATCGAGGCGCGCACCGTGCGCGTGGCCACCTTTGCCGCCGAGGAGCAGGCCAAGATGATTGCCGCCATCATCGAGGGTGATCTGGAGCGATCGCGCGTCGCGATCGAACGAGTGGCGCGTCGCCTCGAATTGGGCAAGCAGCGCACCGATGAGCTGCGGCTTGAGCTCCTCGATACGAATGGGCACCTGCTATTTCCAGCAGATCCCCGAAGTGCTCAAGGAACGCCTGGCACCGTCTCCTATGACGCGCCCATCAAGCTTGAAGGGCGCAGTATTGGAGTGGTGCGCGTTGTCAAACCGACACTTGAGATTCAGCGCTTGCTCGCGGATTTTGCGCCTACGGTGCTGGTGATCAGCTTGGTGCTGGGTGCCGCCGCCGCGCTTGCCGCGGCCTGGATTGGTCGCGCGATAGCTCAACCGATCGAGGCACTGAGTGAGTTTGCCGAAAGTGTTAGCCTGGGCGAGCGGACGCAGGTTCCCCGCCTGGTGTTCGGGCGCGAGGTGAAGAGGCTCGTGCAATCCATCGATTCGATGCGTCGTCAGCTGGAGGGGCGCCCGTTCGTGGAGACTTTTGCCGCGGATTTGTCGCATGAGCTCAAGAATCCTGTGGCTGCCATCTTGGCCAGCGCCGAAGTTCTGGAAGAAGGCGCGATCGAAGAGCCGGCCTTGGCGCGCCAGTTTGTAGGAAGAATTCGTGAAGCGGCCAGTAGGATTGAACGGTTGCTGCGCGATTTGGTCAGTCTCGCGAGGATTGAAGCCCGGGGTGTGGAAGCGCTCGCTTGGATCGATCTCGGCGGCATCACCCGCGCGGTGGTGGAAGGGCTGGGTGAGCGTCGCGGGCGTGTTCAACTTAGGATTGGAGACGGCTTGCGCGTGCGTGGCGACGAGAGCTGGTGTGTGCGAGCCATCTTCAATTTGGTGGATAACGCGCTGGTACATTCAGAGCCAGGCTCCGAGGTGAGCGTGAACATCCAGCGTGTTTTCGAGGCTGTCGAGCTCACGACGACGAACGGCGGCGCTATTGGCAAGCATGTGCGCAGCCAGCTGTTTCGCCGTTTCGTGACCACGCGGGCCGACAAGGGTGGTTCTGGGCTTGGGCTTGCGATCGCACGGGCGGTGGCCGAGGCGCACGGTGGTCGACTGGATCTAAAAGTTCACGGCCCTCTTCAAGTGACCTTCTGCTTCAGCCTACCCTCCGAGCCTGGATCCTTGGGGCTTGAGCCCCCCGAAGATCCCGGCTGATTCCTTGAAACCTCCACGATTCGCGGCCCCTTTCGCCAACGCCTTCTGGCAAGCTCACAGCAACACGGCCTGGCGCTGGAGCCAGCTGTGGGGACTTACTTAGAGGAGCCATACGTGGGTGATAGCAAGCAAAGCTTGGCGGCGAACTTCAACAAGCAAGCTCAGGGGACTTCCAAGTCAGGGTGGGAAGGGCGCTTGCCTCGCCATGTTGCCATCATCATGGATGGTAACGGTCGCTGGGCGAAAGCACGCGGCCTAGAGCGCGTGGAGGGCCACTCGGAGGGCGCTCGCGCCGTGCGTGAAACGGTAGAATCCTGCGCGAAGCTCGGCATCGAATACCTCACACTCTACGCCTTCAGCGTTGCGAATTGGGCACGCCCACCGCGCGAAGTGCGAGCGTTGATGAATCTCTTGGTCTACTTCGCCAACAAAGAAAAAGAAGAGCTGCGCAAAAACAACGTGCGCGTGCGGGTCGTGGGCAATCTCGATGATCTCCCGCTGTTGACTCGCCACTCCGTGGAGCAGCTGATGGCCTACACGGCGGATTGCCAAGGCATGACGCTCTCGCTGGCGCTTTCCTACGGCGGGCGTCGGGACATCGTGGACGCGGCGCGAGCGCTAGCGGCCAAAGCACGTGCCGGTTTGATTCTGCCCGAGGACATCGACGAAGCCGCTTTTCAGCGCGAAATGTCCACCGATTCGCTGCCGAATGTGGACCTCCTGGTGCGCACCGGTGGCGAAACCCGCGTGAGCGATTTCTTGCTCTTCGAGTCCGCTTACGCAGAGTTCGTGTTTCTGCCCATCATGTGGCCAGACTTCAACGCCGATGCACTCGCCCTGGCGCTGGATGCGTACGCGGGCAAGGAACGGCGTTTCGGTCTGACCTCAGAACAAGTGCAGCGGAGCGTTCATTCGTTCGATCCGCCGGACTTGCTCGCTGCTCAGTGAGGCGAAGCAGGTAGGTCGCGGATCTGCAGCAGCTCCACGTCGAACACCAGCGTGCCGGAAGGGGAGCCAGGCCGCGCGGGCTTGTCGCCATACGCGAGGCTGCCCGGGATCCAAAAGCGAACTTTCTCACCCTCAACCATCAACTGCACGCCTTCGGTCCAACCCTTGATCACTTGATCGAGGCGGAAGCTGGTGGGAGCGCCGCGCGCGACCGACGAATCAAACATTTTTCCGTCGGTTGTCCAGCCTGAATAGTGCACGGTGACGTTGCTCGTCGCCGTGGGCTTCTTCTTGCCGGTGCCCTTGGTGAGCACGCGATAGGCCAAGCCACTCGCCGTTTTCGTGGCCGTTTTGGGCGCCGCAGCCACATCGGCGGGGGCTTTGGGGGCACTTTGGATTTGCAGCAACTCAACGTCAAAGACCAGCATGCCAGCAGGCGCACCGGCGCGCGGAGATTCTCCGTAGGCTAATGCGGCAGGGATCCAGAAACGCCGCTTCTCGCCCACCACCATGAGCTGCAAGCCTTCTGTCCAGCCCTTGATAACACCGGTGACACCAAACGATGCAGGCTCGCCGCGCTGAACCGAACTGTCAAACATCTTCCCATCCGTCGTCCAGCCTGTGTAGTGAACGCTCACTCGATCTTCGAGCACTGGATTCTCGGTGCCAGTCCCCTTTTGGATCACTTTGGTGGCCAGGCCGCTTGCGGTTTTCTTGGCATCGCTGGGCGCCGCCGCGACATCTGCAGGAGCGGGGATAGCTGCAGGTGTTGGTGCGGGTGCCACAGGAGCAGCCGTGACAGCGGGAGCTGCCGTGGTTGCGGCGGCCGCCGTCGCAGGTTCATCTTTGGGTGTTGACATGGGGGGGTCAGCTGGTTGCTTGTTGCAGGCGTTGAGTGAAAGGAGCGCCAGAGCGCACACAAGAGAAGTTCTTCGGGCCATCATGGGCGCGCAGTCTAGTGGCGTCCGTGGCGCGACACAATCAGCTGATTGGTCGCAAGACTCTACAAGGCGTACTCGATGGTGTTCAAGGACTCCACGCGGTCCTTCCATTCAAGCTTCAGCAGTTGCTCGCGGAGGCAGGACTCTAAGGCTGCGTTCTTCGGACTCACGCTGAGATCGAGACCCACCACTTTGCCATTCCAGACTGCAAGCCGCAGCTTGAAGTGCTGCGCTGCGCTGGGCTTGCAGGGCGCGTAGAGATCGGGATTCTGGAGCGGTGCGGAAAGCACTTCTTGCTCCATGTTCAGACGGGGAATTCCGTCTGGGACCGCTGAAGTTGCCTCATTGACGGACATGCCAGGCTTGAACTCAGGCGTTGGGATTGCCGGCTTCTTCGGAGGCGGAGCTTCTTCCTCATTCGGATTTTCAGTTTCGCTTTTCTCCTGCTTGGAGGCTTCTTTTGCGGCAGGCTGGCGCGTGGTTTCGGTAGCTGGGGGCAGTGCTTCGGTGCTTGGGTCGGCTGCAGCAGGGGGCGGTGCACCTGCGCAGCCCATGGCCAATGAAGCCAAAACAGCGGACAACAAACACGAAACTGGTAGTGCTAAGGGCCTCATTGGACGGAGGCTACTTCGGCCGCGAGGGCGCGTCGAGGGGCTCGAAGGCGCGTAAACCTTAGTGGAATTCAGCCTATAGTGGATCGACCCGGGAGCTTGAGCTAAGAGCAGCGCGCACACGCGCCCGTAGCTCAGCTGGATAGAGCAGTGGATTTCTAATCCACCGGTCGCAGGTTCGAATCCTGCCGGGCGTGCCAATCATTCTCACGAGTTACAAAAGTCCACACCGCACCAAAATGATCGTCCGCACCAAAATCCGCACCAAACTTGGTGCGGATTGGATCGAAAATCCAAATGTGGTCGGACGATCCAGATAGTCGCCGCACCCATGCTCTTCGTGCATCCGAGTTGTCGGTCGAGCACGGGCATTCAGGTCCCCGGAACGACAGGCATCCCCTCAAGTTGTGAGCGTTGTTGTTCAGAAACACGTGCTCAATTCTAGCGCGACTTAATCACAGCTTCACGCTCGATTTCGGTTTCAACGTGCCCGTTCGAGTGCCCATTGGTCCTGACCCGCTTCTTGCTCGATCCTGGGGCCCTGGCGTGCTCTGAGGTCAGCTCGGGAATTGCAGAAACGAGTGGCACAAGATCACCCAGGCACAGCTCGGCATGCGAGCGGGCCAGGCGCCTGTATTTTGAAATCATCTGACTGGACTTGTGCCCCGTCCGGTCCGAGATCCAGGTCTCGGTCTTGCCGTTGGCAAGATTGATCGTCACGAACGTGGCTCGAAGGTCATGGCCTCGGATCCGCTTTCGTTCCGCGCTTTCCGAGAAAAGCTGAGTTCGTTGGACCATCGCGGTCTTGAGATCCCGCCGAAGAGCACGCGCCAGGTTGTTGCCCGGCGGCCTGCGTCCCCCCTGTGTCATGAACAACAGCTCATCCGGCTTTGCTTCAGGTCGGTGTCGCGCGAGGAATCGGCGAAGTGCGTCCAACACGCCCGGCGAAAGAGCCCAACTCCGCGGATCGTCCGTCTTGTTGGTATCGAGGTTGCAGACCCCGTGATCCATGTCGACGTCGCAGATCAACAACTCACGCGCCTCGGTGGCTCGAAGACCCTCTCGGGTCAAGAAGCCGTAGAACAGGCGATTCAACAGCGGGACGGTGGTTTTGCCCAAGAGCTGCTCGTCCTCGCGCGGGTACAGGTAGGACTTGGCTTTCGACGACGACCCTTTGGGCAGCCAGCCACGTGGCAACGGGTTCGCTGTGATCAATCTGAGCGGATAAACCGCAAGTGCCAGGAGCCTGTGGATGATCTGCGCTACGTGGCGTCTCGAATCTCGACTGAGTTGCTCCGCTGCGGGGAGCCGTCGCATCACCGTTTCTGCGAGTTCCAGGCCCGGCACTCCCTCAAAGGCTCCTATCGGTATTGCACCCAAGATCGGCTCGATATACTTGGTTAAACGAGCGCGATCCGAGCGGCTCGATCGCTTGTTTCGAATATGATCGGGAAACATTTGGGCCAACGCGCCTGAGGTCCACAGGTGAGCCAGTTCTTGCAGCGACATTTCCCTGCGGATTTGCGGAGGTCCGCCAGTCGCAGGAGGGGGGAGGGGCGGCTGCACTTTGGTCTCGGCCGCCTCAGCCACAAGGAAGGATCGGACATACCGCCGGACCAGATGCTCTGCCCTGATGTGCTTGGGGATCCGGTGTTGTTGCCACAGCTTGCCCGCCTTGAATTTTAGGATCCACTGATCCTCACGCAAGAAGGTGGACCACCCAGGGCCATTGATATGAGCGAGAGCGGTCATTGCCGTCGCGTGCCGGAGCGGCGCTTTGCGCTTTCCCTCGCCTTGAGATCCAGGTCCGACCCCTCATCATCAGAATCGAAACGGTTATTCAGAACCCACCGATCGGCCTCACCGACAGGAATGCGGAGCGCCCGTCCTTTCCCGATCGTGGGCATGCCCGCCTGGATCAGTTGATCGAGTTTGCGCACCGAGTATCGGAGCCGCTCCGCATACTCGTTCTTTGTTAGCAGGAGAGCTCCATTCTCTAATGAGACGGACCCTGTGAGTGCTTGGGAAAGGCGCTGCGCTAGGCTTGGATCCTGGGCCACGACCCGCACGAAGCTGCTGAGCAGCTCGGACATGAGGAGATCGACAACACCAGGTGTCGGCGAGGGAAGGGGGCGGAGCGAAAGGACTTTCGGGCGAGCATCTGGGATGCCGTACCGAGAAGGTTCGTGAATCGCTGTTGACGCGTGGGCCTGCACGTCAGAGGTACGCGGCAGGGCTGTCGATTGTTGACCTATTGCGCTCTGACCAGATTTGCGATTCGTCGACACGATGGACCTCCGGTAGGGGTCTCATCAGCCACGTGGGTCGCGCTACGGCGAATCTGGGAAGCTTGGTGAGTCTCGGGCGAGGCCTAGTGGACAGACCCGAGGTTTCGTAAACTGGATTAGCCGGGCAGGGCCCGCAGGTCAAGGCCTGCCTGGGCCTGCCTGGGGCCCTACTAATTCCTGAAAGTCCTGACCTACAGGGCGCCTGACCAGTAGGTCACGCTCCGTCTCAGCGGCCCCGGATGGTCGCCCTCACGCTCTCCAGGATCTGGCCAGCCCTCACGAGCCCCAAATCCGCGATCGCGTTTCTCAACTGGGCCTCAGCGGGGGTCATGGTGGTCGACTGGACGGGCTGCCCGGATCCTGGTTTCGGTCCCGGCTTGCCCTTCTTACTTTTTGAGCTGCCTGATCGAACTGTGTAGACGTAGCTATCCGTGAGAATCATGCCCTTCACCTTTGCGGCTTCGACCACTTGTTTGGCAGATAGGGTTTTTGGCGCGGCCCGGACGAACGCAGCTTTGGCTCCGAATTCTGCGGGGGTTTTCTTTTTAGTCATGCGTCACGCATATCAGGGTCGGAGATCTGTGGGTACCCCTCATGGATTGTGGATTTCGAATGGGTCAACAGTTAACGAGGGAGCCGGATCTCACTCCACCTCGGTCTAAGCAGGTTCCCCTGACCTTCGAGCAGGCCTGACTCAACCAACTTGATCGCACGATGAACATGCAGGGCCATGCAGGTATCGGATTCTGCAAGGTCGCCTGCCTGCATCGCATCCCACAGGACCCTCGCCAGCTTGAGCCAATGGGGTTGAGCGTGGGTCATGATCTTGTGATCAATTGCCTCTAACCCTGCTGGGTCAAGCTGTTGGGCCAACACGGTCTCGCTATCGTCCGGTTCCGCAGGTAGCTGGGATTCGTCTTGTGAGGACATGCTGGTCGTTTCTGCCAGGGGAGTGGGGAGCGTTTCATGCCAATGCGAGGGTCAAGCTCTGCTTGGCCATTTTAAGTTCATCAAATGAAAAATGCATTTCCCTTCGACTCAGCGGTGAGAGCTCACCCTGCGGAGAAAACACCACTTGGGCATGTTCCATCATCGATTGGGAAAACTGAGCACCCTCTCGGCAATCCACCCACCGTCGTGGCTTCCCCCGGAAATCCTGCGCCATTGACTGGCGATGTTCGTCCCGGGTGTCTCGGATAGGTCGCAGACCTGAATGGTTTCCCCGCGCGGGATCCAGCTGACCTGGGTCCCTCCTGGCGTTTGTCGAACCTGTGCTACCTCGTACGAGCCAGTCTCAGCGACCACAGCAACTTCGCAAGCCTGAGTGGGGGCGGGCTCAGATCCCAGAGCAGTGTCGGGCCCGAGTGTCCGCGATCCTGAAAGGCTAGGGGCAAATGCTGCCTTGAGCCCGAGACCGCTCACAGCAAGCAGGAGCAGCAGTGACGCTGCAGCGATAAGGGCGAGCCAGGTGGGCGAACCAAGGTTCTCATCACCTGGCCCTTCATCGGACTCGAACCCCTTGCTTCCCTCGGACATAGGCTCCTATTCTCAACCCTTTCGTGGAAGACGCAAGCGCCCAGTTCACTGCTCACTGTCCAGCGTGTGGGCAAGCGTTGGCTCTCTCACGAGCCAATCTGTCGCCTTATTGTCGTTGTCCGCGATGCATGGAGAAGTTCTCGACTGCCGAGTTGTTGGGGCCTTCGGTCCCGGTCCCGCCTGTACCCGCCTCAGCGCCGCCACAGGCGCCCAAGCTGGGCGAAGCGCTGGAGGCAACGGCAGGCAGTCAGATTGCAGTGCCGGTTACGAACGCTCCCGCACAGGTGGGCTTGCACCCCAATTTGGGGTTTTCCCCCAATCCCCAACGATCTCTCGACGTTCTGAATCGGTTCTCGTCGTTTGGAAGGGGCGTTCTCCGGGTGTGCGACAGACTCGATCAGGGTTTGGCCGGGTCCCGATTCGTCGTCTTGGTGGGCGCGGCAGTGGCGGCGAGCGTTGTGGGTCCAGCCATTGACTACTTGGTCGGCAGCCGCGCCGAACCGCTTGGTCCCGTCACGGCAGTGTTCACCGTTGTGTTTCTTGTCACTTGCTGGCTCCTGGCATTTGCGTTTGCAGGAAGTCTCCGCAACGAAAACGGGGGGTGGCAGGGTGACCTCGTGTGGCTCCGCGTTCGCGCCGCCTACGTTGACGTTCGAGAGAGATTTCGCGAATTTGCCGAATCAACGAAGGCTCAGAAGGGGCGCCTGTGGGCATGGCTCGCGCTGACATTTGCTGTCGCGATCCTGGCGCTCTCAAGAGGATGGTCGCTCGGGTTCATGGCTCTTTCCGAGATGGGATACAGATCGCCGTTAGCAGGAAAGGCAGAGGCGCTGGACTTTCTGGGTTGGTCATTTTTCGCCCTCGGCTCCTACATGTGGTGGGTATTTAGAAGCAGGAACCGAGCGACCAGGGTGGCGTTGGAAGCGGAAGTCCAGGTTTCGTCAAAGGCCACCTTCGAACTTCCGCCGATTATTTCCTTGAACGGGGGAGCCGTTGAGTTTGGGCAGAAAACTTTGATCCACGAAGTTCTCGCGGCTCTGAGCAAATGGCGAGCCCGAACTTGGGAATCCGAGCGGCAATACCAGGATTCTCTGCAGAGGCACTTCGAGCGGCATATCCCGCACCTCAAACTGAAAAGGGAAGAGCGCTTTGGCCCGGCTCGAAACTACAGGGCTGACT
>Ga0163151_10005368_pt1 | contig 16431 bp, 9 predicted proteins | sample OliLakLV19MP5IB2_FD_145596 | JGI IMG/M metagenome (GOLD analysis project Ga0163151, IMG submission 145596) | Freshwater microbial mat bacterial communities from Lake Vanda, McMurdo Dry Valleys, Antarctica - Oligotrophic Lake LV.19.MP5.IB-2 | ecosystem: Environmental > Aquatic > Freshwater > Lake...
GCATGGCGGTCGCGTATGGCCTCCCGGAAGAGATCGGCCTGCGGAGCGTCACGCTGTCGGCGGCGGAGATCCTCGGCGTCGCCGACCAGTGCGGGTCGGTTCGCGACGGCTTGCGGGCGGACCTGGTGATCCTCGACGGCTCGCCGTTGCAGGTCACGTCGCAGGTGAAGGGTGTGGTCATCGCCGGGCAACCGTACCGCCCGACGAGCCGCCAGACCGACCTCTACGACAAATACCGCCGCCGCCTGCACGAAGTCCGCACCAACGGCAACGGCCGCGTCGCGGCACCGTAGTCGCCTTTCGCTCCGCGAAAGAAGCGTGCATTCGGTCAGCGATGGGGTGGCGGGGCCTAAGTCTTCGTGGCCCCGTCTTCCGACGCGAAAACGGGGCCACGCCGAAGCGGCTTAGGCCACGCCACCCGGCCATCGGCGCTTGGGTGCCATGCAACGTCATGCACAATTTCGTTCGACAATGTGAAGCGTTTATCCGCAGATTTCGCAGATTCCACAGATTGAAAGACCTGGATCAAGAGGGATGGACTTCGAGTCATCCGATTTTTCTGCTCCTAATCTGCGGTCATCTGCGTAATCTGTGGACCAAACTCTTTTTTCCGAATTTCCGAACGACACGCTTGACGCCGCGATGCGCCTACCGTACTATCTGAATAGTACACAGGAGCACCCATCATGCTGATGCGCATCGACGCCAGCAACGGCCTGCCGATTTACGATCAGATCGTCCGGCAGGTCAAGTTCGCGGTCGCCCACGGGGCGTTTCGCCCCGGCGACCTCGTCCCCTCCGTCCGCGAAATGGCCCTTCAGGTCGCGGTCAATCCCAACACCGTCGCCCGCGCCTACCGCGACTTGCAGGTGGACGGCGTTCTGGAACCGCTCCGCGGCGAAGGGCTCCGCATCACCAAGGACGCCCTCAAGCAGTGCCAGGCCGACCGGAAGCGGTTGCTGCGCGACCGGCTTCGCGGAGCGATCGTGGAATGCCGGCGCGGCGGCCTCGACACCGACGACATCCGCAAACTCATCGACGACGTGCTGAAAGACACCGTCCGCGAAGGAGTCTCCTCATGAGTCCCGTCTTCGAACTCCGTCAGGTCACCAAGCGGTTCGGGCAGCACGTCGCGCTCGACAACGTCAGCTTCGTCGGCAAACCGGGCCAGGTCATCGCCCTCCTGGGTGAGAACGGGGCCGGCAAAACGACGTCGCTCAAGATTCTGCTCGGGCTGCTCGATCCCGACGCCGGAACCACCAGCGTGCTCGAGATGGACAGCCGCCGCCACGGGGCCGAGGTTCGCCGCCGCGTCGGTTACGTCCCCGACCGCCCGGCGCTGTACGACTGGATGACCGTCGGCGAGATCGGCTGGTTCGCCGCCGGATTTCATCCGCTCGGCTTCGAGTCCCGCTATCGTGATCTGGTGGCGAACTTCGGTTTGCCGATTGAACGGCCCGTCAAAGCGCTGTCCAAGGGGATGCAGGCCAAGGTCTCGCTCGCGCTCGGCATGGCACACGAACCCGCACTGCTGGTGCTGGACGAGCCGACGTCGGGCCTCGACCCGATGGTGCGGCGTGAGTTTCTGGAGAGCATGGTCGACATCGCCGCCGCCGGACGGACGGTGCTGCTGTCGAGTCACCAGATCGGCGAAGTCGAGCGCGTCGCCGACACCGTGCTGATTCTCCGTCACGGCAAACTCGTGCTCAACGAGCGGCTGGAAGTCCTCAAGAGCCGCGTGAAGGAATTGCTGGTGACTCTGCACGGGGTGGACACCGCCCCGCCCGCGTTGCCCCACGGGGCGGTGTTGCTCGGCGCGCGACGGCAGGATCGGCAATGGCAACTGCTGGTCCGCGATCTCGGCGACGGCGGCGTCGACTGGCTCAACGCGCAGCCGGACATTGCCGACGCCACGGTGCGGCAACCGTCGCTGGAGGAGATCTTCGTGGTCTGCATGACGACCACCGACACCGCCGGCTGGTCGTTCCCCGAGCGGGCCGACGTGTCGTCGGTCTCGGAGGTGTCGCGATGAACGCCGTCGTCTCGCGGATGATCTGGAAGGAATTCTACGCCCTGCGGATGGTGTGGGTGCTGTGCGTGCTGGGGGTGCTGGGCCTCAACGGCATGATCACGGTCTACGCCGCGGCCTACCATTGGCCCGGCGGCTTTTCGACTGTGTTCTGGGGCCTGGCAATGGTCGTGCCGGCGGCGTACGTCGTGGCCTGCACGGCGATGACATTCTCCGGCGAGCGCGAAGACCGCACGGCGGACTGGCTGGTGGCGCTGTCGCCGCCGTTCGCGTCGCTGTACGTCAGCAAGCAGTTGTTCCTCGTGGTGAGCGGCCTGGCGATGCAGGTCTTTCTCGCCGCCGCCGCGGCGTGCTTCTCGCTGGCCGACCGGATGCAGCCGCAAAGTCTGGCGGATATCTGGGACACGCTCGGCGTTACCGAGTTCGTCTTTCTGGAATGCGTCGTCTGGGGGACGTTCTGGTCGCTGCAGACCGCGCGGCCCGTGCAGGCGATCTTTCAGACGATCGCCACGCTGATCGTCATTTTCGTGGTTTCCGGTTTCTCGATGGATCTGGCCCGCCAGCACAATGTGCAGTCTGTTGGGCACCACGGCCTGTGGGGCACGCGCGGCCTGTGGTACGGAGCCTTCGACACGTGGGGCTGGCTGCGGATGACGTGGACCGTCGGCATCGTCGCCGCCAGTTGGGCGCTCGGCCAACGGTGGCTCAACGGCCGGGCATTCGAGTGGGAGGCCGTGTTCGGCCGGCTGTTCCAACGCCGCGTCCCCAAAGCCCGCACGATCACCTACGAGCGCGCCGAACCGTGGCAACGCACGTGGCAACGACTGCGGTGGCTGGAATGGCAATCGCTGAAGTCGTTCGGCTGGATGACTGTCACCGCGACGGTGTTGTCGTGCGTTTCGATTCTCTTCGGGACATATGCCACGCTGGCGTGGATGGTCTCCTTCTGCTGCCTGTTGATCCTTATCGGCGGCCTGCAATCGTGGCGCGGCGAGCAGACCCGGCAGCAGTATCGGATGTTCGTGAACTACGGCGTGTCGCCGGTCGCCGTCTGGGCGAACAAGCTGCTGATGTGGTTCATGGCGACGATGCTCGTGGTCGCTGTGGTCGGGTTGACCACGGCGGCGTTCTGGACGCTGTTGTCGTCGCAGTTCACACGGACCTTTCCGGGCTACGTTCCAGGCTACGGTCCGCGATGGCCGTCGCTGTTCACGCAATTCCAGAACTCATCGACCAACAACCCCACGATGCTGTGGATGACGGCGTCACTCTTCGTGCTGTACGGCCTGATGATGTTCGCGGCGGCATTCATGTGGTCGCTGCTGTCGCGGAAGGCGGTGATCGCGTTCGGGCTGGCGCTCGTCACGCTGTGTCTGTTGTCGCCGTGGTATGGCATCGTGAAGCAGTTGGGAATGCCGATGTGGCTGTTCCTCGGCCCGCTGCCGGTGTGGTTGGTGTGGATCAGTTGGCGGCACCTCACCGCGTGGTGGCTGGAGCGCACCGGCTGGCGCGTCTGGCTGGCCCGCAGTCTCGAACTGGCAGTGGTCCCGGCGGTGCTCGTGCTGGGTGCCATCGCCTACCGCGTGTACGAGATTCCGTGGATTCCGAACGATGCGGCGAACCTGCTGGCGCATCACCACGTTCCCGATGCGAGCACCACGGCGAATAATGTCGCCGCGTGGCGCAAGGTCGCCGACGCCGTCAATGCCCTGCCTCCGATCACGCTGCCAGACACCAGCTTCGGTGGTGCCGGCGAGGGCATGGCGGCCGCGGGGGGCGTCGAGCAACCAACGGACGACGTTCCTTCGGCGACCGAGCCGGCGAATGGCGTTGCCTCCACACCGCAGGCCAAGTGGCTCGATCAGTGGCTGGCTGAGAGTTCCCAGCCGCTCCAGGAGCTTCGGGACGCCCTGCTGGCGACTCAGGGGTTGATGGTTCCCGAGGCGGCCCTCTGGGAGCGCTCGTCGAAAACGGGGAAATGGCAGTTGGCGTTCCGGGGTTTAATGAGTCAGGCGCTGCTCACCGTCGCGCCCAAAACCGTCGAGTTCCAGGTTCCGATCCCCCGCACTGTCGAGACCGACCCCCAAACCTTCGAGACCAGGACGCACACCCACAGCGAGTCCATTGGCTGGCTGCAATCCGCAGTTCGACTCGGCGGCGCTGTGCGCCGGTACGGGCCGCTCGTTCCTCAGTACGCCTATCTGCAAAACGACGACACGCTCTTCGCCGACATGATCGCCTGGGCCCAGCATCCCGACCAGACCGAGGCGACGTTACAGCAGGGCCTGCAGGCATGTGCGGCCGAACTTCGGCTGTGGCAGGTCTCGCCGGCCGACATTCGGGCCAGCGCCGACTGGGAACGAAAGCAGGACATCTCTTATTGGCCCTGGGAGGAGGCCCGCCAGCAACGGCTGCTGCAGGTCGCGTCGGTCAACCGCGCGACGTACGTTTCGCAGGTGCAGGGCGGCCATGGCGTCGCCTCGCTTTATCCCAGGCGAACGTTTGCACAAACGACACAGATCACCGCCTGGGACGTGCGGCCGGGCGACGACCATTCGCGTTACTCGCACTTGTCGGTCTACCACGTCGTGCCGGTCATCGGCCTCGAAGCCCACATGATCACGGTGCTGCACGACGCGGAAACCCGCTATCGCGGGACCGTGACGACGATGGCGGTCGTCGGCTACCGTCGGCTGCACGGGCGGTTGCCGGCCTCGCTGACGGAAGTCGCTCCGCTCTTTGGTGAAATCGCGACACTGAAGGAGGTCATGCACGATCCGTGGTCACAGGAGTGGTTCCATTACGAGCCGGCGGGCTTTCCGTTGCCGGCCGATTCGCCGGAGAAGACGCTGAAGCAGCCGCTGCTCTGGAGCGGCGGAGCGAATCACTACGAGGTTCGCAGCATGGGCGATAACAGGCTCTATGCGTCCTCGATGGTGATGGGAGGGCTGCGGTCCTCGGCACTCACGGACCGCGACCTGCGCGGGCTGTACGTCTTCCCGATTCCGCCACAGACGCCGTGACACTGTTGCTCGACGGCCAACGTCCCGGCCCCCTCGCCCCCGCTTCGGGGGAGAGGGCCGGGGTGAGGGGGCGAGCGCTCCACAGGGCGATGACTGCCAGCAACACCAACCCGAAGCGTGAGCGAGGGCGAGCGCTCGCCCTCGCTCACGCTTCGGGTTGGTATTGGATACGGCAGGAAGCACTCGGCCCCCTCACCCTAACCCTCTCCCCCGAGGACGGGGGCGAGGGGACCGGAGAAGAGCGGCACTCGCGGACCAACCGCGGTCACACAGCGGTCACACAGCGATCACACGTCGTAATACATCGCGAACTCGTACGGATGCGGCCGCTGGCGGATCGCTTCCGCTTCCTTCTCGGTCTTGTACCAGACCCAGGTGTCGATCACGTCCTCGGTGAAGACGTCGCCGCGCAACAGGAAGTCGTGATCCCGCCGCAGCGCGTGCAGGGCTTCTTCGAGCGTCACCGGCGTGCGCGGGACGTCGGCGAGCTCGTCCGGGCCGAGGTCGTAGATGTCCTTGTCGAGCGGGCGGCCGGGGTCGATGCGGTTCTGGATGCCGTCGAGCATCGCCATCAGCATCGCCGACATCGCGAGATAGCCGTTCGCGGCGGAGTCCGGGCAGCGGAATTCGAGCCGCTTGTTCTCCGGATACGGCGTGTGGACCGGAATGCGGATCGCCGCCGAACGGTTGCGGCTGCTGTAGGTGAGGTTGATCGGGGCCTCGAACCCGGCGACGAGCCGCTTGTAGCTGTTCGTCGTCGGACAGCAGAACGCCAGAACGGCCCAGGCGTGCTTGAGGAGGCCCCCCATCGCGTACAGGGCGGTGTCGGACAGCCCCGCGTAGCCCTCGCCGGCGAACAGGTTCGTGCCGTTCTTCCACAACGAACTGTGCAGATGCAGGCCCGACCCGTTGTCGTTCCAGAGCGGCTTGGGCATGAACGTCGCCGTCTTGCCGTGCTTCGCCGCGACGTTCTTCACGACATACTTGGCGAGCAGCAGATTGTCGCCCGTTTTTAGAAGCGGGCCGAACTTCAGATCGACCTCGGACTGCCCGGCCGTAGCGACCTCGTGATGCTGGGCCTCGACCTCGACGCCGCAGTCCTGCAGGACCAGCATGATCTCGGTCCGCAGGTCCTGGAGCGTGTCCGTCGGCGGAATCGGGAAGTAGCCTTCCTTGTACCGCACCTGGTGCCCGGCGTTCGGTTCGCTGCCGTTCTTGCCGCGGTTCCACTGCCCCTCGCGGCTGTCGACGTGGTAGTACGCCTCGTGCTCGTTCTGGTCGAAGCGGACGGAGTCGAACAGGAAGAACTCCAATTCCGGGCCAAAGTTGGCGACATCGGCCAGCCCGGTGGAGCGCATGTAGTTTTCCGCTTTGCGGGCAACATTGCGCGGATCTTTGGCATAGTCCTCCCGGGTGATGGGATCCTGAATGTTGCAGGTCATCGCCACGGTGGACTTCATGAACGGATCGACGAACGCCGTGCTCGCCTCCGGGACGACCAGCATGTCGCTCTCGTTGATCGACTGCCAGCCGCGGATGGACGAGCCGTCGAACCCCAAGCCCTCCTCAAAACTCTTTTCCCGTAAAGCGGTTACGGGGATGGTGAAGTGTTTTTGCAGGCCGGGGAAGTCCATGAACCGGAGGTCCACGGCCCGGATGTCTTTCTCCCGGCAGAGGGCGATCACTTCGCGAGGGGTCAGACCAGTCACGTTGATAACGTCTCCGGGAGCAGCGATGGCGGTCCAGATTGCAGCTGTCAGCCACCACTTCAGCAAATGCGATACCGGGAGGCAAGGGCTGCTTAATCTGTGGGCACGCCCATTTCGATTTCCGACCCAGAATCCGGGTCGTCATCTATCGGAGATCAGCCGAAGAGATTCTCACGCAAAGGCGCAAAGCTCGCAAAGGTAGAGGGGACGGAAGGCGAACCCTTGTGATTCTGTTATGACCGTCTTTGCCTTTCCCTTTGCGAGCTTTGCGCCTTTGCGTGAGGTTTGCTTCACTCTCCGGCCAGGCACCCGCGCTGACGGCCGTGCCGGGGAACGGTTACACTGACGAATGTCGAGACACCACGCACACGGATGGGGAACGGCATGGGGTTGTCGCTGGATTTGGCCGCCGCGTTGCAGCCGCTCGTCGGGCAGGTGTTTCTGCCGGCGAAAACGGTGACGGTGTCGGACGGCCAAGGGGTCACGCTGTCGGCCGACCTGATCGCGGTCGAGTCGCTGGGTCTGTCGTGCGAAGAGCTGCGGCTGATGGTGCCCGCCTTGTCCGGGGCGTCGCTCGACGTGCTCAAGACCTGGGCCGGCGGGCTGTGCCAACGGATCACGTACCTGCTGGAGACGCTGAGCCCGTTGGAGTTCGACGCCCAGGGGAGCGAGGTGCTCATCCGCTCGACGACCCCGGACACGTCTCATCCCGGTCAGACGAAATACTACGAGGTGCTGCTGTCGTCCCACGGCGGCGGACAGTTTTCGCTAAGGCGCTATGAAGCCGACCGCGCGACCGGCGGCCGGGCGCACGTCCCGCTGCGAATCACGCACGAGCAACTCGCCAAGCTGGTCAACGACCTGGTGACGACGCTGCCGACGCCTTGAAAGTCGGTAGGGTGGGACGAGTCTTCGAACCCCACCACCGATGAAGTTTCAATGACCAAGGCCCTTCTTTACTTTGATCATTGATCATTCCACTCAGCGCTTCGCCAAGGCTTTTCGTTGGCCGGTCGCCGGCGGCTCGGGAAGAGTGCCGATGAAGTTCAGCCGGCCGCACGTGGGGTTGCCGCATTTCACGAGTTCGGCCGTCATCTCCGTTCCCGCGGCCAGCGGCGTCTGGCAATAAGAGCAGACGGCTTCGGACACCTGTTCGGGCTCGCGTTCGGATTCCGCGGCTTCGCGGCGGGCCCGCTCGACGCCGGTGTCGTCGAGGGCCAGCTCCCCCTCCTTGTTGCGGTACAGCTTGCCGACGACATCGCCGCGGCAGCAGAGCATGAACAGCGCTCCCAATCCAAAGCCGCCGCCGTGGGCGAACCAGGCCACACCGAGGTGCTCGCCGGTCGACAAGGCGAACTCGGCGGCGAACATCTGCGGAATGATGATCCAGAAGAACACGTACACGCCGGCGGGAATCGAGAACGGCACGAACCGCCAGCCCGTGAGAATGCCGCCGTTCCACAGCATTTTGATCTTCGCCAATGCGCCGAAGGCCATGAAGTACGCGCCGATCACCCCCGAGATGGCCCCGCTGGCGCCGATCATCGGCGTGAATTCGTGCGGCATCACAGCCCAGTGGGCCAACCCGCCGGCGATCCCGGACAAGAGGTACAGGCACAGAAAGCGGAAGCTCCCCAGCCCCCCTTCGAGCGACGGCAGAAACACCCACAGCGTGAGCAGGTTGCCGACGAGATGCCAGATGTCCGCGTGCAGAAACTGATAGGTGACCAGCCGCTCCCAATGCCCGTCCGGCAAGTCGGCGGGAATCAGGCCCCAGGTTTCGATGAACTCCACAAACTGCCGTGGCAGCACCGGCGGCGGGGCGTCCGCTTCGTCGAGGGCGTAGTGGTCATCAAACGGATCTTCCGTGTGCCAGCTCTCGACCATCCGCTCGATGCGCTGATCGCGCTTCGGTTGCCCCTCCTGCCACAGCCGGTACTCGTACAGGCTGACCATCAGATTCGCTGCGATCAGCGTCAGGCCGACAAACGGCAAACTCCGCCTCTTCAGATCGTCGCCGACGGGAATAAGCATGGCCCGGCTCGCTGGACAGTTGTGTGTTGAGGCGGAAAAACCACACAACAAACGTAGCTCAAATCCGGGGGCGTGGTGGTGGATACCGGAGTGAGTCGATGCCATCCCGTTGGAGTCCAGCCTTTAGGCTGCTGCCTTTCGGCTTTGGTAGGGTGCAGTCGAGGCTTTGCGAGGCTCACCCGACGTGGCGCAACGGGGTGAGCCTCGCAAAGCCTCGACTGCACCCTACTTAAGACAGCCTGAAGGCTGGACTCCAACGCGCACTGGTTATGATGTCCCCATGCGCTTCGCCATCCTCACCCACGATCATCCATTCCCGCATTGGGACGTACTGCTGCAGATCGGCGAAACGTGCCGGACCTGGCGGCTGCTCGATGCGCCGGAGACCGCCGGGCCGTTGCGGGCTGAGTCCCTCGGCGATCATCGCCTCTTCTATCTGGACCACGAAGGCCCCGTGAGCGGTGATCGCGGCCGGGTGACGGCCTGGGATCGCGGCGAAATCGTTTGGATCGCAGCGACGGAATCTCACGTCCGAGTGCTGTGCCGCGGCGCGAAGTGGCAGGGCGTGCTGACATTGCGGCAACAGACGGATTGTCATTGGCACGCGGAGTTTACCGCGGACCATTCCGTCGGATGCTGACCGCCTGAACCGATTGGCGCCTGCATTTCACCGAACGTAATGTGAAACCGGGCAAGATGCTGCGAGATTCCGGCTCAAGCGCGGTGTCAAACCTTGACGATAGGAACGACTGTAGCGAGTGCGCGGACTGTTCGTCCCCATTCCCTGCTCGTCAAGTTCTTCCGATTCGTCAGGAACATCATGGCCGCGCCTGCCTCCACGCAACGTCTGCGGTTGACTGTGTCGGAGTGGTTCCGGACTCGATGCCGGCCATTGCCGCTCGTGCTCGGTGCGGCGGTGCTCGTCGGGCCGTACCTGGCGTCATCCGTCCGGGCGGAGGGACCGTTCAGGCCGGGCAAGCAGGCGGCAAAGGCCCAGGCCGGATCGCGGCGGACACCGTCCGACACCGATCAGGAACCGGCGCCTGAGACCCGCGTCAAGCTGAACTACCTCGCCGCGCCGTGGGAGAAGGTGCTGCGCGAAGTCGCGGAGGAGACCGGGTCGCAACTGGTCGCCGACCGCGTTCCCTCCGGGCGGTTCACGCGCCGCGATGGAGCCGAGTACAGCCGGGCCGACGCCGTCCGCATCATCAATCGCGAAATCGAACCACACGGCTTCCGGCTGATTGAGAAGGGGAACTTCCTGATCGTGCTCGACCTGCCGTCGCAACGGCCGCGCTATCAGCCCCCCATCGTTCCCAAGCCGACCAACGAACCGCCGCGCTACGAGGCCGAGAATCCGATCACGCCGCGGCAACAGACGGCGCGGCAGTTCGACCGGGTGACGCCGCGCTCGAACCAGCCAGCCAGCGGCGTGCAACAGGCCGCGCACGAAGCGGATGAGATCGGCGCACCGCGCCGCACGGCGGCGTCGGTGTTCGACGACACCGCTGCCACGCCCGCCGCGCAGCAGCCGGTGACGGTCATGGTCTTCCGCGCCCGCAACCAGCGGGTCAGCGATCTGGCGAAACAGTTGTATCGCACGTTCAAGGACCGGGCCGAGCTCGTCGAGCAGGGCCGCAACGATCTGCCGGCGTTCCGCGTTCGGGGTAACACCGCCTCCAACGCGAACACCGTGCAATTCGCCGTGGCGATCGACGAAGCCCGCGAAGAGCTGCTGATCGACGCCCGGCAGACCGAAGCCGATGCCATGCTCAAGCTGCTTCGCCGGCTGGACACCGCCGAGCCGGACGCGCAACCGTTGCACCTCGTCTCGACGACGAAGACCGTCTGCCAGGTGGCCGGCCAGTTGCCCGCGGCCGGGGAGAAGATTCGCGCCGGTCGCAAGCCGGCCTTGAAGCTCGACGCCGACGATCCGTTCGCCGAGGCGTTCGCCCAGGTCGATGCCGGCGCGCAGCCGCTGCCCGAAGGGCAGGGCCAGATGGTGATTCCCAAGGGACAGGTGGGGGACATCGTCGGCAATCTGAAGGCGGAAGTGATCATCGAATCGGTGCCCGATCTCGGCGTGCTGATTCTGAAGGGGAACCAGGGCGACCTCGAACAGGTGATGCGGGTCATCAAGGAGCTCGAAAAGCTCAGCGAGCAGACCGCGCCGCAGGTGCATCTGCTGTATCTCGATCAGGTCAACTCCGTGGCCCTGGCCGAACTGTTGACGACCGTCTACGAGAAGCTCACCGAGTTCCCCGGCCGGGCGACGCAGCCGCGGCAAAGCGTGGCGATTCTGCCGGTGTCGAAGCCGAATGCCGTGCTGATCGTCGCCCCGAAGAACGATCTGCCGGCAATCTTGGAACTGGCCAAGGAGCTCGATCAGAAAGTCGATCCGGAGTCCGAGTTTCAGGTCTTTCGGCTCCAATCCGCGATCTGCACCGACGTCGAAGCGCTGATCACCGAATTCTATGCCACGGAAGATCGGAACGGCCTCAGCGCGCGTCCGAAGGTGCGGTCCGACGTTCGGACCAACAGCGTGATCGTCGCCGGCAAGCCCGCGGATCTCGACGAGATCGGCACGCTGATCCGCAAGATCGACCAGGGTGAGAGCGAGACGGTCAGCAAGCTCGAAATCTTTCCGCTGAAGAACGCCCTGGCGACCGAGATGGCCGCGATCATCAACATGGCCATTCAGAGCGTGCTGTCGCCGCCGTCGAACCAGGGCGCGAGCCAGGTGTTCGGCCAGCAGGGGGGCGGCGGCTTCGGCGGCGGGCAGGTGGATGAAGCCTTCACCGGCGTGCGGTCGTCGCTGCTGCAATTCCGCGCGGTCGATGCCGACGGCGAGCGGTTGCTGAAATCGGGCATTCTGGCGGACATTCGCATCACGCCCGATTCGCGGATGAACGCCCTGCTCGTCTCCGCGCCGGAGGCCAGCCTGTCGCTGATCGCCGCATTGATCAAGCAGCTCGATCAACCGACCAGCGCGGTCGCCGAAATCAAGGTGTTCACGCTGGCCAACGCCGATGCCCAACTGATGGTGCAGCAGTTGCAGGGCCTGTTCAACGCCCAGGTGACCGGTCAGCAGGGCGGGGCCGGCGGGCAACAGCGCGCGGGGCAACAGGGCTTTCAAGTCGCCGGTGCGGAGGACGCCGAAAGCGGCCTGATTCCCATCCGGTTCTCCGTCGACACCCGCACCAACAGCGTGATCGCCGTCGGCGCCGCGGAGGCGTTGCGCGTCGTGGAAGCCATCATGCTGCGGCTCGATGAAAGCGACATCCGCGAACGACAGAACACCGTTTATCGCCTGAAAAACAGCCCAGCGGCGACGATCGCCACGGCCATCACGTCGTTCATGGCCGGGCAGAGCGACATCACGCAGCAGGATCCCAACCTGTTCAGCACCGTCGAGCAGTTGGAGCGCGAAGTCGTCGTGGTCGCGGAAACCGTCAGCAACAGCCTGCTGATCTCGGCGACGCCCCGCTACAACGAAGAAATCCTCAAGCTCGTCAAGAAGCTCGACGAAGCGCCGGCGCAGGTCATCATCCAGGCGCTGATCGTCGAAGTCGAACTGCAGGACACCGACGAATTCGGCATCGAACTCGGTTTCCAGGATTCCATCCTGTTCGACCGCAGCATCGTCGACCAGGCCAACACGTTCACCACCCAGACCACGACCACGCAGAACAATACGACCGTCACGCAGACGAACGTCTTGTCGCAGGTCGCGACGCCGGGGTTCCTGTTCGGCAACCCGTCAACGCCGCTGGGCAATGCCGGTGGGAGGAACAACAATGCCGTCGGCACGCAGGGCTTGAGCAACTTTTCGCTGGGCCGCATCAACGGCGATCTGGGCTTTGGCGGGCTGGTGCTGGCGGCGAGCTCAGAATCGGTGAGCGTCTTGTTGCGGGCGCTGTCGGCCAACCGGCAGGTGCGCGTGCTCAGCCGTCCGCAAATCCGCACGATGGACAACCAACTGGCCTCGATCCAGCAGGGCCAGAATGTGCCCATCGTCCAGAGTGCCAATATTGGCGCCACAGGGGTCATCACGCCGATCGTTCAGCGGGACGACGCCGGCGTCATCCTGACCGTGCAGCCCCGCATCACGCCCGATGGAAACATCGTGATGGCATTGACCGCGGAAAAAAGCCAGTACGACCTTAACAATGGCGTGCCCCTCTTGACGGACGCTGCCTCGGGCAATGTCGTCACATCGCCCATCAAGAACATCACCACAGCGAACACGACGGTCATGGTCCCCAACGGCCAGACGATCGTCATGGGCGGGCTGATCACGTCGCGGACCGACGAGGCTCATCGCAAAGTCCCCTGGCTGGGGGACATCCCGGTGATCGGTTATGCCTTTCGCTACGACTATCAGCAGACCCTCCGGACCGAGCTGCTGATCTTCCTGACCCCGCGGATCATCACCGACGACTGCGAATCGGAGACCATCAAAGACATCGAAATGGCCCGGATGCACTTCATCGAGTCCGAGGCCGAGGAAATCCACGGCCCGTTGCGCGGGGTGCCCGAACAGGACTGGATCGAACCCGGTTCGATGCTGATCGAGAACTACGGCACCGAGATCGTGATCCCCCCCACGCCGGGCGCAACGGTCGCCCCGACGCTGTCGCCGATTCAGATCCCCGCGCCGCCGCAACCCGATCCGAAGCTGCAGCCGATCACCCCGCCGGTTTCGCCGCCGAAGGCATCGCCCAAGCCGATCTCTCCGCCGCCGCCGTCGGAGGGAGAAGCCAACGCCGCCCCGCCGTTCGACGAAGACATGATCGTCGATCCCAACGTGACCCCCGTCGGCGCGGTCCGGCTTGGCGGATCGAAGTCCCGGAGCGCGATTCAACCCGCCGTCGCCGAATACGAAGCCAAGCCCGCGAAGAAGACAGTTCCCGCGAAACTGCCGAAGGCGGACGACAAGCCGTCCACCTGGCGTCTGGGCCGGAAGTAGTGCGAATTGTCCCACAGCGTTGAGCAGGAGTTGCGTTGAGTGATTACCCCGAAGGGGTTGCAGCCCATAGCCCAGGGTCGCCGTTGCGGCGCACCCTGGGAAACCTTGCGATCAGGAACACCAACCCCGAAGGGGTTGCATCACTCAGCACTTGATGTAACGCCTTCGGCGTAAACGCGCGTTCTCAAGACCACCCAGGGTGCGCGACGCGACCCTGGGCTATGGGCTGCAACCCCGTCGGGGTCGATGCCTGCGTCGCAGCGCCGAGTGGCACCCATGAAACGGTATCGCGGCTAAACGATGTCCCCATTTGCCCAACCACCGATGCCGTCCACGGAGCGGACCATGACCACGCGCAGTCGGACTCTCTTCTCCCTCGCACTGACGATGCTGCTTGCCGCCTCCGGTTGCGCCACGCTGCAGCTTCCCTACGACAAAGTCCCCGAGGCCTCCAAGAAGAATCCCGTGGTGCAGGTCACCTGCCTGTGGGAACCCTCCGAGGGACGCGGTCCCGACGGCGCGCCGTGCCGCGGCTTCGCCGGACAGATTCTGTTCCTCGGCAACAAAGCGGGAATGCCGGTGAAGGTCGACGGGGCGGTAATGGTCTACCTCTTCGACGATCAAGGAACGCCCGACGAGCAGGCCGCGCCGATTCATCAGTATCACTTCGACGCGGTCGCCTGGTCGCAGCACCTGCGCGTCGGCTCGATGGGACCGACGTATCACGTCTTCATTCCCTACACCCGCAAAGGGGTGTATCAGGCGAACTGCTCGCTGCGGCTCAAGCTGACTCCCGAAAACGGGGGATCGGTGATCTATTCCGACTCCGCCGAGGTTCCGCTCCGCGGCCGGAAACGTCCGACAATCCCCGCCGCCGAAACGATCTCGCACTACGGCCAGCGGCCCGAAGGCGAATCGCGCGACGGCCCGCGGACGACCACCATTCCGCTGGACGGCCGCGAACTGGAGCCGACCAACAGCACGGAGTTCGATCAGGACCGCGCCGATCGCCTGCTGCAACAGTTCCTCAAGGAGCAGGCCGACAAGGATCTGAATCGGGCCCAGCAATCGAGCGCGATCAACCGCGGCACGACCTCGGAACGCATCCGCTGGACCGGCCAAGACGTGGAACGGATCAGCCCCACGCCGCAGCGCTCGCTGGCGAATCTGTTGCCCGACACGCAGGACGATGTCGCCCGCGGCGATCATCCGCTCTCAACGCATCCGTTCGCCGAGCACCCGGAACCGGCCGCACGCCGCATCAAAGGGATGACCCACCGCCATCCGCTGGACGACGAAGCTGCGTTCCCCACGGAGCGTCGCAGCGTCACCGCCGTCGAATCCGAAGACGGCGACTGGGCGAACTCCAGCGGCACCGATCCGCTGGACGGCCAGACCTCGCAATACAACGGCCGGCCGTAACGGGGACGGTCCTCTGGCTTTTGTAGGGTGCAGTCGAGTCTTCGAGGCTCACCCGCTTCGTTGGAGTCCAGCCTTTAGGCTGCTCTTCGGATGTCGCGCGATCATCGAAGACAGCCTAAAGGCTGGACTCCAACAAGGTGAGCCTCGAAGACTCGACTGCACCCTACGAAGACCCGTGTCGTGGCCTTTCCTCGCCGCGGTTGCTAAGGTAACTCTGGGAGATTTCCTCTCGGAGCGACCGCATGTTGACCGTCGTCTTGTTCGTTGCCGCCGCGTTGGGACAGCCGTCGCGCGAGGTCGTCACCGACGCCGCCAAGGAGGCCGAGTTCCTCGCCGATCAGCGGCAGGTGACGTTCGGCCTCCCCCGCGCCGGCGAAGGCTACTTCTCGCCCGACGGGGAATGGATCGTCTATCAAGGATATCCCGTCGGCTATCCCTTCTATCAGATCTACGTGCAGAAGCTCGACGAAAAGACGCCCCGGCTCTTGAGCACCGGCCGCGGTCGCACGACGTGTGCCTTCTTCTCGCGCGACGGCCAGCAGTTGCTGTTCGCGTCGGCTCACACCGACCCGCACATCGACGAGACCGAACTCAAGGCCCGCGAGGAAGCCGCCCAGGGAGGCCGCCGCCGTTACCTGTGGGACTTCGATCCCCACATGGACATCTACGCCATCAACTTTAACGGCACCGGCATGAAGCGGCTGACCGATGCCCCCGGGTACGACGCCGAAGGAAGCTACTCGCCGGACGGCCGGCAGATCGTGTTCACGTCGATGCGCGACGGCGACGCCGATCTGTTCGTGATGGACGCCGACGGGTCCAACGTCCGCCAGCTCACCAACCAGCCCGGCTACGACGGCGGCCCGTTCTTCTCGCCCGACGGGAAATGGGTCATCTACCGCAGCGACCGGAAAAAAGAGCACATGCTGCAACTGTACGCCATCTCCGCCGACGGCAAAACCGAGGTGCAGCTCACGGACAATCTCGACGAAGTCAACTGGTGCCCGTACTTCCATCCGTCGGGGAAATACCTCATCTGGGCCCGAGCCGATTACAGCCGCGGTCCGATGCAGGCCCATTTCAACCTGTTCATGATGGACATCGAGATGACCCCCACGTCCTTCCGCGGCGGAAAGATCCAGCAGATCACCTACAGTAACACGACGAACATCCTGCCGGTCTTCAGCCCCGATGGCACGAAGCTGATGTGGACTTCCACGCGCACTCCGGACGGCAGCAGCCAGT
>Ga0163151_10005369_pt1 | contig 16427 bp, 18 predicted proteins | sample OliLakLV19MP5IB2_FD_145596 | JGI IMG/M metagenome (GOLD analysis project Ga0163151, IMG submission 145596) | Freshwater microbial mat bacterial communities from Lake Vanda, McMurdo Dry Valleys, Antarctica - Oligotrophic Lake LV.19.MP5.IB-2 | ecosystem: Environmental > Aquatic > Freshwater >...
TTTGCGGTGGGGCGAGGAGCTGGAGCTTTGCTTAACGGAAAACGTCGGTATGAGAGTTCCTCTTCTAGTCGCGCCCAATTACGTTATCCCTTTCGCTTCACGACGATGATCATCATTTTTCTTTAGCAATAATCATTGCAAGACTTCCGCTTTATGTGCAAACTTTTCTATGTGCCAAATAGATATCTATTCTTATCTTTCATTTTATTTTTTCTGGGTTGCGCTTCTAGCGAAGTTTCCACAACGGAAACAATTGCTCCACCACCTGAAATTGCTGAAATTCCAACACTTCCCGTTTCTGAAGAGTTAATTCAAGAAGTTAAAGTTGTTGATGCCGTGATTGAGCCCAAACCACACTCAGAAGTGCCTATCGAAATAAATGCTAACGTACAAAAATGGATCAGTTATTTTTCGATCAAAGATAAAGAAAGATTTAAACGCTTTCTCGAACGCGGACTCTACTATAAAGATGTGGTACAAGGAATTCTAAGAGAGCATGGAGTCCCTACCGACCTCTATTACTTGGCCATGATCGAAAGTGGCTATGTAACACATGCAAGGTCTCGGCAAAATGCTGTTGGCGCTTGGCAGTTCATGCGCGCCACGGGCAAACATTATGGCCTTCATTCAGATCGTGATTTACTGGACGAAAGGCGAGATATTATTCGCTCCACCGAATCGGCAGCAAAGTATTTAAAAGATCTGCATAATGAATTCGGTTCTTGGTATCTCGCACTCGCTGGTTACAATGCCGGTGAGGGCCGAATACGACGAGGCATTCGCAAAGGAAAATCAAATGATTTTTGGAAGCTTGTGCATGCGCGAAAACTCCCGCGAGAAACCATGAACTATGTTCCCAAGTTTTTGGCAGCTGTCATTATCGGAAAGAATCCCGAAAAACACGGATTTGAAAATTTGCATTCAGAGAAATTTCCAGAAATAGCCAAAGTTAAAATTCCGCCGCTAATACAGCTTAAGCAAATTGCAGAACTCGCGCAAATTCCACTGGCTAACTTAGTAGAGATCAATCCTCATCTCTTACGAGAAGTTACACCGCAAATTTATCCTCACTATGAAATCTGGGCACCGAAAGACCAAGCGCAAATCATCGAAGGATTTGTGAGTCAATTAACACCGATAGAAAATGATAAAATTCCTAAGCCTTCTCGTAGTTACTCATCAGATGAAAATACTAAATCACACCGAGTACGCTGGGGCGAGAATCTGCTATCAATTGCTAGACGATATGGACTTTCCGTATCAGCCCTAAAAAAATTCAACGGCCTCAAATCAGATCGCATATTTAAAGGCCAGCGGCTTAAATTATATGCAGTTAATTAATCTTTGATTTGCTTGTGTCGTTAGGATACGAGCCTCTGGCTCTTCACACCCGGCCCTCGTCGGGCAAGCGACCTTACTCTCCTATGTCCTCTGGACCTTTATAAGTAGTAACGCCCTTAGGCTTTTTAAGTCCCACAGCGGATTTAAGTCTATCGAGGAACAAAAAGACACGGATTGAATGAGGAAGTTTTAATCCTTCTGCTGAGGTAAGGTTGCGGAGATCTAGTCCACGTAGATTGTCCGGAATTTTTAAAAAAGTTTCATCGGTAAGTTTGTCGAGACGTAAATACCTCATGAGAGAACTGGTAAGATTCAGGCTTTTAAGTGAGGTAAGACTAGGAAGCAGTAAAGCCCCATTGATTTCATCAGGTAGTTTTAAGCCCTTTACAGAAATGAGCCTATGAAGATCCAAATCACCTTTGACTATTCTAGCAAATTTAAATCCATCTGCAGATTCAATTGTACGAAGAATCAGATCACCGTAAATAATATCTTTAAGTTTTAAACCTTTTGTAGAAGTAAGAGCACCAAGATTTAAACCTCCATAGAAATTTTTAGGTAGTTCTAATCCCACTGCAGAAAAAAGATTGCCAAGATCCAAATAGCCATAGAGAGTATCGGGGAGTCTTAACCCCTTTGCGAAATTGATTCTTGATAAAGTTAAACCACCAAAAATGGAATGCGGAAGTTTCAATCCATCGGCAGAATTAAGAGCACTCAAATCTAGACTACCAATGAGTATCTCAGGCAACTTTAAGTCGCCTGCAGTCTTGTACGCCGAGAGATCGAGGTCACCATAATGAACCTTAAATTTTCCACCTAAAAATTCTTGTAGAGTTGTGGATATTTCTTCTAGTTTATATTTTCCCTCAAATGCCAAAACCAAATCACTCTTTAAATCTCTTTTTGATATTATTTCTAGAATTCTTGGATCTCTATTGTGACCAAATCCAGAAATCTTTGATTCAAACTCATATAAAAACTTAATTTCATTGGAAGTGAGAGACTTTCCCTGCCTGTGTATAGCATCAATTTGGGTGAGAAGTTTCATATCATGATCTTTTTTAAAATAGGAGTCTGCTATCGAACCAAACTCTTTCAATTTAGAACTTGTGATTTCGCTTTGACTAATTTGAGAGTCTAGATTCTGGTCTTTAGCTACTCCACGAACTTCAGCAATGTGATTGCCATTCATTCGAATAGCGATTCTTGGTATAGTCGGATTATTATATTGATCAAGGCTATAATAGACATGAAAATCACCCCCGTCTAATTGGTATTTTGCCGTTGATTCACCGGCCGTACACCAACCTGTATTTCTTCCTTCAAGGGATTTAACAAGGGGTATGTGATCTGAGCCTCGCGGGTAGATTACCCATTGTCCAGAGTTAGTTTCGAACTCACCTTTACTGCGAGATGCGATTTTAGCTAAAATATAACCATAAATCTTACCAAAGCTAAGACCTGGTAGTAACTTTTGTAAATTGGGATCTTTAATTTCATGCAGTGAAATTTTGTTTAAAGATTTTAAAACGGAATCTACGACCAAACCTAAAACTTCATGGTTAAGTTCAGCAAATGGAGTTACTGTCTGGTTATCGCGATTTCCAAATTGACCCGTATTGGGATCGTACTTTGAAAGTTTTGTCATTCCTGAAAAAAGCCAATATTTAAGCCACATAGGATACATGTTAGTGTCTTTTGAAACGAAATATTCAATCCAAGATTCCAAAGATTGTTTCTGATCGGCTATAACAATAGCAGCTAGTTTTTCCTTTTGCTGAACAGTGAGGGGGTTGCTCCCCTCTCCTCTTTCGTAAGCAATTCGCATTTGAAGATTATAGTAACTCTCTGGCATGTCTTGAGGCTTGATAACATATTGTTCATACAAAATAGTTTTAATTTTTTCTCGTGAATTAGAGCTGACTTGAGCATATTCAGAAATTCGCGACATATTGTTGAGCCACTCATTTAATTTTTCAATGGGCTTTTTTAAAGGAGTGCCAGTTTTACGGCTATATTTAGTACTCGCTCTTTCGACGGCTGTAGAAGTGTGAAGTCGAGGATCTTTCTCATGAAGAACCTCGACTCCTAATTTTGTAGGGTAAAAAAGATTAGCACAGGAAGGATCTGCGTTTGTCTCACTTCTAAACAAAAAGGTGATGCTTAACAAAATAGGACATGCATATGTAAAAAATCCAATCACTCTAGCCTTTTTCAATTTTCACCCACATCAAGTCGTTTTCAAAAAATTGAGTAATAGAATTATATGTGAGATTATTGAAGTGGTTCGCAAATAAAACGCTACATTTTGTCTGAGAGATACAGACTTCTTGTGCCCCAAAGCTAATAGCGATAAAGAAGACAAAATTTGCCAACCAAGTGTCAAATTTTTTTACAATTTTAACCATTTAAACTCTTTCTCCGAACTATCAGTTCTAGCTTTGCAATTTATATGACAAATTAACAATCCTTCTAACATGCCGTTAGATCAACTTTAAGAAGGGTTATGGCAGGTCTAGACGGTTTTATCCTAACAATCGGTCTATTGGGGAACAAGAGTCTGATATTCAATGTTCCCAATTCTCTGGGATGAGATAATTTTGAATTTCATTTTACGGGGCAGTAAGACTTCAGATTCAGAATCAAATTTATAATTGCCAACAGTCCCTAAATTCTTGAAATCGATTGCCCTGTCCTCTGCTCTCAGCAAAATTGTGTATATTCTAAATGGTTGGTTAGCGTCGCGGATCGGGAATATTTCTACAACCTCTCTTTCTCTAGACGTCGATGTAAATGAGGAAAATTCAATGATCTCCCCCTGCCGCTGCTCCCTCCCGCCAATGAGTTCGCTTCGAAAAACGACAATTGGAGCGGCCAAAGGGGGCAAATCTTCGAAAACACGATCGAGGATAGAAACAATGGCCTTCACTTGCTGTATTTGCTCCCTACTAAGTGCGCCCTTTAGAGTATTCCGCAAATAACTGTTAATAGTATCGTAACCAACACTGTGAATGTTACTCGCTCCTTTATAGCGTTTTAAAGCATCTAACACTTCGGCTCTGAACAGGACTTCATGGATTTTTTTAGAATGTGTTGATCCACGAACTGTGAATAAGTCTTTGCACTGACCGGCCCACAATTTGTCCGCCTGTGCACTTACCAACAGTACAATTAGAAAAATAAATGTAGATTGTATCCCTATATGTCAGAAAAGATGTCATGTGTGGAATGACGTAGGTGAAAGTAAGTTAGATCATTTTGAGTACTTGCATCAGAATCTAACAGACCCGCGCCCAGGAGTGATTCAAGCAATGCTGGGTGGCCTAGGCAAAAAAGGTAGTATCGTCTCTTACAACAAATCATTTGAAATAGGTGTCATAAAAAAACTTGCTGAATTTGATGAGAAGAATAGCAGTGCTCTTTTGACTTTAGTAGATCGTTTCGTCGATCCACTTCCACTTTTTCAAAAGCACACGTACCATCCAAATTTTCTGGGATCGTTCAGCATCAAAGCCGTAGCACCGGCACTACTAGGCTCTAAGCTTAGTTACGACCATTTAGAAGTGGGTGATGGCAGCACTGCTCAAGCTCTGGCAGATACTATTCTTCGGGGGAAAATAGAGACTAAAGACCAGGAAAAGGCGATTCGCGATTTGCTCGAATATTGTAGGCAGGATACCATGGCGATGGTGGAGTTGGTACGGTGGTTGGTGGGTCAAAAATAAAATGGGGAGCGGATCGAGGGTATATTTATTGGTCTTGTATTAAATTGAATTTATTGAGTGGGGTACAACAGACCATTTGGATTTAGTGCAGAAGATTTGTATGATTGGATCGAAAAACACCAAACACTTCACTTCCCACTCCCCTTATCCGGAACACCATCATGATCCCCGTTATTAAAGCGCGGGGGATTTTCTTCATTCTGGATTTCTAAATAATGCTTTATGAAATCGGGGCGTGTTGTATCAGTAACAGATTTTTTAAAATCCTCAAGAATAACGGCATATAGTTTGCCACTAAAAATCTTACCATCTTTTTTATAGTGATTACGTAGAAGACCTTCAAACTGATAGCCCGATTTTTCTAAAACTTTGGCAGAGCCGATATTGAAGTCAAAAACATGGGCGGTAACTCGTGTAAGACCCAATTCTTTAAAACCGTATTCTGTCGTCTTTTTTACGGCTTCGGTCATGATACCTTTATTCCAGTAGGGTTTTGCTAACCAATAGCCAAGTTCCGCTTTGTGACTTTTGCCGATTTTATGACCGTGAAAGCCAATCCCGCCGATGAGATAGTCATCGTGAGATTGGCGGATCGCCCAATTCACTGAACGTCCATCCTGATTTTTGGTAGCTTCGATATTATTGTTGATCCACCAATCGGCATCGGCCTCGGTGTAGGGAAAGGGAATAGCTAAAGTTTGTAAGTAAATTTGTTTTTCTTGAAAATGTTCAATATAGGCGGCTTTATCGCTAAGGGCGATATCAGAAATAGTGTAAGAATCGTTTATTTTTAGTTTCATCTTAAGTATTACGTCTAACAATTGGGTTGCATTTTTACAACCGCAACGCATACAGACGACGTTCGATATCGGGCAATGATGGATAGGGTACTAGTTACCACCGCAGGCTTGAGCGGCTCTCACTTTGTTCAAAACAGGTATATTGCTGTGGCGATAAAAATTAAGTGTTTCATTTTACGACTTCCTTTTTATTTCCTGTACAATTTGAAAACTCTAATTCTTCTTCGGAATAGTCAGATCTCATGAACGAAAGTTTACCGCCACTATCGATAGTGAAATTAGCCATGAAGACGACTTGATCCGGAGCACATACAGACCATATGGAGTACTTTTTGCTATACTGCCTAAATTCGTTTTCGTTAGGATTGCAATAGTCCAGGGTAAAATCGCCACGAATGAGTGGCCAATGTTGAAAAATCCTTTGAGATTTCTGTTCCCTTTCAGAATTTTCATAATAATAGTCAATTAAACTTACCCCAAGTTTGTTTTGATCAAACTCAACCACTATTTTCGCTTGCGACTCGCTTGGTACTTTGCAAGTAATAGAATCGGCGAAACTTAGAGTGGGGGCGAAGATAGAAAAAATTAGCACTGCGATTTGCAGTTTCATATTTTATGATCTCCATCTTGGGGGGTTGGAGGAAATTTGGAGCGGGAGACGGGATTCAAACCCGCGACCTCTGCCTTGGCAAGGCAGCGCTCTATCAACTGAGCTACTCCCGCGATCACGAAAAAACTAAATTTATTTGTGAAATAAGTCAATTTCCCAACTAGTGCGCGCCGCGTCCGGCTCTTCTGTAGAGTTGGATATATTCCCAAGCCGAAATCAAGCTGAGGCTAACACTTATCCATAAGCCAATATAGCCAATGTGATGAATGGGAATTCCCAGGATCGGCCCATCAATTAACAGCGCGGGCACACAGCCAAGTTGAATTGCTGTTTTCCATTTGCCAAAGGCTTTTGCATCGATCACCAGATGATCAGCCGCCGCAGCGGCTCTAATCGCTCCGATCACGAGATCCCGAGACAATAACAGTCCCACCATATAGGGGTCCACTTTTCTTAGAGGCAGCAGCATAAGAAGGGTTACGGTCACCAAAATTTTATCTGCCACGGGGTCCATTAGGCGACCTAAATTAGTTTCGGCATGGTACTTTCGGGCATAATAACCATCGAAGTAATCGGTAATGGCCCCAAGAATAAACAAAACAGCAGCGGCCCACAAACCCCATGTGTTATCGAGCCAAATACAAATTGCAATAGGGGGAGTAATTGCAATACGGGAAAGCGTAATATACATAGGCAGTTTTTTTTGAAAATTGGATACAACCACGCTTAATCCTTTACCATTTGATCCCAACTATCTTAGCATCAATCAATGATGAAAATCTTGCTCTTTTTTTTGAGTTTAAATTTGGCCAGTGCCGCTGAGTTTTCAGGGGTTGATGTTCCATTCTGGAAAGCCAAGCCCAATATTTATAAAAAAATGCTCGAAGATCGGGCGATTGTAGTTTCGGTTACTCACGTTAAGCCCCAAAAAAATGAAAAAATATATCAATTATATTTAAAAACAGCGGGGATTATAAATGCCCCACTCGGTTTTTGTGAAAAAAAAATTCAGGAATTTGAAAAACTACCAAGTCTTTCTAAATACATTAAAGAAACAAAGTACAATGCTCAAGCTAGGGAACTCTATTTTTATGGCGAAGCCTTCTCTTATATTGCAAAAATGTGGATGAAAATCGATACTATTAAAACCAAGGACGACTTTAGATTTAAATTCGAGGTCGTGCGTGGTCATTTACCGGGCATGAAAGGCTCAATACGCCTTGAGGAACTGGGGCCCTTGAAAGCAGAGATGAGCCTGGTTGCTGAATATTCTGCTCAAAAGCTACCCCTTCCCGGCCCACTTTTGGACTTTGGCTTAGAAATAGTGTTAAAACAAGTAGCTCAAAAAATTAGAAATTATTTAGAATTAGAATACAAAAAGGAACCCCTTTAATGTCGAATGAAAATGCGTGGCCCATTAAACGGAAATTTCCACGCATAGTTTTACCTAAAAACCTAAACGACCTGCATCGAATTATCGGCGTCAATGCCTCTGTTATCAGTGGACCCAATGTTCCCGTTCTCGATTTATCCTATGGCGGCGCCGCACTGGAAATGGGTCCCTCATCGGACAATCATAAAATTGGCGACAAAATAGGTATCCAGTTTTTGCTTGAGGACCAAATGTTAAAACCCATCACTTCTGAAATCGTGCGAATTTCAGGTAATGCTTTGGGCGTGAGTTTTAAAGAAATGACTCCTGAAACGCGATTGGGATTTGACCAAATTATCAAAGATAAAATGATAGGACTCAACACCTATCAGATTCGCACAGATTTGTTGAACCCCTTTGAGCGAAGACTCGATTTAAGCTGTTGGTTTCATGGTCCTCGCGACACAAATATATTTATCTGGCAAAGGCATGGGCACATTGATAAAGCTGTGATCGAATACGATTATTATTTGATACACTTTGAATCAGGACTCTTTAAAATAAGTCGTACTGAACCTGATTCGGAGCTCGAAAGCGATGGTTATGTGGCCTACTTTGAAAAAACTTCTGCCGGCCAGGAATTAATTGCTAAGGATCTCGAGGTACTCAAGAGAATTGTCGGATTGATTTCACAGATTCCAGTGAGAAGTGCCGAGATCGGCTGGCTTATGGATATCCTACTTGGAAAGTTAAAGGTAAGTTACAAAAAGGCATGAAAAAAACATTTGAGTATCAGAGGCCAATTTCTTACTACGAGACCGACGCTATGGGCGTGGTTCACCACTCTAATTATTTGCGAATTTTTGAGGATGCCAGAGTGGCATGGCTAAGAGCTAAAGGCCTCGCTAAAACCCATCAACCCCACTCCGATGTGGTGTATGCGGTTGTTGATGTGCAATGTAAGTTTCTGCAGCCACTTCGTTTCGGCGATGAGGTCGTGGTAAAAATTCAGGTCAAGCAGGAGCGCGCCAAGTTCTTATTTCGGTATGCCATATATAAAATGGGCGAAGATTCTGCCGTTTGCACGGGCCACACTCTGCATGTGGCCATTGATCAAAAATTTAAGATCACTAAACCACCCGAAGAGCTTATGAAGATAATTAAGGAGGAGTCGTGGACCGAAATCTGGCCCTAGAGTTTGTAAGGATAACCGAGGCTGCGGCACTCTCATCTTCGCGTTGGATGGGACGTGGGGATGAAAAAAAGGCCGATCAAGCTGCCGTGGACGCCATGAGAAAAGCGTTTGATAGTGTGCGAATTGATGGCACAATTGTTATCGGTGAAGGCGAGCGTGACGAAGCCCCCATGTTGTTTATTGGTGAAAAGGTTGGGCTGCGCGAAGGGACAGTTCCTGAAGTTGATATTGCGCTCGATCCCTTAGAGGGCACCACGATTTGTGCCAATGGATTGGTGGGCGCTATATCGGTCATTGCTATAGCAGAAAAGGGAAACTTTTTACACGCGCCCGATGTATATATGGACAAAATCGCTGTTGGTCCAAAGGCCAAGGGCTTGATCGATATCGATGCCTCCCCCGAAATAAATATTAAGGTCATGGCTAAGGCCCTCGGCAAAGAGGTGAGTGAAGTTACTGTTGTTATATTAGATCGGCCGCGACACGAACAGCTTATAAAGCAAGTTCGAGCGACGGGAGCTAGAATCCACTTAATAGGCGACGGCGACGTGTCGGCGGCCGTGGCAGTAAGTATGGATGAGTCTGGCATAGACATGTTATTGGGTGTTGGGGGCGCTCCAGAAGGGGTAATATCTGCTGCGGCTCTAAGGTGTATGGGTGGAGACTTTCAGGGGCGGCTTATATTTCGTAATGACAACGAAAAAGAGCGAGCCCGGCGCATGGGGATAAGCAACCTTGATCGGGCCTACAAGATTGATGAATTGGCTAAAGGGCACGTTATGTTTTGTGCATCGGGTATTACCGATGGGCCATTGTTAAAGGGAGTACGATTTTTGGGAAATGGCCAAATTAGAACGCAGTCGGTAGTCATGCGTTCAAAAACCGCTACAATTAGAACCATTGAAACTTTCCACCATCCTGATAAGATGAAGCAGATCAGATGAAGTCGGTATAGGAGATATAATTAAATGGCATCCGCGCAAACTTCACAAGTATTCAATTGCACTGTTGAGGAATTTTATAAAATTATCAGCGATTATGAAAAATACCCTGAGTTTTTAAATGAAGTTAAAACTTGTCAGGTGATTCGCGAAGAGGGAGCGAAAAAACTGGTTGAATATAATATCTCTTTGATTAAAACATTTTCATATAGTTTATGGATGAGCGAAGAACCCTTTAAAAAGATTTCGTGGATGTTTGCTTCGGGTGATATATTTAAAACAATGTCAGGTTATTGGGAGCTGGCAGAAGAGGCGGGGCTAACTCGCGCCACTTATTTTCTCGATGCCAGCTTTGGTCTCTTCGTGCCGGGACCTATTGCCAAGGGCATAGTGAATGCAAATTTACCAAATATGATAAGTGCTTATCAAAAACGTGTTAAAGAACTTTACGGAAAGTAAGGAATACTCATGAGTGATCCAAAAAAGACGACAGATGAAAATATCAAAAATACTCCTGATGAAGACGGTTGGGGCGAGGGTAAGGGCGTACTGGGAGAGTCTATCAAGAAACTCTTTGCCGCAGGCATCAGCGCTGCCTTTATGACCGAAGAGAGTATTCGGGCATATTTAGGAGATATTAAGCTTCCTAAGGATGTTATAGGTGGATTGGTCAGTGGCGCCATGAAATCCAAAGAAGAGTTTATGAACAAGGTTTCAAACGAAGTCGTAAAGATTATTTCTAAAATTGACTATGTTAAAGAAGCATCACGCTTTGTCGAAGAGCATAAATTTAAAATCAACGCCGAAGTAGAAGTAGTCAAAAAAGAAAAAGAAAAAGAAGAAAATAAATAAGAGTGCCTGAAGATATTTTACTGGTAGTCTAAGCCCAGCGTAGACTTAGTTGGCACCAGGCGGCTTGTAGGAAAGCTAGGTTCATCAAAAATTGAAGGTCTCTTTAATATTGTCTGCTCGGTAATTTCTTCTTGTAGCTTGATACGTTCTTCAATTAATGGGAGCTGCTCAGGAATTTGATTGCCGCCCGTTAGCTTTTCAACCTGAGCTTCCCAGGCTTCGCCCACCTGGTCTTGAGGTAAGGGATTGGCAGACATTACTTCTGCACCGTTAGAATAATTTCCTTCGCGCACAAACTCAAAAGGCGTACGTGGAGTTTCAATCGTAGAAAAATTTATGTAACCCTCAACAAATCCCACGAGATCTTCATGGGGATTATAAAGCTCTCGAATGGCGACACTCAAGTAAATGCAAAAGCGCCAAGTGACACCGTTGCCCAAAAACTCGGTGTAGGCCATATCGAGCAGTTGTTGTTCCATAAAGGCCTTAAGATTTGATCCTGGGGAAAATTTACTGTCGACTTGAAAAATAATTCGATCCAGCAAATAAAGCCGCTGCTTTTGTTCTTCCATTCGTGTTTTGAGCGATGAGATTTGAGAAAGTTGAAATTCTAAATTTTGTTGCTCGCTTTTGATTTTCTGGTTATTGATTCGAATAATTTGGGTAGCGAGTATCTGCTGTTGAATCAGTTTATTAATTTGGCTAATATTGAGATTGTAGTTCTCCTGTACAATTCGGAGTTTACGTAAAATGTCGCCTCGGTTTTGGGCCTGAGCATCAAAACAAAATATTGAGGTCATTAGCAATGCTACGGTTAGACTACAGAGACGCATTTTTTCGCACCTCTAAAGTTAAGGCCCGCAATTTTTGGGATGATTGAAATTCAATATGAGAAACTATTTTAGAAAAATTGACCAAACTATTAGGGTTTTGCGCGTGGCTTCCCGCTCGGGGTATCGTAAAATTCTGCGGGACTTGCTCACTAGTTTTTAGAATGAGGAGTTTCAATACGTAGGGGCTTAACTCAGCATTTGTTTTGAAAAAAGAGCTTGAGTTATTCTCGCCGCGATTATGCATCAGGTGAGTTAATGACTCGGCAACAGCCTGCGAATTAAGAATTTCGACATAATCTTTAGCTAGCGAAATAAGTCCCTGATTTCTAAAGATACTAACTTGAGTCTCGAGGATTTCCGCCAGAAAGTAAAATTTTTGGGTAAGCTCACTCAAGTATAGTGAAGAGTTTTGCAGACGAAGTGCCGCAGTGGGGAGATCTTTTAAATAGGGGACGATGTCACGCTCTAAATAGGCATGAAACTCAACCTTTAATTGTGCTGATTTGATTTGGCCGTTGATAAAGTGTTTTGTTTTTTCAAAATCTTCTCCACTTATTACGTCACCGTGCGAATTAATTTCCTCAAATAAGTTGGCGTAAAATTCAAACAATTTGGGCAGTTTTACGAAACTAGCCTGTGGTGTCTGAGACAGATAGATGGGAATAGTGATAGTCGCCGGCGCTCGGCTGGCATTGGGCGCTCTGAGGCTAGGACTAATGATTATGAGTAATAAGGCAATCATGAGTTTAACTGTTGGTTTAATCATAATAGTAATAAGAGCAGGTTGTATGCCAATCTGGCACTGTTAACCTACTGAAATTATAACGAAATATGTCGGTAGCTTAAGGGATTACTTTAAGTTGCCAATCTTGGGTAGGCGAGTGTCTAAAGTGTGTTCGCGTATGTAACTACCCAGCGATTCTGACCGTTTCTAATTACCCAGCGACTTTGACCGACTAAACGTATCAATTTGCTACGTCACTTGATGTGATCTCAAGCACTTACATCATGGAGAAAGTTGGCATGGGAGCATTAGTGGTTAGCACACGAGAACAGGTTCCAAGCTGATTCTCCAGCGTGCGTAATAGTCGCGCCGTTGTGTATACTGGATGAACCCCAGCGCTTCTAAGGTGTTTTGTGTAAGGTACTTTAAACATTTCTGGTAGTCCCGCCCCCAGTTTACGACTCTTGAAAATGGTCTATGCTGCCAAAACGCCTGCCCTTTTTCTTGTTGTGGTACCCCCTCGCCCGCAAATTCCTTTCTCTTGGTAGTCATAAAGACTTCATAGCTCTGTTGCTGCATAACATGTTGGGCGATAAGGCCTGTCACCACTGAAATAAACGCGCGATATAGCCAGCGTCGTTTGGTGCGAATCATCAGGTGAATGTGATTTCCACATATGGCGCTTTGATAGATTCGAATGCCGTATCTTCTGGCGGCAGAAGCTATGATTCCTTCAACAATCGACTTGTTAGCACGAGTTGTGAATTTATCTGCGGCAGTTGCCCACTGTGATTTCAGCACTAAGTGCATTGCCTGACTAGCAGAAAGAGGGCGTGCCCCCTTACGTCGTCCATTTAAGAGGGCGCCGCCAAAAATTTTTTTGTGACTGGGAATTTTAAAAGGATTTTGTTGTTTCATAGTAGAGAGAGATAACTGCAAAAGAAGTCGCAAGTGGGGCGAGGGGGTAAATTCAATGCAAGGAAAACAAAAACACGGAGGCCGGATGGCTCGGATGAATGCGAGTCTTAAAGGCGTTAGTCCTATCCACTAATAAAAGAAAGAACCCGCGTAAGGCAGCTTACGCGAACCTCATTATTGCTTTTCGTCCAGAATATAGTTTTCGGGTGTGAGTACTCTCCAGCCACGTTGTAAGAGTTGAGCGTAACCGGCCGTAGTAAAGTTTTTATAATCAGCACCAAAATAAGTATCGTTTCCAGCGACGCCGCAAAGAGGATCGGCCAAAGAGGTGCCCGCTGCAATCGGGCGCCACATTACTGAGAGTGCGATGTGAGTTCTTGGACCTTGATAGTATTTTATCTGAGTGGGAATTCTAGTGGTGGCATCAAAGGCCAGAGCTTCATTTGCGCAGCCTAATTTGGTGGGGTGGTCCCCATCATTGTTAACAATAATCTTGGGAACAATTTGTCCGTTAGGCTTTATCGAAAGTATTGAACCGTCGTCCGATAATAGGGCCAGTTGGTAATTTCCTGGCAAATCATTAGGTCCCAATTTAAGTATTGTTTGCATATCAAGCGCAAAATATTCAAACAGGGTTTCACCCTTACCATTTTTTATCACCGAATTATCGGTCGTTGCAAAACCATCAGTAAAGGAACGAGTAGGTACAAATAGTTTAGAAAAGTAGATGAGGACGTCAACTAATGTTCCCTTTGCAATATAGCCGTCGACAGTAGTTGGGGGAGTCACTCCAGCGGGAATGTAGTAGAGGTTGGCTTTTATTCCCGTCTTGCAATTTTTATCCATCCCAATCGTAAATGGATCACAAACGATAGGCAGAACAGTAAAATCAAGCGGCGTACTTTGCGAAGTATTGCCGGCGATATCGATAGCTTGGATATAAAATTTATAGGCGCCCTTTACTAAATTTGTCAAAGTTAGTTGGCTTAAACCTTTGCAAGGGTATTCCAAAATATTAGTGCCTAAGACTCGGTAACAAGTGGCGTTCTCAACTCCGCTCACCAGGTCAGATACTGTAAATGATAAATTAACAATTCCCGCATTATTGATATAAGTAATAATGGGCGGGTTAATTAGGTAAGCGGGGGGCGTGAGATCAACTCGAAACAGAAAATCCACCGTTCGTGAGTTATTGACTTGGTCAATAGCTATCACTCTCGCAAAATAGTATTTTGTGTCCATCAATGAACATTGAGCTGGCATATATTTATATTGAGTAAGGGCTATAACTTCGACCACTGGGCAAACTTCTACTTTATTAGAATCGAGTACCGAAACTTGATATTTGGCCGCGCCCAAAGACACTGTCCAGTAAATGTTAGGATTCGGACTCGTACCTAAATAGTTATCAATTTTATTTTCGTTATCACCACGCACACCCAGAATATCAAAAGCATCTGAGGGGACGGTGTCTACAAGCCACTTAGCCTCTACGGGTGCAGACACGTTCCCAGCCTTATCGATGGCGACGACCTGATACACATGGTTGCCTTCGGAAAGGTTGGTGGCGATATAGGTCGGCAAACAAGGATCATATTTTATATTGTCAACGAGGCAAACGTGTCGGTCTATGCCCGAACCATTTCCATCGCTGGAAGAAGAAACTATCTCAGTATTACTTTTGTTAATCATCGGCAATGGTGCTTTAGTAATAGCCACTGTCGGGTCTGTTAGGTCAACCCACCACGAGGCCACTTCAAATTCAGAATAATTTTTTGCTCTGTCCAGTGCCCGGTAATAAAGGGTATTGACACCTTCGGGGAGAAACAAAAGTTGAGATACAGAGCTGCAAGTATCTATAGGGCCGGCGTTGAGTTTACACTCTAGTTTATCAAGTCCGCTTCCGAGGTCTTCAGCATAATACTCAAGACTTGCCGACTGAACATTCAGGAATGCCTTTGGTGAAACAGTGAAGTCGCCTACGGGCGCAATAGAGTCATGTAAAATTCCTGCTGAGGTGCAGAGGCTAACTCGGCCGTCGTCCGACTTAAAAATGGCAAAAACTGAATTTGATTGTTCAGCGTTTAATAATATCCAGTCTTCACTGGATTTTACGGGGGACCAAATAGGCTCACCCGCGCAATCAGGATCATTTGTCAAAAACATTTCAGAATAGCTTGAAGCACTGATGTCTATGGTGACATTTAATTTTTTGGTAAAGGGGCTTCCGCCTTCTATAGAAATTTTAGGCACAGAAAGTATGCTCGAAGTGCTCTGAACATCATTCTTGGCGAAATTAACTTTAGAACAGTTTTGAAAAAATCCTAATACTATTAGGATGACACCTAGAAGGCTCCAGGGCAAAGATGCCCTGAACAAACTTTTGTTGTTCATACATTCTCCAAAGTTACCAAAGGTAGCTTAAGTTTAACTTTTTCCGGCATTACAAATCTACCTAATCTCAAACTGAGGCACTCGAATCCCATAGTGAGACGTCAGGTATTTTGACAGTAAAAAGAATAGACAGGAGAAAGGTAAGGGCCCTTTTAAGTATTCCTTCTTTCTGACGAAAAGACCGTTATGCAGTCTAAAGAAATCAAAATTTTAGCACTAGCTCAGAACATCGAAGATATAGAGCGCGCGCTTGAATTCTGCAGGAATAAAGGCTGGCATGCTACCTGCGTTCATGATCTTGAAGAGGGTATGAAGTTAATCGCTCAAGAAAACCCCGACTTTGTGCTAGTCAGTTACGATCACAAGAATGAAAAAATTCGCGAATTTGCACCGATCATCGCCCGCAGTTTTGGGGTGCAGGTGATCGCCCTTTGCGAGCGCAAAACCAAGATTAGCAGCCGAGTGCTAGCACAATCGGGCTTTCGTTATTTGCTTTTTCCGCCTATTTCGGGTGAGGGGATCTATGATAAAATCCTAAAAATAATAACCAGCACTCAAAAATCGAAACTTAAAGAACCGCTGCCCGAAAAAAAGGAGACGCGCAAACATCAAGCCTTATTTGACGTAGAACCTGAGGCGCTAGAAGATGCTGGTGTGATTGTGATTGCTGGCGAAGCTAAAAAGACAAAAATGAAGATCATACCCGGTGATAAACGCAC
>Ga0163151_10005370_pt1 | contig 16422 bp, 16 predicted proteins | sample OliLakLV19MP5IB2_FD_145596 | JGI IMG/M metagenome (GOLD analysis project Ga0163151, IMG submission 145596) | Freshwater microbial mat bacterial communities from Lake Vanda, McMurdo Dry Valleys, Antarctica - Oligotrophic Lake LV.19.MP5.IB-2 | ecosystem: Environmental > Aquatic > Freshwater >...
TCGTGCTCGGAGCATCCCTCGGCACGACAACGGTGTTGTGGGATGCCGCGGCCGCCTTCCTGAGCGACCGCTATCGCGTTCTCGCCTTCGATCATCCGGGACATGGAAACTCACCTGCCGCGCGGCAATCGTTCACCGTTGCCGAGATTGGCACCGGGCTCCTCGGGGCGCTTGACTCCATCGGTGAGCGGGAGTTCCACTATGCCGGACTGTCGCTCGCCGGGGCCGTCGGCCTCGAACTGCTGCTGGTGGCTCGCGATCGCGTCTCGAGCGCGGGGATCGTCTGTTCCGGCGCGAAGATCGGCGAGCCTGTGGGTTGGGCCGAGCGCGCTGCAGCTGCGCGCACCGATGGCACTGCCTCGCTCGTGTCTGGCGCGGCCGGGCGCTGGTTCGCCCCCGGGTCGCGTGAGCGGCATCCCGACATCACCGCACGGCAACTGAACGACCTGCGCGACACCGATGACGAGAGTTATGCACTGTGCTGTGAGGCGCTTGCCAGCTACGACGTTCGCGCGATGCTCGGCCAGATCGCGCCGCCGGTGCTCGCGATTTGGGCCGAACACGACCAAGTGACTCCGGAGTCGTCGGCCGCGCTGATCGCCGACGGAGTGCAGGTCGGGCGCATCCATCAGATTGCGGATGCCTCGCACCTAGCCCCGGCGGAGCAACCGGCCGCGGTCGCCGCAGTCTTGAGCGAGTTCTTTGGAGGAGCACGATGACCGAGTCCCTGACCCAATGATCGTCGGCACAACGCAGGCTGACCTGATCATTCACGGGGCCGTGGTGTTCGACGGCGCAGCAGTTGTCGAAGCCGCCGACACGATCGCGATCATCGACAGCAGCATCGCGGCGATCGGCACCGAGAGCGAGGTGCGCGCGCAGTTTGCGACAGCACGCGAGACCGTGAACGCCGCCGGTGCGCTGGTCTCCCCGTCCTTTACTGATGCGCACGTGCATCCCGTGCAGGGTGGCATGGAGCGCATGCAGTGCGACCTGACCGAAGCTGCGGATGCCGCGGAAACCCTTGACCTCATCGGGCGCTACGCGCGCGCACACCCAGAGCTCGACTGGATTCTCGGGAGTGGCTGGCATATGCCGCACTTTGCCGGTGGGCGCCCAACCGCGGATGCCCTCGAATCGGTCGCACCCGGCCGCGCGGTCTTCCTCGCCAACGCTGACCACCACGGCGCCTGGGTCTCTCACGAAGCCCTGCGACGCATGGGCATCGACGTCAACACCGCGGATCCGGCAGACGGGGTGATCGATCGCGATGCCGACGGTGCTCCATCTGGCACCCTGCAGGAGGGTGCAATGACCCTCGCTGAGCGGGTGCTGCCGAGCCACAGCCTCGACGAGTACGTCGCCGCGATCGAGACCGCTCAGCGCTACCTCGCCTCGTTCGGGGTGACCGGGTGGCACGATGCCATCGTCGGTCCCTATGCCGGTGCCATCGATTCGACCGCCGCCTACCGGGCCGCGGTCGAGCGGGACGTGCTGCGTTTGCACGTGACCGGCGCGCTGTGGCTCGGCCGCGAACTGAATTTCGAGACCATCGACGACACGGTTGCGGGGCTGCTGGACCGCAGACGGCAATTTGAACTCGGGGCGTTGCGGGCGACCGCCATCAAGGTCATGCAGGATGGCGTGGTCGAGACGAAGACGGCAGCGCTCAAATCGCCATATTCCAGTCGCGACGAGCACCAGCACGGCCAGAAGAACTGCAATCACCGCGGCCAATCCCACTTCGATCCGGGCCTCCTCTCGGCGATCGTGCCGAAGTTGGCCCTCGCCGGGTTTCAACTGCACTTTCACGCCATTGGCGATCGCGCACTCGCCGAGTGCCTCGATGCTGTTGCCGCGGCCCGCGCTGCCGGTGACGACGGTCGCGCGCGTCACCACGTTGCGCATCTTCAAGTGGTTGACCCAGTGGACATCCGCCGGATGGCCGAGCTCGGCGTGAGCGCAAACCTCCAGATGCTGTGGGCGTGCGACGACGAGCAAGCGGTCACGCTCTCGAAGCCAGCGCTCGGGCCGGATCGCTATGCCGCGCAGTACCCCTTCGCCTCGATGGAGGCGGCCAGCATTCCGCTTGCGGCGGGCAGCGACTGGCCGGTGTCGACGCCGGATCCGTGGCAGGCCATCTCGGTCGCTGTCACACGAACAGAACCTAGCGCTGGCGCTGGCGATGCTGGCAGTAGAGGCCCCGAGTCCTTCGCTCCCGCCGAGCGACTGAGTCTTGTCAGTGCTCTCGGTGCGTACACGAGAGGCTCGGCAGAACTGGTCGGGATGCCGCACGGCTCCGGTCGAATCGCAGTCGGCAGCCCCGCGGATCTCGCGCTTCACGATCGTAACCCCTTCGCGCTGCCAGCATCCGAATTACATCGAGTGCGGGTGCGCACAACGCTGCTCAGCGGCGCGGTGCTGCATGAAGCTGGCTGAGCATCCGCCACAGCCCGCTGCGCGCGGCACTAGTGGTCCCTCGTCACGCACTCGGCGAAGCGACCGGCATTCCCAAGGCGGATGCCGCGGCAAGCAGTCGATCGTCATACGCAACGAACGCGGTCAGCTCGTCGCGCAACTCAAGCGCACTGGCGAGATGAATGGCGTCGAGGCTGCGCAGGGATGGCGGAGAGAGCCGTGCCGCGGTATCGAGTATGCGAGCCTCGATAGCAAGAAGACGTGGCTGCAAAAGCAAATCGAGCGCTCGTGGCACAACTGAGGGGTCGACACGAACAAGGGCCCGGACCAATTCGGTTCTCAACAGCGCACTAGAGGCCCAGTCCTGGTCACTGACATAGGCCCGAATTGCCAGCGACTCCTCCTCAAGGAGCAGGAGCTTGACCGCGGCAGAGGTGTCGAGATAGAGCAACTAGAGTCGCTCTTCGCGCTGCTCATCGAGAATTTGAGCGATCGAGGGCCCGTCGTAGTCCGGGTCGATCGGGGCGGGAGGATTCGCGGCTAGCCAAGCTGCGAAGTCGCCACGTCCCGGCGTCATGAGCCCCTGGTCAATCAGCTCTTGCACGCGCGACTTCTTGGCCACCGGCACCGGGCCGATGACAGCGATCGGCACCCCGCGCTCGGTTACCTCAATTGACTCACCTTGCTTCACGCGCTCAAGGTACTTGCTCGCGTTCTGCCTGAGTTCGCGAACACCGATGCTGTCCATGTGCTACAGGGTAGCACTTGGCTGTGGAGGAGTGGCGCCCGCGCTCACGAAGGGAAACCGGGCGCCACTCCCCGTGCGCTTACGCCGAGGCGCCGACCGTCTCGTTCTTGGAGACCGCGCTCGCGTTCGACTCGTACGAGGTGTTGGTGGACTCGAAGAAGTTCACGAGCTGCAGCGTGTCGTTGGCAGCTGCCATCCACTTGGCTGGGTTCGAGACGTTGTAGTGCGCCTCGAAGCCGAGCTCCTCTAGCCTGCGGTCAGCCAGGTACTTGACGTACTGGTTGATGTAGGTCGCGTTGAGCCCGAGAATACCGTTCGGGAGCAGGTCGTGGTTGTACGCCTCTTCCATCTCGACAGCATCCAGAATCATCTGCTTGATCTCGGCAGCGAACTCTTCGGTTTGCAGGTCTGGGTTTTCTTCGAGCACCGTCAGGATGAGATTGATGCCGAACTTGAGGTGCAGGCTCTCGTCGCGAACGACCCAGTCCATGAGCGAACCGAAGTTGCGCAACAAATTGCGCTGGCGGAAGCTCAGCGCGACCATGAACCCCGAGTAGAACCAAAGGCCTTCGAGAATGACGTTGTACGCAACGAGGTTGCGAACAAAATCCTTCTTGCCCTCGGTCGTCGTGATGTCGAGGGTCTTCTCGGTCATGCGGCGGATGTACTTGACCTCGAACTCTTCCTTGCGGGCCATTGACGGGATGTCGGCGTGCGCCCCATAGGCCTTCTCGCGGTCGATCGGGAAGGTTTCTAGCACGTACTCAAAGCTCATGCAGTGGTTGGCCTCTTCCCACATTTGCTTAGCGAGATACAGGCTGCACTCCGCTGCGTTGACGTACGGGTAGACACCGAAGGCGAGTGCCTTGTTGACGAGCAGCTCGTTCGGGTTGAAGTAGCTCATGAGGAACGTCACCGCGTGGCGCTCTTCATCGGTCATCTTCTTGAAGTCCGCGATGTCTTCGCCCAACTGAATCTCGTTGGGGAACCAGGTGTTCGCGACGGCCTGGTCGTACAGGTCCATCGCCCACTGGTAGCGGATCGGCTTGAGCAGGAGGCCTTCTTGCAGGCCGGTTCCGAGAATTCCCATGATGTGTTTCCTTTGTCTCTTACTGGCAGCTGTCGCAGTGGAGGTCGTCCATCGGATCGACCGGTACTTCGTATTCGAGAATGTCTTTGTCGAGTATCACGAGCCGGCTTTCGGTGCGAGCCCGCCGAAGCCGCGGCGCACAGGCGCCGCAGCAATGGGGGCGGATGCCGCGGCATCCCCCGAAGCGACCGAACTTGTAGCGCCGGCGCCGACCGCAGCCGAGTCACCGAGCTCTTCGGCCTTGTTGACCTTAACCGTCGACTGCTCGGCGGTGTGGCGCGGCTTCATGTGCAGGTAGTAGGTGGTCTTCACGCCGCGCTCCCACGCCCCGAAGTAGATGTCCATCATGTCGCCGAGGTCACGCGTCTCGAGGTACATGTTGCGGCTAATCGCTTGGTCGATCCACTTCTGTGCGCGGGCTGCGACCTCAAGGAACGAGTACGGCGAGAGTTGGAAGCTCGTCTTGTACACCGCCTTAAGCGCGTCCGGTATCGAGGCGATGTTCTGAATGTCGCCTTGACTGCGCAGAATTGTCTCGCGCGTCGACTCCCAGATTCCGAGCCGCTGCAGGTCGGCAACGAGGTTGCGGTTGACTTCGAGGAACTTGCCGTTCGAGGTCGAGCGGCTGAAGATCTGCGAGAACTGGGGGTCTAGCCCTGGAGTCGTTCCAGCGACGAGACCAATGGATGCCGTCGGCGCGATCGCCATGAGAGTTGCGTTGCGAATGCCCCCCTTGACTTTGGCCCTGAGGGCGTCCCAGTCGAGCCGAGTCGTGCGATTGACTTTGATCTCGCTGCCACGGTCGGCCTCGGTGAGCGCAATCGAGTCGAGCGGTACGAGCCCTTGCGACCAACGGCTGCCCTCAAAGTTGGCGTACGCGCCGCGTTCTTTGGCAAGCTCGGTGGACGCGTCGATCGCAGCATAGGAAACGTGCTCGAGAATCTCGTCGATGAGGTCGTATGACGCCTCACTCTCGTAGCTGAAGCCCAACCGCTCAATGATGTCGGTGAAGCCCATGACTCCGAGCCCAACCGCGCGGTTCTGCTGGTTGGAGAAGTCGGCCTCTTCGACGCTCGATCGCGTGATGTCGATCAGGTTGTCGAGCTGGCGCACGGCCAGCCGCGCAGATTCGGCGATCTTCTCGAAGTCAACACCGAGACTGCCGTTCTCAAGGGTGAGCAAATGCTGGGAGAGGTTGATCGAGGCAAGGTTGCAGACAGAGACATTGTCTTCGTCTTGAGGGAGCGTGATCTCGGTGCACAGGTTTGAGAGGTGGATCGTGCCCGTGTTGTTGTTGAGCGCGCGATTGTTGATCGTGTCTTTCCAGGTCAGCCAGGGGTGGCTGGTGGTCTGGAGCGAAATGAGGATCGACTTGAACTGCTCGCGAGCGGTGATCTTCTTGAACAGTCGCATCTGCCCGGTCTCGGCCATGGCCACGTACTCGTTGTAGCGCTCAGAGAACGCTTTGCCGTACAGCTCGTTGAGGTCTGAGACCTCGAGCGGGTCGAAGAGGTACCAGTCGTCGTCGTTCTGCACGCGCTTCATGAACTCATCGCTGATCCACACCGCGGTGTTGGCGGTGCGGGTGCGGCGGTACGGGTCGCCGGAGTTGCTGCGAAGTTCGAGGAACTCCGGGAAGTCCAGGTGCCAGTTCTCCATGTAGAAGCAGAGCGCACCAAACTTCTTACCGCCCCGGCTGACCGCACGCAAGATCGAGTCGATTGTGTGCATGAACGGGATTGGACCGGTGGATGAGGTGTTGTTCGAACGGATTGGCGAGCCCTGCGCGCGTAGCTTCGTCACCGAGAGACCGATGCCGCCGGTGCCCTTTGTGAGCCACATGACGTCGCGCGTGGTCTTCGCGATGTGCTCCATATCATCCTGCATTTCCATGACGAAGCAGTTCGCGAGCTGTGGGTAGATCGTGCCGGCGTTGACGAGCGTTGAGCCAGCGGCGAGGTATTCGAGGCTCGCCATCTTGCGGTAGAAGGCGAGTGCAGAGCCGTTCGGGTCGCTCTCATTGAGGCTCAGGCCCATGGCGATGCGCATCCAGAAGTACTGAGGAACCTCGAGCGCGTCGCCATTGCGACCCTTGATGCCATAGCGGTTGTTGAGCGTGACCACACCGATGTACTTGAGCAGCTCGTCGTGCGCCGGCTCGAGGTGCGTCGCCAGCTCTTCGAGGTCGAAGAGTTCTGTGAGCCGGGGGTCGAGCAAGCCCTCCTCGACGCCGCGGCGCACGTTCATTGCGAAGTGCTCGCAGTGCAAGTCTTTGAGCTGTGTTGCGGTCTCGTAGTCGCCGAGCACCCGCTTGTAAATGGTCTTGAGCAGCAGGCGAGCCGCAACCACGTCGAAGGCCGGGTCATCCTTGACGTTCTGCAGCGCTACCTGGATGACGGCTTCGTCAAGCTGCTGGGTCGTAATGCCGTCGAAGAGGGTCAGCTCAAGTTCGCTCGCGATCTGCGTCACCCAGGTGATGTTCTCGTCGAGCCCGACGCTTGCAGCCTCGATCGCGAGGTTGATCTTGTTGGCGTCATACGGCTCACGCGCTCCGTTGCGCTTAACGACTGTAATTCCCACGAAAACTCCCTTATGAACCCCGAACGCGATTCCCTGACCGGACCGGCTTGACCACTATATATCGTGCGTCTGACAGTGGGGTAACCCTATATATAGTGGGCGTGTCGTCCACAGTTGTGCATAAGTTCGCGGACTTTTCCACAGGCTAACCCCTACCTCTGACGCCCGTGGGGCCTTCAATCCCTGCGCAAACCCTCGAGCTAAGCTGAGTATCCCGTGAGCACCTATTCCGAGCTGTTGAGAACCCCGGGCGTCGCCCGAATTATCGCTGCGCAGCTCACCGCCCGCGTCCCAAGCGGCATGATCTCACTCGCCTATCTGCTGCACGTAGAGGGGATCTTCGACTCATTTGGCGCCGCTGGGCTCGTGCTCGCGGCAACCAGCATCGGTCAAGCAATCGCGGGGCCACTCACGAGTCGCTGGATGGGTGTGTGGTCGATGCGGCCAGTGCTCATCCTCACAACCGCCGTGGCCGCGATCTCGATGGGCATCATCGCGTTCGTTCCAATGCCCCTCATCGGCTACATGATTGTCGGCCTGATCGGAGGCCTGAGCTGGCCGCCAGTGCAACCAGCCGTTCGCACGATCTACCCGAAGATGGTCAACTCCAGCCAGCTCACTCCGCTGTTCTCACTGGATGCCTCGGCGCAAGAGATCATCTGGGTTGGCGCCCCAGTGCTCGTGACCTTCATCTCAATCCAAGTGTCGACGGTTGCAGGGATCCTCGTCGCCATGGCGTTTCTCGTTTTCGGCAGTGCGTGGTTCATTGCGAGTCCAGAAGTCGGACGGGTGCGCATCCCCCGCAGTAAACGTCGACTCGGCGTTGTGTTGACTCGACCGGCAGTCTTGCTTTCCACGGTCGTTGGCTTCTTGCTCATCGGATCCGCCGCTGCGATCGAAGCGGGTGTCGTTGCGACCTTTGGCAAGGGAGGCGCGACCGCGGGCATCGTCTTGGGCATCTGGGCAATCTCCTCCCTCGTCGGGGGGCTCTCGCTCGGTCACCGTCCGATTGGCCCGTGGGCACTCGCGCGGCGCATGATCCTCGTCGCGATCGGGTCGGTGCTCGTGGTGTTCTCCTGGGACGTCTGGTCGTTGACAGCCGCGTTGATTGTCGCCGGGTTGTGCATCGCGCCAGCGCTTGCCGTGATGTTCGGCATCGTCTCGGCCAGCGTCAAGTTCAGCGACACGGCAGAGGCCTATGGCTGGGTTGGCACCGGTCAACTCGTTGGCGCGGCACTCGGCTCAGCTGTGGCGGGCTTCCTGATTGATTCAAACGGGCCAGTGGGCGCATTCATCGTTGCAGCGATCTTTGCCGTCTTCGGAGCGATCGTGCCGATCGTCTTCCGCCGAGCCCACCCCGACCTTCGGGGTCGTGACCCGAGTCCGATTCCCGACACTGAACCCATTGCGATTCAGCCAAGCTGAGCATCGGGTCTATGGCCTGACTCGGTGGTCTTGGCTCGGGTGGACTACCTCAACACTCGGAGTGCGGCGCTTGTCGCTGCGAGTTCTGTGAGCATTCGGGTCAGCAACGCTCCGTGCTTCTCGGACGGCGAGAACACCCCGTCGTTGAGGTAGTCGGCCGGGGAGCTGATCTCGACTGACGCGGCGGTCTTGACGAGGCCAACTGTCGATGCCACTGGGTCGAGGGCTGCAACACCTCTGGTGCCGGCCGAGACCCCGCCGTAGCTGACGTAGCCAACGGGCTTGTGTCGCCACTCCTGCGCAAGAAAATCAATGGCGTTCTTGAGCGCCGGGGAGTAGCTGTGGTTGTACTCGGGGCTCACGAAGATGAACGCGTCCGCGGCATCCACTCTCGCGCTCCAGGCCAGGGTGTGTTCGTGCTCGTATGCGCGCTTGGCGGGATGCTGCGGCTCGTCCATGAACGGAAGCGCGATCTCCCTAAGGTCGGCGAAATCGACATCAAGTCCGTCGCTGCTCTCTGCAGCTTCACGCACCCAGTGGGCGATTGGGAGCCCGATTCGACCGGGACGAACACTTCCCACAACGATGAGGAGTTTGGTCATGGCCGGCGCAACCTTTGCCGGATGGGGTCTATTCCCGGTGCGCCTACCAGCGCCCGTGCACACTCGCGCGGAAGTACCGATCGTACAGTTCTACGATCTGGTCGCTGAGCTCGGGCGCGAGGACAGCGACCGAACCGGCCGAGGCGTTCGATTGAGCTTGTGCAATGTTGCGCGCGCCCGGAATCGCGGTTGTGACTCCGTCAAGTTGCGTGAGCCATGCAAGCGCGGCCACGGGGGCGGTGAGACCGTGGGCCTCAGCGAGTTCAACAAACTCGGCCGCCGCAACAACACCGTCCTCGTAGTCGACTCCCGAGAAGGTCTCGCCCGCATCGAACACTTTGCCGCCAAGGTTGTAGTTTCGGTGGTCGTTCGCCGCGAAGACCGTGTCATTGCGGTACTTGCCGCTCAACAGCCCAGAGGCGAGCGGCACGCGGGCAATGATTGCCACCCCCGCCTCGATCGCGGCCGGAAGTACGGCATCCAACGGCTTCAGTCGAAAGGCGTTGAACACGATTTGCACGCTGGCAACGCCCGGCCGTGCGATCGCAGTCAGCGCTTCTTCGGCCGTCTCGACGCTTACGCCGTAGCGCGCTATCGCACCGTCAGCAACGAGCGTGTCGAGCGAATCAAACACCCGGTCATCTGAGAACACCGGGGTCGGCGGGCAGTGCAGCTGCACGAGGTCGAGAGTGTCCTGGCGCAGGTTCGCGCGCGAGCGGTCCGTCCAGGCGCGGAGATTCTCGAGGGTGTAAAGCGCCGGGTCGAGCGCAACACGACGACCGATCTTGGTGGCCACCATGATCTCGAGCTCTGGATGATCGGCGAGATACCCGCCAATGATGGTTTCGCTGCGGCCGTCACCGTAGACATCCGCGGTGTCGAATATGGTGACGCCAGCTTCGACGGATGCCTCGAGCACCGCTCGCGCATCGGCTTCGCTGACCTCGCCCCAATCGGCACCGAGTTGCCAGGTGCCGAGGCCAATGACGGAAACGGCGCGGCCAAGTCTGGCGGTGGTGCGAGTGAGCATGCGTTCAGTTTAGGAGCGAGCAAGTCGGTCGATGACCGAAACGATCTCCTTGGCCAGCCTCGACCGCACAAGATGATCGTTGGCCTCGACACGGTGCATCGTGACGTGTCGCATCCTCTCGATGATCATCATCGTGCCAGAGGCAATGAAGGGATCGAGCGCTCCGTAGACGACGTCGATCGGCACCTTCACATTCGCGATATCGCTCACGGTGGTCTGCGATTCAACACAATTTTTCAAGCTGAGGATGAACGGGTTCCAGTTGTGCTCCGTGACCTCCAGCGCGGTGCCCAGTTGCAGCACGCGCGAAATGGTGGACGCCGTCGCCATCGTCAAGTCCTTGTTATCGCGCAGGAACTCGTAGGCCTTCAAGTACATGCCCATGCGGGCTCGCTCTCGCGGATCCCCTATCTCGGATTGGCTCAGATAGGCCGGCGGGCTGACCAGCACGAGTCGTAACACTTGAGCCGGATACTGTGCGGCAAAGCGAGCGGCGAGCAGACTGCCGAGCGAATGGCCGACGAGCACAAACGGTGCGGTCAGCGCAAGCGACTTGAGGGTCGCGTTGATAGCCGCGACGTGCTCCTCGATCGTGTACGTCGCATCCACTGGAGTCGGCGATTCGCCGAAGCCGAGCAGGTCGAGGCTGACGCAGCGGTACCGGTCGCGCAACAGCGGAACGACGTTACGAAACGTCGCAGCTGAAGATGCGATGCCGTGGATGAGGATGATGACCGGGCCATCGCCGTCGTCGCTGGCAATGTGGAGTACTGGCGTGCGATCCGGAGCAACGCGCTGCCGTATTCGCTGGAGCCACCCCATAGTGCCAGTATCCCATCGCACTTCGAGAGGAACCGAACGTCGGTCGTGCCCCGGAACGAACGGAACGGGAGCGCAGTGCGCCCCCGTTCCGGATTTGGTCGACGTGCTTGCGTCGGGCCGACGGAGTCAGGCCGACGGAGTCTGGCCGATGGCGTCAGGCCGATGGCGTCGAAGGTGCAGCAGCAGCCGGCGCGGCAACCGTCGGTTCGGCCGCCGCGTCTTCGCCATCGATCTTGTCCTTGACGAAGTCCGAGACATCCTCCGCCTTATCGGTTACGAACTCGCCGACGTCGCCGGCCTTGTCCTTGACGAACTCGCCAGCTTCTTCGGCCTTATCTTTGACCTTTTCGAAGCCTTCAGCGATGTTCTCTTTTGCGTCATCCAAGAAACCCATTGTGATCCTTCCGCGTAACGGCGACGAGCGCCGATGGGTCGAGAATACTGTGATTCGCAGGTTCATACAGATCGTGTCTGATGCTGACGCTCAACTGGCCGGAAAGGTTGGGTAGCGATGCGGGATGCTTGGGTCTACTTTGGCAGCATGAGGCTTCCACTAATCATCAGCACCACCGCCGTTCTCGCCGTCCTGACGCTTTCAGGGTGCGCTGCAGGATTCGGCTCAAGCGACACCGCCACCGACTCGGGTGGGTTCGCCGCGCCCGAGCAGATCTATGTCGAGGGCGTTTCCCCTGGAAGCGACGGCTTGCTCGGCTCCGATGGAGCGGTCAGCGGCACCGAGCGCGAAGTCATTACGACCGGATACGTCACGATCACCGTCGAGTCTCCCCGGGATGCGGCGGCTGACGCCATCCGCATCGTCGAAGCCGCCGGCGGCCGCGTCGACGGCCGCAGCGAGTACGCCCCTCGCGGGGGCGATGGCGGCAGCGCATCGCTGACGCTCCGCGTGCCATCCGACGACCTCACCAAGACTCTCGAGGCGCTTCGAGAACTCGGCGATGTGCAGGAAGTCTCGCTCAATTCGAGCGATGTCACGATGGAGTCTCGCGACCTCGACGCACGGATTTCCGCGCTGAGCGCATCCGTGGACCGGCTGCTGGCGCTGCTGGCAAACGCGAGTGATACGGACACCCTGATCCAGCTCGAGACCGCCATTTCTGATCGCCAAGCGCAGTTGGAAAGCCTCGAAAGCCAGCGCCGCTTCCTCTCAGACCAGGTGAGCCTGTCGACGATTCAACTCAACCTCGTCACAGAGCAGGTTGTGCCAGACCCGGAGCCGGGCGACTTCTTCTCGGGGGTGGTCACCGGTTGGACCGCGTTCGTGGCCTTCTTCTCCGGACTGATCGTCGTCATCGGTGTGCTCGTGCCGTGGCTGATCTTCGGTGCCGTGATCGCCGGAATCGTTGTGCTGATCGTGCGCTCCCGTCGCCGCAAGACGGCACCGAAAGACGCTGAGGTCAGTTCGCCAGAATAGGTCAGTTCGCCAGCGTAAGGGTTCGCTCGCTCGCGAGAAGGTCCCTGACCATCGGGATGACCTTGCTGCCGTAGAGCTCAATCGAGCGCATCATGTGCTCGTGCGGCAGGGTTCCGGCGCTGTACTTCATATCAAAGCGTCGGATGCCGAGGGTTGCGATCGTCGTCGCAATCTTGCGGGCGACAGTCTCGGGCGAACCGAGATAGAGCGACCCGTGCTCAATCTCGTTGCGGAACTCGGCGAGGGTCAACGGCGGCCAGCCGCGCTCTCGGCCGATGCGATCGCGCATCGCACGATGGTGCTCGAAGTACAACTCTGCAGCTTCGGCGTCGGTGTCGGCGATGAAGCCCGGCGAGTGCACCGCGATTGGTAACTTCGGCTTTTCGAGCTGGTCGAGCGCGCGATGGAAGAGATCAACATACGGCGCGAAGCGCGCGGGATCCCCGCCGATGATGGCGAGCACGAGCGGCAGTTCGTAGCGCGCTGCCCGTACGACGGACTCCGGACTACCCCCGACGCCGATCCAGGTGCGGATGTGGCCACTCTCAGTGTGTGGGTACACGCTCTGCTCATTCAGGCCTGCGCGCAAGCTGCCCTCCCAAGTGACGGGTTGTTCTTTGAGGAGCTCGGTGAACAAGTCGAGCTTCTCCTGAAAGAGTTGCTGATAGTCACCGAGGTCGTAGCCGAACAGCGGGAAGGATTCGGTAAACGAGCCGCGACCAAGAATGACTTCCGCGCGACCGTTCGATAGCGCATCCACTGTTGCGAAGCGCTGAAAGACCCGAACCGGATCATCCGAACTCAGCACCGTAACCGCTGAGCCGAGGCGGATGCGCTTGGTCACTGTTGCAAGCCCGGCGAGTACGACCTCGGGGGCTGAGATCGCGAAGTCGACTCGGTGATGCTCGCCGACGCCGATGAAGTCGATCCCGACCTCGTCAGCCAGCACCCCTTCTGCGATGACGTTCCGGAGCGATTGCGCCTGGCTTACCGGCTCGCCCTTGAGGTCGACGGTCACGTCGCCGAAGGTGCCGATGCCGAACTCTGTTTCGCTTGCCGTCGTCATGAGCTGCCGCGCCTCCCGGGATCAATGCGTATGTATTGAGAGAGTAAAGGGCTCGGACCGCGCAATCATTCCCGCCGATGTTGGTTGGCGGGCTTCGTGTGCCGTGAACTCGCTCTGTCACTCGCCGTCGGGATGCGGCACCGCGACCACAACGAGCTCGCCGATGTCCTCGAAGTCCGATGGATTGCAGGTGTAGAGCGGCAGGGTGTTGGCGATGGCGGTGGCCGCGATGAGCGCGTCGTAGGCGCGCGCGGGCGGTTTTCGCCCGGAACTGCGGAGGGAGGCTGCCACGCGGCCGAACGCGCGAGCCGCGCTGGCGTCGAAAGGGATGGGCTCGAAATCGGCCTCGGCCTGCTGAAGATGCGCTTGGCGTGCAGCCCTTACCTCGTCGGTAGTCGCAAGGAGAGGACCAACCGACAACTCGGCCAGAGTGATCGAACTGATGAACGCCTCTGCCGGAAGGGGTGCCGCAGGCGAAAGCCGACCGAGGAGAATGAGCGTCGAAGTATCGAGCAGACCTTGCGGCGACGAGAGCTTCACAGGATCGGATCCAGGATCGAGTCGATGTCACTGCGCAAACTCGCACCGTCTATCGGCGGCAGCGCTGCACGACGGGCAACAAGTTCCGCGATGGGCACGGCACGGCGCCGCAATGGACGGAGCTCGGCAACTTCTGCACCGTCACGCGTGATGATCAGCGATTCGCCACCGGCAACACGGTTCAGCACGTCGCCACCGTGGTTACGAAGTTCCCGCACACTAACAGCGACCATTGCGCTAGTGTATCACCGGTGAGACATGCGACGGGTGACGGGCTAGAAGACCTGGTTGCGCTCGTGTTCAAGCAAGGCCGCCATGCCAGTGACGAGCGTGCGAGCCATTAGCGGACGCCGTAGATGTCGCGACGGTGGCCGACTCTGAGCACAAGGACGATCAGATGATCATCGTGAGTGTCGCAGATGATCCGGTAGTCTTCCGTTCACACCCGCCATTCGCCGGCGCCTCCGACGAGCTGAATCGCTTTTGGCGGTCGTGGATTGGATGCGAGGAGGTCGATCGCGGCTTGGGCCCTGCGCGTGATTCCTCGGCTGCACGAATATCGGTCATGTCCTCGGCCAACTCGATAAGGCGCTCGAGGTCATCGCGTCGATGACGGCAGCAACTCGCTTGCCTCGTCGGGACAAGAACACCGGTTCTTGGCTGGCTCGAGCACGGTTGATGATCGAGGCGAGCTGATCGCGGGCGTCTGAAACGCTGAGAGGGTCGGCAGTAGACACGCTTTTACTGTACGTCTGGATACGCAAATGTACGATAAGCGGAGTCAACGTGCATTTGGGTACGTCGATTCCTTGACTTGACACGCGGGCGGGTTCACTACCGCTTGCTGAGGCTTTCTGGACTGCGCCATGGCGGGATCCGCCTCGCACATCGCCACGATGTCTCGCACGTTCGCGCAAAAGCGGTGCATGAGGTGATCGGTGAGCCGAGCATCCCAGCCGAAGCGACTGGTGTGCACCGCGAGCTCAGCAGCGGCAGCATCGGTGCCCGCTGCCCCGACGAGCGGAAGCGTCACTGTGACGGACGGACGCAGCCTGGCCGGGTAACCGAGCGCGAAGTCAACGGCATCTCTCCCCATCACACCATAGGTCGTCACTTTGCCGCCAGCGATGACGGTGAGTCTGGGCTCTGGCGAGGCGACGGTGTGCTCGCGTGAGACCCTGGCAGAGGTGATGCCAGCTTTGGTTCCCGGCTGCAGGAGCGGACGTAGACCCGCTCAGGCACCGATGACATCCGACCGCGTCGATGGGTTGACGAGAACGGATTCTCTCGGGATCGATGCGTGTGTATTGAGAGACTAAAGGTGCGCACCACGCAATCATTCCCGCGAGCGCTGGGCCTACCTATGCGATGAGTCGTTCGACCCGCTATGCGGTCAACTCGGCGATCAGTTCAAAGTCTTTGCCATCTGGAGGACTGTGAGATTGCCAATCTCGGCAGGCGCAGCGATGAGCAGATCCGGAATCGAAGGTGCCCGATGCTGGCCCCGATCGGCCAACTGGCCCTGAGCGCCGATGGCCCGATTCTCGACCGCAGGCGGATGAGTATTCGACCGGCATTGCCGCTAGCAGTCACGTGCGCAGCAGTGGCTTGCGTTCCGAGCCGTTGCGGGCTGAGTAGCCGACTTCGAGGAGCGTGACGGCACAGACATGCACCAGCGCTGACTGATCAAAGAGCCATGGGCGGATGCTCGCCGCCATTCGTTGGCCATGACAACGTGGTCCGCTCAGTGAGGGATCCCGCAGCTGAGGTCCACCGGGTCGGCCACTGAGCACATCAGGCATCAGACCCTCTGAGATATCTTCTGATGTCACGACCGCGATTCTTTCCGCAAAGGCAATGCACCCAGCGACCCCGCCGCTTAAACAGCACAGGGTTAAACAGCACAGGGGCGGGTCGCACACCGCGCGACCCGCCCCTGTGCTCCCTTGCTAGTAGACGACCGTCAGGGTGTTGGTCACCGAGATGATCGTGACCACCGCCGCGTTGATGAAGCCAGCGACATACGGGTTGTTCGTTACGCGATAGATCTTGCGCGAGATGACGGCGGTCACAATCAGGATGATGATGACCGGGAACAACCAAATACTGAAGATTCCGCCGAAGCCCGGAATCACGTCGCCCGTGATGAAGAAGTTCGTGTACTGAGCAACGACCAGGATGATCGGCGCGAGTGCATTGAACAGGGCTAGTACCGCCGTATTACCCCACTCACTGCCCCGGATCGTGAACCGGTTGAATGCGTTGATGGCCACCGAGTTCGCGACAAAGTACAGCAAGAAGAAGGGAACGTAGATCAGTGCGATCCAGAGCTTGTCAGGCTCGAAGGCCTTGACCGCGAGAACCCAGAACCGGAAGTCGGTCTTGAAGAAGAAATCAAGCACGAAGACGATTCCGAATGCTGCACTCACCACCACCGCGGCGAGTCCAAGGGAGTGGAACACTGGGCGCCAACCGGGCAGCGCACCGCTCGCTCGCAAGTTGAGCCCGTTGCCGCGCCCAAAGGCGTAGTACGACACCGCCATGATCACCAGTGCTGCGATGCCGTTGATCGCCGCCCAGACTGCAACGAAGAACACTGCACCCTGAATGAAGATTGTCGGCACGAAGTTGAAAGTGATTCCGAGAATCGGCAGCGACTGAGCCAAGGC
>Ga0163151_10005375_pt1 | contig 16415 bp, 18 predicted proteins | sample OliLakLV19MP5IB2_FD_145596 | JGI IMG/M metagenome (GOLD analysis project Ga0163151, IMG submission 145596) | Freshwater microbial mat bacterial communities from Lake Vanda, McMurdo Dry Valleys, Antarctica - Oligotrophic Lake LV.19.MP5.IB-2 | ecosystem: Environmental > Aquatic > Freshwater >...
TGTCAGTTCCCATTAAAGGCATACCGTAAGTATGCTGTTCATTATTCCCGGAAGCCTTTACCAGCATTAGCTTGAGAAGTTTTGTGTTTTATAAAAATAAGCTATTTTTGGCAATTTTCGACAAGCTTCAAATGTATTTTGACTTTAGTAATTTTTTTTCTTTCAGCTTTGCATACACCATATCTATTTCGTGATCAACATAGTTTTGGGCATATGCAACATATTTATAAAATTCTCTGCTGCTGGACGTATGCCCTGATATTTTTCTTACCAATTGCTCATTCATTCCTAAACTTAACATAGTAGTAATGGCAGTTTTACGCATGGTATGGGTACTTACAACATCGCAGAAGCGATAATGCTTTCTTTTGTCAGGATCCTTATAAATAGTTACAGATACACCTCTTTTTGAGCGTGTAAATATGTGCGGTTCAATCCAACCTGCTTGCTCTGCGAGTTGCTTAATACAAGTATTTAAAAAACCAGCCGTCATATATGGTAGCAACCTAGCATTTTTATTTTTACTTCTGTACTTATTAATTATTTCGATTGCATAATCCGGTAATTTAACCAGTGTAAAAGCATTTGTTTTCCCGGATTTCACTTTCAGGTAAACTCTGTCGTTGATATACTCAAGGTTGGCCGGCTTTAAATTGAGCAAATCCGAAACACGCAAAGCTACAGTACATCCAAAAACAAAAACATCTTTCATCATATTCAATTTTTCAGATAAATTCGATTCAAATTCTTTCGAATAAATAAGAAAATTTAGTCGTTCAGGAGAAATTACTATTATTGGTATTTCTTCGTGACGCACATAAAAATTTTTATGAAATGTTCCTATGCTCATTCCTTTTTCTATGTTTAGGTAATTAAAAAATGATCGCAGCAATTTTATGCAGCCTCCAACATAATTATCATAAAGGTTAAGTTCATGATATTGAAAATCCGTAAAAACTTTATAAAATTTCTTCCAATAATTTCTCTCCCTTATCATTTCACGCTTATTAAGCTTGTTAACATCTCTGAAGCGCAAATTAAATTTTTTTTTACTAAACTCAATGAGGTGATTTTGCAGATACGTGTAATTTTCTATTGTTCCTTTTGATAGTTTTTTCCCATTTTTCTGTAGTCTTCTTCCGTGCTTACAGTCATTAATAAATCTTTCTAAAAGACGAAGCAAATCATGCTCCTTTACTATTTTTCCCATAATTTAAGTTTTTAAAAAGGTGTAACATTAATTTATTTACATTTTTGAGCTAAATCTTACATCAAAACCAGACCGGAAATCAAAAAAGAAAAACAATCTGTTTTTTAGCATCGAATGGCCTCTATTTTGTTATATTTATGTCCTTTTGTAACGCTGTAAATATTAATTTTTAATGACTAACAGATTTATAAAAAAACTTTTTAAGCCCCGCCTCAAAGCAGGTATGCAAACAATGGATGCCCTAGTAGGGATAGCTTTGCTTGGCATTATACTTACACTGGTGGTTGTAAATATTGCCCCCCAGGTATCCAGTACCCGTGCTACAGAGGCCAAACAACAATTGGCGCACATTTATTCTTTGGAAAAAACCCATTTTATGATGAATTCCACATATAGCGCCGACCTGATCGAAATAGGTTATGAACAAAACAAACTGAAAGCAGAAGGAGGCATAGCCTATTACAAAATAGAAGTAATAGAAGCAGGAGATAATGGTTTTAAAGTCAGGGCTACTTCAACTGTCGACTTTGATAAAGATGGACAGATCAATGTATGGGAAATTGATCAAGACCAAGTGTTGAAAGAAATTACAAAAGATTAAAAAATTGAATCTCAACGATGATCGAGTTAATAAATATAGTTTGCATTATACTTCTTATACTCGTCACCATACAGGATTTTTTATATAGAGGAGTTTCCTGGATATTTTATCCCATACTATTTATTCTTTTTGCTGCGACTTCTGTTTATAAAAACGGTTGGGAAATAGCGGCCTTTTATTTTACTTCCAACCTGCTTTTTCTTTCGATGATGTTAACATCTGTATTTATTTTCTTCTATCTCAGAATTAAAAATGTGAAGGAAGTTGTAACAACACGTTTTGCAGCAGGAGATGTTTTGTTTTATATATTACTTTGTGCGACATTCTCATCTTTTAACTTCCTCGCGTTTTATACTTCTGCCATTTTATTATCCATTATAGGATATACCATTTACAAAGTGATTAATAAAAACGCTAAGAAAGAAATTCCGGAAGCCGGCATAGTAGCATTATTGCTTGCCCTATTTATCAGTTATAATTTAGCATCGGGAGGTGTAGATGTATTTGATGACAGTGAAATCATTTCATTGTTAACCGTATTATGAGCGAAGTAACGGATATAGAATTAACACCCGCACTCCAGCAAAAGCTAACAGCCGATTTTGCATGGAAATTTTCAATTATTCCTAAATCGTTTAGTGATGAATTAATTGAAGTCTTTGCCGATGAAAAATTAGCCAGTCAAAAACTCAATGAAGAACTCGAAATGTTTTTTGATAAAAAAATACATATCGAAAAACTGCCGTCCCCCGTTATTCAGAAAGCCCTTGCAAAATATTATCGTAAAAGCAGTAACGGTGCAAGAAGCATAAGTAAAAATTTTACTACTGATAATTTTTTGTATTCACTCATTTCCGAAGCAAAAGAATTGGATAGCAGTGATATTCATATAGAATCTTATAAAGACCGTTGCCGGGTACGTTTCCGCATTGATGGGTTGTTGGTAGAAAGACATAATATTAAAAAATCAGAATACCCTGCATTGGTAAATAAAATTAAAATAGATTCAAGGATAGATATTGCAGAAAGCAGGCTCCCGCAGGATGGACGGATATTATTTGACCGTGATGGATTGAAATTCGATATAAGGGTATCAACGCTTCCTACCATAGAAGGGGAAAAAATAGTATTGCGTTTGCTTAATAATGATTCTACGAATATCGATATTAACCAATTAGGGTTTTCCGAACATCAGTTAAGGAATTACTTACAAGGAATAAAAAAATCTAAAGGTATCGTATTGATAAGCGGACCGACGGGCTCAGGGAAAACTACAACACTTTACGCAACGCTCAAGATTCTCAACAATGAAAAAAGTAATATTCTAACCATTGAGAATCCTGTTGAATATACCCTGGACGGTGTTAACCAGGTACAGGTAAAAGAGAGTATTGATTTTTCCTTTGCAAGAGCCTTAAGGGCTTTTTTGAGGCAGGACCCGGACATTATTATGTTAGGGGAAATACGAGATTCCGAAACTGCACAGATGGCCGTGAGAGCAGCTTTAACGGGCCACCTTGTACTTTCCACCATTCACACAAATTCTGCCTGGGGTATCATATCAAGGTTAACCGATATGGATATTGCAGGATACCTTTTAGCGGATACCATAAATACAGCGGTAGCACAAAGATTGGTTAGGTTGCTTTGCAATGATTGCAAATCGAAAGAAAAATTTGATCCTGCACTACTGCCGGACAATCATAAGATCGATAAAAAGATTGAAGAGCATTATGTAGCCTGTGGATGCGAAAATTGTCATTATACCGGTTATAAAAAACGAAAGGCCATTTATGAAATTATTCCCATTGACAGGGAGCTTGCAGAATGTATAAGAGACAATAAGATTAACATTATAGAACAGTTAAAAAAGCGAAACATAAAATTACTCAACGAGAGCGCATTTGAGTTGTTTGAACAGGGACATACCTCATTACAGGAGATATACCCGCATTTATTATAAAAAAAGAAATTGTGAAAAAAAGATCCCCATATTTTACTTGTGTAATCCTCTCAGTTATCTTATTCTTTTTTAATGTATCTATTTCTAATGCACAGGATCGATTTAACTTTATTGAAGAAAGGCTAAAAGAGTTATCTAAAGATAATCCCGGCCTTAAAGAAAAAGTTGATCTTTCTGTAAACGGCACCAGCATACAGGAATTTATAAGAGGAATAGCCAGTGAAAACAATCTTAATGTAAGTGTAGATGCTTCTCTTAACACAAAAATATTTAACAACTTTTCGGGGGTAACGGTAGCGGATGTTTTTTTATTTCTCTGTAAAAAATATGATCTTGAAATAAATTTTGTTGGTAGCATCATGTCTTTTTCTGCCTATGCTCTCCCTGTTGAAATAAAAAAAATAATCCCCAAATCCATAAAAATCAATTATGATAGAAACAAAGACATTATAAGCTTTGACTTTGCCAATGACAGTCTCCCTATTGTCGCAAGAGAGCTCACCAAAGCCACACAGACCAATATAGTTTTCGCTCCTGAATTAAATGGAAAGCTGATCAGCGGATATATAGAAAATATGTCCCTTAAAAGTTCAATGGAAAATTTAGGCTTTTCAAACGAACTGAAAATTACGCAGGCCAATGATGGAGTGTTTTACATAGAAAAAAAAGATAAAGATCTTCCCTCAAAAACAAGCGTTAAAAGCAATGGGAATTATGCATTTAATAATTCACCCGGGCTTAGCCTGACTATTGAAAATGATATGGCAACCATCAATACTATTAATACACCCATATCCGATATTATTACAGCGGTATCTGGTCAAATGAAAAAAAGCTTTTTGCTTTTTTCCGAACCTAAAGGCAATACGACACTCAGTCTCACGAATGTTTCCTATGATGAGTTTTTGAAATACCTACTTAATGGGTCAGATTATACCGTTAAAAAGGAAGGTGAAATTTATTTAATAGGTGATCGTAACCTGGAAGGATTGAGAAATACAAAAGTAGTGCAATTGAAATACCGTACTATAGATAAGGTAATTGATTTAATACCTTCAGAGCTTAAAAAAAATGTAGAGGTAAAAACTTTTACCGATTTAAACAGTCTAATCCTGAGTGGCTCTCAACCACGTATTGACGAAATAGAAAAATTTTTATTGGCAATTGACAGGGTTGTACCGAATATACAAATCGAAATATTAATAGTAGATATACGAAATACTAAAACTGTGGCTACTGGTATTGAGGCTGGCTTAGGCTCTCAAAAAACCAAAACAACCGGGCAGCTATATCCAGGTTACGATATGTCAGTGGGAGCCAAGTCTTTTAATAATCTCATAAGCGGGCTCAATGGCCTGGGTCTGGTAAACCTTGGGAAGGTTACTCCTTTATTTTATGTAAAACTAAAGGCTCTCGAAGAACAAGGCATACTGAAACTACGGTCTACCCCCCAGGTAGCCACTCTTAACGGCAACGAAGCTAAGCTTAGTATTGGAAAAACCGAAGTTTACCTGGAAGTACAAAATCAGGTGATAGGTACATTGACTCCGCAAACTGTTTCTACGCAAAACTATAAAACTGTTAATGCAGATCTTTCTGTAATTATCAATCCGATTGTTTCGGGTGATGACCAGATAACATTAGATATTAATGTAAAACAATCCAGTTTCACTGAGAGGATTTCACCTACAGCGCCACCCGGAACAATTAGCAGGGAATTCAAATCTTTGGTGAGAGTGAAAAATGAAGAAATGATTGTATTAGGAGGACTGGAAGAAAACACAACCAATGATACAGGGAAAGGAGTTCCCTTTCTATCAAGAATACCGGTATTAAAGTGGCTGTTCAGCAGCCGTACGAAAGCCAAAAGCAAAAATAAGTTAACCATATTCATTAAGCCAACCGTAATTTATTAAATGTTTAAGGGAATAAAATTAGATTCGTTTCTTAAAAGTAATATAGTAGCAGGGGTTGAATACCGGCTTAAAGGAGATGATATTTCTATTAATGCAATTGTACTTAAAAAAAAGAAAAACCTTATTGATATTGCCGCTTCTAAGGAAAATGTAAAAAGTGCGACTGAATTAAAATCCATTATAGCTGAAAATATCCCCTTGCAATTATCTATTCATGGTAAAGGTATTATATACAGGAAGGTTTCACTTTCCGAAAACGACAACGAAATTTCGCTTTTGCAAAAAGTTTTTCCTAATGCAAATGCAGGTGATTTTTATATACAACTGGTTAATATAGATGAATCTTCCGCATGGATAACGGTAGCAAGAAAAAGTATCATTGATCCGGTTTTAAAGGAGTTTAAGGCATCAGGGCATAAAGTGATCAGTTGTATATTGGGCCCACTCTGTTTTGCACCCCTGGTTCAATGGATAGAAACACAGGGACTATCGGGTGAGATCCAGTTAAACGACTATTTTATTAAAACGGATAAGAACATTATCCTGGATATTGAAGAGATAACAAATAGCACAGAAAAATTCAATGAGGTTTACATAGCGGGAATGCCCGTTAAAACTCCTTTTCTTTTTTCCTTTGCAGGAGCGTTTACCTATTTTATTGGGAATAATCCTTTTACTGAAAACATAACACCTGTTGTAGAAGAAAGAAAAGAATTTCATCAGCAGCGAATTTTCCAATTGATTGGTGTGGGGGCTATGACATTTTTCTTTGCTATAATGATTGCTAACTATTTTGTCTTCCAGCATTTTTCATCCGAAAGAAATGCATTGGCAGACAACCTTGCTGTAAACGAAAACACAATTTTAGAATACGAAAGGCTAAAAAAAGAATTGAGTCAAAAAGAGAGCTTTTTAAAAAAGACAGGACTTCTAAAAACTTCTAAGAATTCCTTTTATGCTGATCGTTTAGCAGCTGAACTTCCCATTTCCCTTCAGCTAACGGAGATAAGCATTCACCCGGTTCTAAAAAAGGCCAATGAAGAAAATAAAATTTTATTTAAAAGTGATACCATACTCGTTTCAGGATTTTGTATTAAAAACACAGATCTGTATGAGTGGTTGAATAACCTGAAAACAAAAAAATGGGTGAGCAATGCTGTATTGATTAATTACAGCATGGATAAAACTGAAAATGCAGGGGCCTTTAATATTGGAATTAAAACCAGGTAAAAGGAATGTTAAACAACCTCACATACAAACAAAAGAACCGTGCATTAATGGTTATTCTTGCACTGCTTATTCCGCTTTCCTATAACATGGCTTTTAAAAAAACATGGGAGTTATATGGAGAGTGTAAGGAGACAGAAGAAAAGTTAGAACTGGCCGCGGATGCTCCGTCAAAAATGGCGGGAATTAAAAAAAGATTGCAAGAAATAGAAGCCATTGCTGGTAAGCAACAGGATTCGAGACAGCCGGCACAACAGAAACTATTGGGTATCATCACAGCCTGGTGCCAGGAGAATCGTCTCGTATTGAAAGAAATGCCGAACGCTATAAATACTGCGGAAAATGATCTCCTGGTAGAAACCAATGTTTTTGAAATTGAAGGTTCCTTTTCAAAATTACTGAATTTAATTTACCAGCTAGAGCAGAAGAATAATGCAGGAAGGGTAGCGTCAGTTAATTTTAAGACCAGGAAAGATTATAAAACAAGGCAGTTGATCCTTTCAGCTACCATTTATATACAGAACATAAAAAAGAAAGCAAATGAAGTATCATAAACTTTTTTATATAACGATATGCTGTTTGTTTGCGTGTCAGGACGTAATAGAAATGGATATCAGCAAGCGCACTGTGAAGCTGCTTTCGCCAGCGGCTAATATTCATACAACTACCTATACCAATACTTTTTGGTGGGAACAGACAGAAGGTGCATTAGAATATCAATTGCAAATTGCTAAACCAAGTTTTGCATCTATACAACAATTTATTTTAGATACAACAATTGAAAATAACCAGTTTGTTTATACTCTTGCTACCGGGACTTATGAATGGAGGATAAGGGCTTTAAATGGTTCAAGTCAGACTAATTACGTTTCCCGTATTTTGTATGTTGACAGCACTTCCAGTTTAAGCGGTCAGACTCTTGTGTTAGCCTCTCCTGTGAATAATTATATTACCAATATAACGACTAATACCTTTAAGTGGGATGCGCTCACCGGAGCGGATGATTACCGTTTCCAGGTTGGAACAACAGTCGATGTTGTTATTACTGCCGATTCATTCACTTATACCTTGGGAGAAGGAATTTATACCTGGCAAGTAAGGGGGCAAAATACAAGCAGCAATACTCTATATTCATCCCGGAGCATTACCATTGATCTTACAGCACCTGGATCACCAACTTTAATTTCGCCTCTCAATGGCGCTACGCAAGCTATCACCGACACACTTGTATGGAACAGGGATGCGACAGCCATTGGGGACAGCCTGTATATCTATCCTGATTCATTGATCTCGGCCCCTGTGTATAACGGGTACACTACAGGAACTACCTATATTTTTACGGGAACATCTACCCAAGATTACTTTTGGAGAGTGAAATCAAAAGATACAGCAGGAAATTGGAGTGGGTTTAGTGTATTGAGAAAATTTTGGGTACAATAATGATAAAGAATAAAAAGACCATGTATATTTTAGTTCCTTTAATTATTATAATATGGGGAATACTATTTTATCGTCTATATCTTTTATTCTTTCCATCAGAAACACTTGTAATTACTCAAGGTGAAATTATAATCGCCAATACAAACACTTCGTTTAAAAAAGATACATTTAATCTTATAGATAATTATAGAGATCCTTTTTTAGGTAAAAGAGAAACAAGCGTTGAGAAACCTGAAAAACTTTCTTTGTCTGTCCCCGTTAACATTGGAAAAAAAACGAATTCCTTGCAATGGCCATCGGTGAGTTATACAGGAATGGTAAAAAAAGAAAAATCAATCCTGCCACTGGCTTTTATTCATATCAATGGAAATGAACACCTGGTAAGGCAGGGAGATAAAATAGAAGGGATATTATTAAAAAAAGTTTATAAAGACTCTATTGAGGTCGTTTTTGAAAAGGAAAAGAAAGTTATATCTAAATAGAATGAAAGAAAATCTAAAAAATGTATTTTATATTTTGCTGCTCATCGCACATTCATTTTCGTTTGCACAACATCCTGAGAATAAAAAACAGGAATGGGCATATGTAAATAAGCCGGATGCAAATTTAAAATTTCAAGTGTATAGAAAGCATGCGAATAAACCGGCTAATCAAGGAATACCCTATTACTGGTACAAGTTTAATGAGATTCATATAACTCAGGGTGGGTACGAAGGGAAATTATTGCATGGTTCTTATTCGTCTTTCTACAGGAGCAATAACTTGAAAGAAAAGGGAAAATTCAAAAAGGGACTTAAAGAAGGTAAATGGATTTCATGGTACGAGAATGGAAGAATAATGGAGACGGTACACTGGAGAAATGGAATGAAACATGGCAGTTACAAGATGTTTAATGAAAAAGGTGGGGTAACACTCGAGGCCAAATACAAAAAGGGTCTATTGCACGGGACAATGACCAGCTACAACGAAGAAATAAAAATATTGAGCAGCAAACAATATAAAAATGGGCAAGAAGTAACAGAACGATCAAAATTTAAATTATTCAAAAACAAAAAGGACAATTCGCCCAAGAGTGAAAATGGTAAAACTTCATTTAAAGAAAAATTGAAAAAAATATTCCCCAAGAAGAAATCTAAAGAGCCGCAACAAACTCAATCATAATGCTGCGGGCCGGAGCATTGCTTTACGTGATGGGACTTACATTGGTCATCGGATTACTTTCCAGTTTTTTTATTCTTTCTGCCTATTACTGGCAGGTCATAAACATCGGATACGATAATATAGAACGAATAACTGTCAATTGTGAATCAGGAATCAATCTGTTATTATCTAAGCAAAACATTGTTGGTATTAATGAAAAAAAAACAATAGACCTCTATGGAGATAACAAAGATTCTGTGGAGCTAGAGAGGAAGTTATGGGGATTATTTGAAATCGTAACCTGTAAAGCACATTATAAGAGAAACAGTATTTCAAAAGCGGCATTAGTAGGTTTTTATAACCAACGCGACGTGGCTCTTTATGTATCCGGCAATGACAGGCCATTATCCGTATGCGGAAATACACGTATAAAAGGCAATTGCTTTTTGCGCCAAACTGATGTACGTAGAGCTTATATCGAAGGGCAAAGCTTTTCGGGGATAAAGTTGATAGATGGAACAATAAAAAAAAGTGAAAGGCGAATCCCGGAACTTAATAAAGAAGCCTTGAACCGTTCAATAGATTTTTTAGAAAATGCTCGTGAAGATTCCTTGATTAGCTGGGAGGAAATAACGGTTGGAAATAATACCCTCATAAATTCTTTTGATAAGAAAACTATAAGGGTAACGGCTCTCAATACTATTAGAATAAAAAACAGAAATTTTACAGGCAATATAATTATTCATTCTTCAAAAGAGATAAGGGTAGATAAATCAGCGATCTTAAAAGATATTATCCTCATAGCTCCAAAAATATTTATTGAAGATTCCTGTCAATTCATTTTACAGGCATTTGCAAGCGATAGTCTTGTAGTTGGCAAAAATTGCAAACTCAATTATCCAAGTAATATCGGAATCCTTTCAAACGATAACACTTCTGCTGCATCGTTTGTCAGTATAGGCGAAAAATCGGAACTGTCTGGTTCAGCCATAATCTATACTGAAAGCAATAGTCAAAACGTATCGCAAATCAAAATAAGCAAGGATGCCTTAGTAAAAGGATTAGTCTATTCAAACGGAGTTGCCGATGTTCAGGGGAGTATTTTTGGAAGTCTTTATTGCAATGGGATACTTCTTACAACTCTTTCGTCAGTTTATGAAAATCACTTGCTGAATTCAACGATTGATGTTACAAAGCTTTCCAGGTACTTTATATCAACGGGAGTATTTGAGCAATCGGATAATAAAAAAATAATAAAATGGATAAACTGAAAAAAAAGTTAAAAGCATCCAGTGTACTGGAAGGCCTGGCGGCAAATGCACTTTTAGCTATTGTGTCGGTAATTTTTTCCATGATATACGTGAACGTGCAAAATTCCTATCAAATGCCTAATAAGCTAAAGGCCAGTACAGAACTGGAAAGAATATGGACAGAGACGAAAAAAGAAAAAAAATTTATTGACGAGATCATTGAGGAAAAAAATTTAGTCATAAAAAAGTCAATAGAAAAATATAGGGATATAGATAATATCAGATTATTAAAAGTAGTGATTACTAATAAAAAAAATAAAGTGCTGGCAGAGAGAAAAGAATTAATTATAAATGAGTTTTAACTTAAAACCATCTTGTAAAAGATGAAAAAATTAAAAGCCTTTTCGTACATGGATACTTTGGTGGGGACCGTCATAGGGTCTATGATCATTGGTTTTGCGGTAGTAATGTATGTGCTTTTCTTTAAAAATTTTAATGCCTTCGACAGAATTGGTAAGAAAAACAACGAAATACGAATGATTAAAACCATGCTCAATAAAGATTTTTTTATTTCTGAAAAAATATTTTTTACAGAAAATAGCGTAAATTTTTCTTTATTTAACGGTGATAGTATTATTTATAATTTTGGTTCGGAGTTCATTGCAAAAAGGCAAAAAAGTGTCACTGACACTTTTCATGTCCATGTTACGAATATAAAAACAGGTTTTTCACTAATTGGAAACAACTCGTCCCCAAAGCTGATAGATGAAATGAGCTTTGAAGTATTTGACAGAAATAAACAATACTCCTTTAGTTTTTTTAAACAATATGGAGCTGATATTTATATAGAGTTGGAAGATGCCCTGAAAAACACTAACACAATCATAAAAGAAAAATCATAATGCCGGTTGATATAAAAAAACTTAAAATAGTTGAAAATAGCAGCCTTGCGGTAACGCAAACAGGGAAGAAAATTGGTTTGAAGGATTTTGCGAAAAAAGATAGAACCCGCCCTTATTTTGCTTTTAGTGGCCATAGTAGGCTTTATCGTTATCGCAATGTACTTGCCCATGCTTTCATTAGGAAGCTCATAAAATATGTGAGCGATTAACTATGCTTTCATTTTTAAGATACGCTCGGCATTGGTTAAGCTTCAACATAGACATCTTGTCTATGCTCATGTCTATGTTCGTTATATTTTTTCTATTATTAACTGTAACATGGACATCGTGTCTATGTTCATGTCTATCTTGGATAAAATCATGATTTAATTTTATAACGAAGTTTGGGTGATTTAATAGGCTCTCCATTTGTTTCAATCAATTTAAGTTTTAGCATATCTGCCAGATGTCGGCTCACGGTTCTTGAAGAATAACCAAAGTGAGTTGCATATTCCTTCGCAGCAATTTCATCCTTTGATTTCATCCATTCATATCCGGCAAGTTCTTCTATGCTCAATTTGTTTACGTTTTTATGTGCGGATACTATTTTAACAGATTCAAGATTACGAGGGAAAGTAAGGGTTAAAAAAGGCTCCTCCATCATATATTCAGGCAGTGGTAATTTAAACCTGTCATTCAATGAACGTAATGTTTTCATGCCAAACCCCTTTTCCTCAACATAGTCCATAAGGCCAAATACATACGTAATAATGGGGTTACGACTGATAGAAGGGGCTTTAAAAGTATTTAATTGTTCCAGGGAGATGGATGGCATTGGCGCTCCGGGACTTTTCACAACTATTTTATCATTATCAATCTCTAAGGTTGATTTGGCTCCTTCAATAGAATAATCACGGTGAACAATCGCATTAATAATTACTTCACGAAGCACATCAATAGGAAAGTCGGGGACATCTTTACGTTTAAACTGCGAGGTATCCTTTGACAAAGGCAATGTTTTCTTGAGCCATTCTTCTACTAAGTCCGGGATTAAAACCAATGGCTGATCAAAAGTTGCCGGTTCAATTTTATAGTTACCATATTCTGCATGGGCCATTAACGCTGCCTGTTTATACTTGGCTCTTGGGTTTTTACCAAACAGCAAAAGGCCCATTCCTGTCGGCCTAAATATTTTTGCTTTTTCATCATAATGCATAGCCCCAATATCAGCCAGGAATTTTTCAAATCCTTTATTGCCAATTTTGTAGTTGAGTTTGGCTTCGGCAATGAATTTTGTTAGTGCCTCGGCAGAGAACAGGGAAATATCCGAACGGGGGATCGCTTCTTTAAATGCAGATACTTTGACTTCCGTTTTTGCTTGTTTGGCACGATAAGTGGCCTGTTTCAAAAAGTCAGCATTTTCTTCTTCTATTTGTTTTTGGAATTCCCTATCGAACATCAATACTTTAATTCCACGTTCTTCCATGTATCTGATTCCTTCTCCCGCAACAGTTGGATCAGGATCTTCAATACCCACGTAAATCGCTTTAATGCGAGCCCCGGCTACATGCCTGCAACAGCCTCGTTTAGGTGGATTACGCTGTACGCAGGGTTCAAGTGTTGCAAAAAGAATAGCGTCTTTTAAATCCCGGTTTACACATTTGCGTTCTATCAATGTAAATTCAGCATGATCTCCATCACGTAGTTCTCCCCGATGAGCTGTTTCAACAGTGCCGTCAGGAAACACCAATACAGCTCCTACTTTGGGATTTACTTTTCCATCATTACGGGGTTCAGCAATTGAGTTTCGCATAACCTCAATAGCCATTTGCATATACTTTCGGGGATCAAATATTTCTTTTTTCGATTTTGCCATCAACCAATTTTATTCACACCATTTAATATTATTATGTTGGTAATTACCATACTTATTTTTCGTTTCCTGAAAGTGTTGGATATTCTCACCAAAGTGTACCACCCATTCTTACGCAAAGTGTACCACCCATTCTCATTCAAACCCAGCCACTGACAAGTTGATTTACTGATTGTACAGTTCGCCCCTACCTTCTGTGTTAAAACAGAACGTTATGGCCAACAAAACAATTAGCACCATGAAACTAAAACAGATCATCAGATTAAAAGCTAAAGGTTGCAGTAACAGAAAAATTGCCTTGATGCTGAGCATCCACCGGGAAACGGTAGGCATTTATGTTACTCAAATCAAATCTTGCGAAGTAAGCTATCCGGAATTGTTGTCTTTACCTGACAATGAGTTGGAATCGTTGTTTGAAAAACCACCAAGCCGTAAAGCACAAAAAGCAAGAGTAGATTCATTACGGAAGTTTTTTCCTTACATGGTCAATGAATTAAAACGTACAGGAGTTGACCGATGGAATTTGTGGGAGGAATATATACGGGGGCATGCGGATGGATATGCGTACAGTCATTTTTGCAGAGAGTATCATCGTTGGTTCAAGCAACAGGATGTGGTGATGCATTTTGAGCATAAAGCGGCAGATAAGTTGTACGTTGACTTTACGGGCAAGAAAATGGAGATCGTTGACAGAGAAAGCGGGGAAATCACCAAGTTGGATGTGCTGGTGGCGGTATTGGGATGCAGTCAGTATACTTACGTAGAAGCTACAAAGAACCAACAGAAAGAAAATTTTATTGCAGCAGTAGAAAACGCACTACATTATTTTGGAGGTGTACCCAAAGCCATTGTTCCCGATAATCTTAAATCAGCTGTTACCAGAGCCTGTAGGTATGAACCGAAGTTGAACGAGGCTTTTGAAGATTTTGGATTGCATTATGGAACAACGATCCTTCCCGCCCGTCCACATGAGCCCAGAGATAAAGCATTGGTGGAAGGAGCGGTGAATATTGTTTACAAACGAATTTTTGCTCCTTTGCGAAACATCACCTTCTTCCATATCAGGGAACTGAACAGTGCTATACAGGAGCAACAGGAAAGCTACAACGCCATACATTTTAGAGGAAAAGATTATAGCCGGAAAGAATTATATGTTCAATTGGAAAAGGAGCAAATGACCTCATTGCCTGTTGACCGATATGAGATCAAGAAATTTAAATTAGTCACGGTATTAAAGCTAAGCCATGTTTGGCTCTTGGAGGATAAACATTACTACAGTGTGCATTACAAACATATGGGTGAAAAAGTAAAACTCATTTACACCAAGTCCTACGTTGAAATTTACAGCAAGGGAGAGCGGATTGCTTTGCACCAACGCAACTATCGGAAGTACGGTTATACAACAGTGAAGGATCACATGCCATCGGCTCATCAGTTTATAACGGACTGGAGCCCGGAAAAGTTTTTGTCATGGGCAACGGATATAGGGACAGAAACAAAAGCGGTGGTAGAAAAAATATTGGAATCAAAAGCACATCCCGAACAAGGATACAAATCCTGCGTAGGCATTTTGAGCTTTGCCAGAAAGGTAGGCAAAGAACGTCTGAACAAGGCTTGCAGCCGTGCCATATACTATCAAAACTATAACTATGGCAGCATCAAAAACATCCTCGATAGAGGACTGGACAAAGAGACATTAATAGAAGAAGATCAATATAAACTTCCCTTCCATGACAATATCCGTGGAAAGGAATATTATAAATAGAAACCTCAAAAAAACAATAAACTAAAAATTAAACAACCATGAGCAACAATGAAACGATCACAAAAATGAAAAACCTCCGGCTGCAAGGCATGAGAAAAGCCTTTGAGGCCACGTTAGAAACAAGAGAGTTCCAAGGAATGACACAGGATGAGTTCATCAGCTATCTTGTTCAGCATGAATGGGAGCATCGTGTTAATCAACGGATATCAGCCGGTATCTATCGGGCTAAGTTCCGCTATCAGGCATATGTAGAGCATATTGATTTTGGACAAGGAAGGAATTTAGACAAAAATATGATGATGCGTTTGGTAGATGGTTCTTACATCGAAAAAAAAGAACATGTGATCGTAACAGGTCCAGCAGGAGTAGGAAAAAGTTTTTTGGTCTCTGCTTTGGGTCATCAGGCTTGTGCACAAGGCTACAGGGTAATGTACTACAATACAGCAAAGTTGTTTACGAAATTGAAAATGGCAAAGGGAGATGGAACCTATGCAAAGGAGATTAACCGAATTGAAAAACAAGACTTGCTGATCTTAGATGATTTTGGTCTGCAACCCCTTGATCAGCAGATCCGGTTGGCATTGCTGGAAATCATTGAGGACAGGCATGACAAAAGATCTACCATTATAGCCTCTCAGATACCCGTTAACAAGTGGCACGAGCTTTTAGAAGAGCAGACCATTGCGGACGCTATACTTGATCGCATTGTTCATACATCGCATCGTATTGAATTACAGGGGGAGTCTTTAAGAAAAAAACAACCCAACAAACAAAACAAAATTGCTAACGCATAATCAATTATAGTTTTTACTTTTACATCGCTGAACAATCAGTAGATCAACTGGCCGGGTTTGGATAAGAACGGTTGGCTGGATTTGGATGAGAACAGGTGGCCGGATTTAAATGAGAATGACTGGCCGGATTTAGATGAGAACGGGTGGCCGGGTTTGAGTGAGAATATCCAAATAGGAATTGTGGTCGGAAAATTGGGCGTTTACAACAATATTATTTTGAATAAACTATTGCGGTTTATTATTTCTCCACATTTTGTACGCAAGCTTTCCATAGGTAACTTCAACACATCTGAATTGTGAACTGTCGAATGTAAGGCAATTCAATTTAAACAACTCCAATGTATCATTATTAAAC
>Ga0163151_10005377_pt1 | contig 16409 bp, 18 predicted proteins | sample OliLakLV19MP5IB2_FD_145596 | JGI IMG/M metagenome (GOLD analysis project Ga0163151, IMG submission 145596) | Freshwater microbial mat bacterial communities from Lake Vanda, McMurdo Dry Valleys, Antarctica - Oligotrophic Lake LV.19.MP5.IB-2 | ecosystem: Environmental > Aquatic > Freshwater >...
CATAATTCATAATTCATAATTAATTTCACAATTAGGCTAAAGTATGAATTATGAGTTATTTGGTGGTTCATGAAGTTTTTTTGTTTCATAATTCATAATTCATAATTAATTTCACATTTAGGCTAAAGTATGAATTATGAGTTATTGGGTGGTTCATGAAGGTTTTTTGTTTCATAATTCATAATTCATAATTCATAATTAATTTCACAATTAGGCTAAAGTATGAATTATGAGTTAAGTGTTTTGGGGAGACATGACTGCGTAATGAAACTTAACCAATTTTAAAAACATAATAAACCGCAAATAGCTATGGTCTATTGACCAAAAATTAAACTGCCTGCTCTAATTAATGTTGCACCATGTTTTTACCTAGTACCAAAAATTAAACTACCCACTCTTATTAAGGTTGCACCTTCTTCTACGGCAATTTGATAATCGTGGCTCATGCCCATCGATATCTCTTTGAAGGAGTCTTGGGCCTTAAAATAGCTTGATTTTACTTCGGTAAAAAGCACTTTTAGCGACTTAAACTCCGCTCTTATTTGGGCAGGGTCTTCTGTGTTACTCGCCATTCCCATTAAGCCGCAAATTTTAACATGAGGCAAAGGGTTCAATTTAAGCTGATCCAAAACTTCGTATAATTCGCTTTGGTTCAGACCGAATTTTGTTTCTTCTGTGGCAATAAAAACTTGGAGCAGGCAAGGGATTATTCTTTGGCATTTTGCCCCCTCTTTGTCTATGGCAGCCAACAGTTTAAAGCTATCTACGGAATGAATCATGGCCACAAACGGCGCTATGTATTTTATTTTGTTGCTTTGTAAATGTCCAATTAAATGCCATTCAATGTCTTTTGGGAGCAACTCATATTTGCCGAGCATTTCTTGAACCTTGTTTTCGCCAAAGATTCTTTGGTTGCCTTGATAGGCTTCTAGCAAGGCTTCTATAGGTTTGGTTTTGCTAACGGCAATTAATCTTGGCTCTTTACCAATTTCTTGGTTTATTTTTTGAATATTTGCGGCAATCATGTTAAAAAACAATTTTTTCAAATATCTGTTTCTCGTTTTAATTGTCCTAATTATTTCGTGCGAAACAAATGGGGTTAAATCGGTCTCAAAACCTAATAATCTTATGAGTAGGGAGCAAGTGGCAGAAGTTTTGGCAGATATGCACCTGGCCGATGCTGGCCTGCAACTGCGTAGCTTGTCGCCCGATTCTATTAAACAATCGTTAGCGGGTTACGATGAGTTTATTTTTGAGAAGTATGAAATTACGCAGGCTCAATTTGAGGCGAGTTTTGATTATTACTTAAGTGTGCCCATGGAAATGGATACGGTTTTGAATATGGTTGTTGAAGATTTGAGTAACCGCGATGCCCGTTCGCGCGGAATTGTGGTTGATCCTAAAAAATAAATTTAATTAATACGATATTGCCTTTTCCAAAAAATATAGAAGCCAAACTTGGCTTCGTTCAAGTGCGTGAGTTGTTAGAAACTCGTTGCCTTTCTCCAATGGGGATGTATTATGTTTCTAGGGTTCGATTTGCCAACAAGCTCGATGTGGTAGAGAAAATGCTGAAACAAAGCAAGGAGTTTTATACCTTGTTGGTAGAAGATTCTCCTTTTCCAAACGAGCATTATTTAGATGTGAGTCCTTATTTACACAAAGCTAAAATTGAAGAAATTTGGTTGCTAGAAGAAGAGCTTCAGAAAATTAAATTGGTGGTGAGGGCTTTTTTAAATGTAACACGTTATTTTAAAGACCGCACCGGAAAATATATCGAATTGGAAGAGTTGTTGGGAGGTTTAGTGATCAATGATTTGGTGGTTCGCCGCATTGATCGGGTAATTGATGAGGAAGGAAATTTAAGGCCTAATGCCTCTCCAGAATTGTCTAAGATTTCTGCTAAAATTCAGGAGAAGGAAGGCGATATACGAAAGCGCATTCAGCGTTTGTTCGATAAATTTAGTGAGTTAGGTTATTTAACAGATCAAATTGGTATCACCATTAGAGAGGGCAGATTGGTATTGCCTGTTTTGGCCGAACACAAGCGCCATGTTCCGGGATTTGTACACGACGAATCAAGTACAGGTCAGACAGTTTTTATTGAACCTACAGACTGCTTCGATTTAAACAATTTATTGCGCGAATGGCAAATTGCTTACCGCCGCGAACGCGAAAGAATTTTGGTGGAACTTACCAATCAAATTCGGCCCGAAATTCCTGAATTAGAGCGCAATTTGCAAAGGTTAGGTTTGTTCGATTTTATTCGTGCCAAGGGATTGTTGGCTTTGGAGATGAAAGCCGTTATGCCCATTTTGAGCAACCACCCGGGCCTACAATTGGTGAAGGCCTTCCATCCTTTGCTTAAAATGAGTCATGATAAGGCCGGTTTAGACACGGTTTCTTTAAACATTGAGATTAACAGAGAGAAGCATATAGTGGTAATTTCTGGTCCGAATGCGGGTGGGAAATCGGTTTGTTTAAAGACGGTAGGTTTGCTGCAATACATGCTTCAATGCGGACTTTTAATTCCGTGCGAATCGCATAGTGAAGTCGGAATTTTTAAAGAGATTATGGTAGACATAGGCGATGAGCAAAGCATCGAAAATGATTTGAGCACCTATAGTTCGCACCTATTAAGCATGAAGAGTTTTTGCGATTTTGCCGATAGCAAAACCCTGTTCTTAATAGATGAGTTTGGTACGGGTACAGATCCTCAATTTGGCGGACCCTTAGCCGAAGCAATTTTGCATCATTTGGCTCAGAAAAAAGCTTTTGGAATCGTTACCACCCACTTTAGTAATTTAAAGAATTTTGCCAATCAATATGCAGGTTTAGAAAACGCAAGCATGTTGTTCGACCATGAAAAAATGCAACCACTTTACGTATTAGAATTAGGCAAACCCGGCAGCAGTTATGCGTTTGAGTTAGCTGTAAAATCTGGTCTGAACCAACACATCATCAACTATGCTAAAAACAAAGTTGGTGATAAGCAAAGGAAAGTAGATGAGCTATTGGTTGAACTCGAAAAAGAAAAACAACAGGTAGATATATTGCGTGTGCGATCAACCGAAAAAGAACAAAAAGCGCAACAATTGTTAACACAATATGAGTTGTTAAAAACGGAGATTGAAGCCAATAAAAAGCTGTTAATAAAGAAAGCCAAACAAGAAGCCTTGGCCCTGGTAAGTGAAGCCAATAGCAGAATAGAAGCTACCATTAGAGAGATTAAAGAAAAGCAAGCCGATAGCGAGGTGCAGCGCAAGGCGCGCAACCTGGTGAAGGAAGAGATTATGGGCTTAAAAAGTGATTTGTTAGAAGCGAGTTTGGCGCAAGAGAAAAGTGTTAAATTAATGCCAATGAAAGATGGTTTGGCTATTATGGTAGGTGATGCGGTGCGCTTAATTGGACAAGAAAATATTGCCGAGGTGGTAGAACTTCAAAAAAACAAAGCTTTGGTGGCCATGGGCGATTTGCGTGCAACTTGGAGCTTAGATAAAATGGAGAAATTAAGCGCCAGTGAAAAAAAATCGGTCGCAAAAGCAGCTCCAAAAGGTTTAGATATGAATGTGAAAATGCAGCTTTTTAGTCATGAGTTAAACATCATAGGTAGGAGAGGAGACGAGGCGATGCGCATGATGCAAGAGTTTTTGGATGAGGCTATTTTGTTGGGCATAAAGCAGCTTCGAATTGTTCATGGTAAGGGTTATGGCATCCTGCGAAAATTGGTTCGAACCGAATTAAAACTGAACAAATTTGTGGCACATTATTCCGATGAGCAGATTGAATTAGGCGGCGATGGCGTAACCATTGTTACCTTGAATTTGTAAGGATTTTGAATATTCTTTTGAATTAATTGATTTTCTTATTATGCTTGCATCCGAAAATAAATGAAAAACGTTGTTTTAGATTCTTCTCAATTACCTAACATTATTTTAATTGATGATGAGAAAATGACGCTTTATTTAACACAAAAAATCTTACTTAATTACCATCCCGATTTCTTAATAAGTACCTTTACCTCGGGCAGAGATGCCATGATTTTTTTAGCCAATCAAGTTAGTTTAAACAAAACAGTGGTGTTGCTAGATATTAACATGCCTTTGTATAATGGGTGGGATTTTTTAAATGACTTTTCTGAAGCCGATACTATCTGTTCGGTTTTTATGTTTACTTCGAGTATCGATAAACTTGATATGATTAAATCTGAATCGTATAATTTGGTAAAAGGCTTTATTTCTAAGCCGCTAACGCCCCAAAAAATAGAGCAAATTATTACTAATTATTGATTTTATTTTGCTGAATAAAAGTGAATTATGATAATCATTGCAAATATAATATGTATATACATATAATGTTTATACATTTGTTGGGCAATTTAGCAACAAATACATCCTAAAATTATAAAAAATATGAAAACCCAATGGACTATTGATCCGATGCATTCGGAAATTGAATTTAAAGTGAAGCATTTAATGATTAGCACGGTAACGGGAAAGTTTAAATCTTTTACTGCCAGTGCAAAAACAGATGGGGATGATTTTGACGGAGCCAGTATTCAGTTTAGTGCAGATGTAAATAGCTTAGACACGGGTAATGAGCAAAGAGATGGTCACTTACAAAGTGATGATTTTTTTAATGCAGAAAGCTTTCCTAAATTGATTTTTGCCTCTACTTCCATGTCGAAAAACACCCATGGCGGATTTGATTTATTGGGCGATTTAACCATTAGAGACATCACTAAATCGGTGAAATTGGCAGTAGATTTTAATGGTACCATGACCGATCCTTATGGCAACCACAAAGCAGGATTTGAGTTAACGGGTTCAATTAACCGCAAAGATTTTAATTTAAAATGGTCGGCAACCACCGAAGCAGGTGGAATTGTGGTGAGCGATGAGGTAAAGTTGATTTGTAATATACAATTGGCTAAGATTGTAGCATGATAGAAAACCAAATTAGCTATATACAAGGAATTAAATTGGCCATAAGGGCGGGCTTAATTTCGGCTGGAGTAAACATTGCCTGGTTATATGTTTTGGAATTTGCTTTAAGCATAAGTGGATTGCCAAAAGGATTTGCAGTAGCGGTTGTTTTGTCTTCCATTTTGCCTTTAATATTAGGTGCAATTGTATATGTTACTTTGATTAAGAATTTTAAAAAAGGAGAGTATGTGTTTATCATGCTCTCCTTTGGTTTTGCTATTTTTAGCATATTTCCATCTTTTCAACCTATCTTACCCGATGGAAATGCAGCACCAGCAAATTTTGCTTTGTTAACAGTGCCTATGCATTTTGTGGTGGCGGTAATTGGTGTTTAAATGTTAACACAACATCGCCGTAAAAATTGATTGATAAAGTAATGTTACATGAATAGAAAATCCTTTTTGAAAGCAGGATTATTAAGTCCTTTTTTAAGTATGAACATCAAAGATTTTGAAGAGGAGGTTTTGAGTGTGGATGCAGATGGAATTAGGATGCCTATCTTATTTGTGGGACATGGTAATCCCATGAATGCGATTATGGATAATGCTTCTACCCTTAAATGGAAAGAGATAGGAGAAAAACTTCCTAAGCCAAAGGCTATATTGTGTGTATCTGCGCATTGGCAAACACGAGGTACCATGGTTACCTATATGGAGCACCCCAAAACGATTCACGATTTTGGCGGCTTTCCAAAAAACTTGTTCGATGTTGAGTATCCCGCCCCAGGTTCTCCAACTTATGCCCAAAAGGCCATAGACGCCATGCAAGGGGTGCATGTTACCAAGGATTTAGAATGGGGATTAGATCATGGATGTTGGAGTGTGTTAAAGCCCATGTTTCCCGATGCCAATATTCCTACTTTTCAATTGAGTTTAGATTATTTGGCTACCCCTAACCAGCACTTTCAAATTGGAATGAAGCTGCAATCTTTGCGCAGAAAGGGCGTGTTGATTTTGGGTAGCGGCAATATTGTTCATAATTTGGGCCGTATGAATTCGGAGAATAAGCCGGCAGATTGGGCGTTGGAGTTTGATAATTTGGTGAAGGAAAAAGTGTTGGATGGGAATTTTGCCACTTTGGTTGGGTATAAAAATCTGGGTTCTATTGCCAATTTATCGGTTCCTACTAATGAGCATTACTTGCCGCTTTTATATACTTTGGCCTTAAAAGAGAAATCGGATTCTGTGGAGTTCTTTAATGAAACTATCGATCTAGGATCCATCTCCATGCGGAGTTTGTATATAGGTTAGGTATTTAAATTAGTCTATTTTTTTTGAATTAGACTGTCATTTGGTGTATAAAATGACTAGGCAACTTTGCCTAATGATTTTATTTTTGCTGTGTGTATGCAATTGTTGATATAGAAACCACGGGTGGTCATGCAACCCAGAATCGCATTACAGAAATTTCTGTCTTGGTTCACGACGGACAAAAAGTAGTAAAACACTTTGAGAGTTTGGTTCACCCCGAAATGCACATACCAGTTTATATACAAGCATTTACGGGCATAAGCAATGAGATGGTGGCACATGCGCCAAAATTTGGGGAGATAGCAGAAACCTTAAACGAAATGTTAAGTGGCAATATTTTTATTGCGCACAATGTAAATTTCGACCATAGTTTTATTAAGCATCAATTGTTGGAGAGCGGTTTCGATTTGCAAGTGAAGAAACTTTGTACCGTTCGTTTAAGTCGCAAGATTGTGCCCGGACATAAAAGTTATAGTTTGGGCAATATTTGTGCTGCTTTGGGCATAGGCATTTTGAATAGGCACAGGGCGGGTGGCGATGCATTGGCTACCGTAAAATTGTTTGAGTATTTATTGGCCAACGATGCAGAAAAGCACATTGAGGATTCTTTAAAACGTGGCTCTAAGGAGCAGGTTTTGCCGCCCAATGTGAGCAAGGCTGATTTTGAGAAATTACCCAAAGCGCCGGGTGTATATTATTTTGTGAATGACCAGGGCCTTGCCGTTTATGTAGGCAAAGCAAAGAATATTAGGTCGAGGGTAGGCACGCATTTTTCGGGTGATTTAAAAGGCAAACAAAAGCAGAATTTCATGCGCGATGTGTATGGGTTCGGACACACCCCAACGGGTAACGAATTGCTGGCAATTTTGCTCGAGAGTCATGAGATTAGGCGTTTGTGGCCAGATGAAAATAAGGCGCAAAAAAGGGTGCAAACGGTCTATGGCTTATTTGATTATTTGGATCAGAACAATAAAATACGGTTTGGCATAGATAAGGTGCGCAAGGATACTAAGGCATTGGTGAGCTTTGGAACGCATGCTGTGGCCATAGATTATTTAAATACCCTGATAGACCAATATGGTTTATGTCCCAAATTGTGCAACAGCCAGACCAACAAAGGCGATTGCATTCACGTAACGCACAAAATTTGCGATGGATATTGCCTAATTAATGATAATGCAGCTGCATACAATGCCAAGGCACAGGCGTTTTTTGATCAATTAATGGCAGACAAAAGGGTGAATTATATTGTAGGAAAAGGGCGCAATTACAAGGAGCAAAGTGTGATTATTTACGAGCCTGGCGTTTATATTGGTTATACTTTTGTTTCTATAAAAGAGCAAATAGATTTCGATCATGTAAAGGAGGCTGCCACGCCATTAAAATTAAATGGCTTAATGGAGTCTGTTTTATCGCAGGTGGTAAGTGGTGAGAAAAGCAAAGGGTATAAGGTTTATACCCAAATGAAAATGGCCGTTGGGATTTAAAATAGGTAGCCTGCTTTTATTCCAAAACGAAGTCCCATTGTGCTGGTAAGCGGACTTTCCTTTAAACTAAAAATTTCGTATTTATCAATGGTGGCTTGCGATAGCGAGGATTTATAATAAGTTGGGGCACTAAAATATATACCCAAGTAAGTATCTAATACAAAATTTTTATCAAAGCATTTTTGGTAACCAAAGGCATAACCAAAATTAAATCCCCTAAGGCTTTCTTTTAATTGAATCACTTGGTTTTGGGTGCTTGAATCTTGTTTATAATTTTGGTTAACAAATTGACCGTAGCGCACAAAGTATTGGTTGTACCAGCCATTCCATTCGGGATCAATTTTTCTGTATTTTCTTAAATCGAGGGTGTATCGAAAGCCTTCAATGGAAGTAGATTTTAGCGCTGACACCTGCGGGTTAAATTTTGTAAATGATAATCCATGTTGCACGCTCCATGCCTGTGTAAGTTTATATTCATAACTCATGTTTAAGGTAGCTGCGAAGGCAGAAAGCAGGCTTATCTTAAGGGTATTGTTCTTGGGTAAGTTTATCTCCTTATGCTTTATTTGCTGTGCCGTTGCAACACCCATGGATATTAAGAAAATGGGAATAATTATGGTCCTTCTCATCTCAGTTAAATCTATATCCTAAGGTGAATCCCAAACGAAAAAAATTGCCATTGATGGGGCCATACCATTCCTTTATTTTTTCACTCGATTGGCTTCCACTTTTTACAAAGCCAATATTTAAAGACGGACCTAAAAATGTTTCTACAGAGAACCTATTTAAAATTATCCATTTTCTACCTAATACAAATGCCAAATTGGGTGTGCTGTAAGTATTATAAAACACACGATCTTCCATAAATAAATAACCCAAGGAGGGTTCAATATAAAAGCTCTTGTGCTTGTCTGGGGTAAAATAACTTCTATGCCCTATGCCAAAGCCAAATCCAACTAAGTTGCCACCGTAACCAAGGTTAACATACTGCACATAGACGTTTAAAGAATTAGGTTTTTGAAGCTGCTTTTCAAGTTGAAATTGAATAATTCCAAGTCCGGCATACATAGGATTCAATTTAAGTTCTTTTTCAAAATTATATTGGTTACCCTTAATTTTGTTTTGCGCAAGCAATAGGCAAGGGAGGAGCAATAATATGAATAGGAAGCTTCGCATTAGTTCATTTTAAATCCGCGTAAAAATTCATCGATGAGCATTCTCTTTTTCGATTCCATTTGCAAATCGAGCAAGTAAATATAGCCATCTAAGCATGCTATGCGCAGGTAAGTTTTATGGTCGGAGTTAAGCTTGCCAGGCGCTTCTGCATGGGCGTTTGGTTCGAACCGAGCCCTAAAAATTTTGACTTGTTTGCTGTTTATTTGGGTAAATGCAGCAGGGTATGGGTTCATGCCTCTTATGAGGTTTATTATTTTTTCGCCGGTCTGATCCCAATGTATGAGGCAATGGGATTTGAAGATTTTGGGTGCCATTTTGCTCGACCCGTTTCCTTGCGCTGACCCACGTGTATTGCCTGCCTTTATTTGCTTTAGCGATTGCACAATTACCTCAGCACCCATTTGCATAAGCTGGTTGTGCAGTTCGCCGGCGGTGGTTTCTGGCTGTATTTCGCAGGCTGCACTCATGAGAATATCGCCGGTATCAATTTCGTGTTTAAGAAAAAAAGTACTTACGCCACTGGCTTTTTCGCCATTGATAATGGCCCAATTGATGGGTGCCGCACCACGGTAATCTGGCAACAAAGAAGCATGCAAATTGATGGTTCCCAGAGGGGGCATATTCCACACAATTTCGGGCAACATTCTAAAGGCAATTACCACTTGTAAATCTGCTTTTAAACTACGCAATTCCTCAATAAAATTGGGGTCTCGCAGTTTTTCTGGCTGCATTACATGCAAGTTGTTTTTAACCGCATATTGTTTCACCGGAGATTGCTGCAACTGCATGCCTCTTCCTGCGGGTTTATCGGGCATGGTTATTACACCCACTACCTCAAAACCTGCTTCTACAATTGCCTTTAAGGATGCCACAGCAAAATCTGGTGTGCCAAGAAATACGATGCGCATATGCCTTATTAATTAGGTGGTAAATTATAATCCCAATTCGTACATGAGCGACTGCGATTTTGCTACTTTTTGGATGGTCCAAAGTACATAGCGAATGTCTACTGCCACACTTCTGCTATAAGCTTCGTTCCAAGCATAATCGTTGATGGTGGCGGTGTATGCTCGGTCGAAATTAACACCCACCAAACTGCCATCTGCATCTAAAACCGGACTACCACTGTTGCCGCCTGTGGTGTCTAGGTTATATAAGAAATTTACGGGCAAGTCGTTTAATTCGGGGTGAATAAAGTTGCCAAAGTCCCTAGCGGCATAAAGGTCTTTCACCACTTTTAGCAATTCATAATCTATGTTGTCTTCTTTTTCAATTACCCCTTTTAAGGTAGTAAATGGTTTGTTATATTCGGCATCGTTGGGATAATATCCTCTAACAAAACCATAGGTAAAACGTAAGGTTGCGTTGGCATCTGGAATAAATTGCTTTTGCTTGAAGGCACTTTTTGCATCGGCATATTTGGCCAATAAGCCATTCATTTTTCCATCGCGCATTTTATCTATTTGATCAAACACATTCATCTCCATGTTAATGTTAGTGCATAGAGCGGTAAGCCCATCGTTTATCTTGGTAAAGTCGTCTGCGCTATCTGCCAAGACCTTTAACATATAGTCTTTGTTGTTCAATTTTGTTTTGGCATAGTATCCGCTTAAAGCCTTGGTTCTAGCTTCTTCTGTAGGGTATTTTTTGTAGAACGACTCAATGGCATTTACCTTGTTTTTGTCGTTGTTTTGGTGTGCATCGCCAAAAATTTTAAGGATAGCTGGAATCTCTAACTCTGGATCCATTTGTGCATGCAAGCGAGCAAAGATGGTTTTTAACTTAGGCACATTGGAGGCTAAATAAGCTTGCTTTTCTGCCTTGTCTTTTATAGAAGCATACGCATATTTATAGTTATCAATTGCTGCTGCCATTTGTAAAGTTGGCGCAACAGAATACACATAATCAAAGAATAAATTTCTTGGTGCAAAAGTTATTATCTCCTCATACAATTTATTTATTTCTGGCACTGCGGTGCCAAATTGTTTTTTTAGATTTGGATCAGCCTCAATAAATTTTTGCATTTCCTTTTCTTCTTCAAATTTCTTTTGGGTTAATCCCACCCTTCTAAAGCCTTGCAACTTGCCCTTGTAGTTCTTGGTGGTATTGGCCAAACCTTTTATTTTGCCGGCATATTTAATTTGCAATTTCTCATTGCCCTTGCCCATTTCTTCCATTTTATTGATTTGCCAATCGTATAAATCGCTCACATATTTTAGCATGTAATCTTCGTGGTATTTATAAAAAGAAGCAGGCTGATTTCTGAACGTTCTGCCAGGGTAACCCAAGATAAAAACAAAGTCGTTATCCTTGATGCCATTCACATTAATTTTCAAGAACTTTTTAGGTTTAAACGGAACATTGTTTTGACTATATTCTGCTGCCGAACCATCTGGCGCCACATAGGCACGCAAGAAAGCAAAATCGCCACTGTGTCTCGGCCAAACCCAATTGTCTTTTTCGCCACCATACTCGCCAATGCTGCGTGCTGGCACGTAAACCAAACGCACGTCTTTAAGCAATTGATACCTAAATAATACATAAGATTTGCCTGTAAACATTTCGGATATTTCGCATTGCAAATCTTTGTTTAAATTGTTTTCTTCTGCAGTTATTTTTTTAATGTTATTGGTAATAATTTGCAAGCGTATCAAAGGATCGTTGGTGCTTTGCGTGCCCTGCAAAACTTGGTCGGACACATCTGCATAACTGGCAGTAATTTTACAAACCAAACCCTTTGCCTGCGCCTCTTGCACCTTGTCTTTGGCCAAATATCCATCTCTAATATAGTTGTTTTCTACGGTACTCATAGCGGCCACAAATCCAAATGCACAATGGTGGTTTGTTACCATTAATCCTTCATTGGAAACAAAGGAACCGGTGCAACCACCTACACGCACAATGGCGTCTACCAAACTAATTCCATTTGGGTTGTATAATGCCATTGGATCCATGCGCAATCCAGCCTTTTTAAGGTCAATGTTTTTCATTTCGGAAAGCGGGAACATGCCTTCATCTGCCTTGTGACTTTGAAAAATTAGTGAAATAGTGCAAAGTAAAATGGTAAATAGTAGTTTTTTCATACGTGGCGAAGATAGGGGAAAAAGGCCTATAGTTCATAGGGCTTTGGTCTTTTGGTCTTTGGTCTTTGGTCTTTGGGCTTTGGTCTTTGGGTTTTGGGCTTTGGTCTTTGGGCTTTTGGGCTTTGGGGTTTTGGGTTTTGGGTTTTGGGGTTTTGGGCTTTGTTGGGGCTTGGATTTGGTAGATAGAGGCGATGTGTTTTTTTGTTTTTTGGGTTGGTTAATCGGTTTGGATTTTGAAGGTTCGTTTTGGGTTGAGGGCGTTGGTGAGGATACAGGCATCGGCATGTTGAAGGTCTTGCTTAAAACATGGGTGCTCTATAACTTTATTTTGTTCCATAAATATTTCTCGGCCAATTCCTGCTACACAGCCAGCAGCAAGGGGCGGGCTGAACCAAGCGCCGTTTTTTTGCCAGAAAATATTGCTGGCGGTGGCTTCAATTATTTCCCCGTTTGTGTTGAGGATTAGGGCGTCGTCTAAGTGGTTTTCTTTGGCCCAAATGGCGGCCATCACATACACCAGGGCATTGCCTGTCTTGAGGTTGGATAGGGGTCCGGGTGCCTTGCATTGCTCTTTGTAAAGGCCTATTTTCAATGGCTCCATGGGCGTTTTTGGTTCAAACCGAAAAATAGAAATATGGTATTTGCTGATGTTTGAATTGGGGAGATAGAAGCCATGGGAGTCTCTGTATAAAACAAATCTGGCGCGTAAGGTGCTAATATTGGGGTTTTGGATGCTAAATTCTGTGACGGCAGTGTGAATTTCATGCGTAAATTTTTCCTCATTTAAATTGCCTAGATCAAGTTTTAGCAGATGCGCAGAATGGGCTAAACGCCTGTAATGTCGGGCCACATGAGGAATTGTTCCGTGCTGAACCAACAAGGTTTCGAAAATTAAATCTCCGTAAAGAAAAGCTCTTTCCATTAAAATGATTTGTTCGGAAAGGTACGAATCTTACATTTGCCGCACTTAATTTAAGTTTATTTCGCATGAAAAAAGTTTATATCGTATCTGCTGTTCGCACACCAATAGGTGCATTTAACGGTAGTTTGGCAGCCATGACTGCTCCACAATTGGGATCTATTGCTATTAAAGGTGCTTTGGCTAAGGCTGGTATTGGGCCAGAAATGGTACAGGAAGTTTATATGGGCAATGTTATATCTGCTGGAATGGGTCAGGCGCCAGCCACGCAAGCTATGTTGGGCGCGGGTATTCCAAATACTGTTCCTTCTACAACCGTAAATAAAGTATGTGCATCTGGATCGAAGGCCATTATGTTGGCTGCGCAATCTGTGATGATGGGCATTAACGATGTGGTTGTGGCAGGTGGCATGGAGAGTATGAGCAATATACCGTACTATTTAGATAAGGCTAGAAATGGCTATAGAATGGGACATGGAACCATTATTGATGGCATGGTAAAAGATGGTTTGTGGGATGTTTATAAAGATTACCACATGGGAAATGCGGCCGAAATGTGTGCCCGCGATTATAAGTTTAGCAGGGAGGACCAAGATAATTTTGCGATTGAAAGTTATACCCGTGCGCAGAATGCGTATGCAAAGAATGCTTTTGCCGACGAAATTATTCCGGTTGAGGTGCCAGTTAGGGGTAAGGATCCAGTTATGGTGAGTGTAGATGAAGAGTATATGAAAGTTAATTTTGATAAGTTAAAAACATTGAAGCCTGCTTTTGAAAAAGAAGGAACGATAACTGCGGCCAATGCCTCTAAATTGAATGATGGCGCAAGTGCTTTGGTGTTAATGAGTGAAGATAAGGTAAAAGAGTTGGGACTAAAACCATTGGCTCAGATCATAGGTTTTGCAGATGCAGCGCAAGCGCCAGAGTGGTTTACTACTACACCGGCATTGGCCGTACCTAAGGCATTGGCGATGGCTGGCATAGATGCAAAAGATGTTGATTTTTATGAGTTAAACGAAGCCTTCTCTGTAGTTGGTTTGGTTAATACGCAATTGTTGGGCTTAGATGCCAAGAAGGTTAATCCGCGCGGTGGTGCTGTGGCATTGGGACATCCATTGGGAAGTTCTGGTTCGCGCATTGTGGTTACCTTGGTGCATGAGTTGTTGCAAGAAGGCAAGCGTTATGGTGTAACAGGCATTTGCAATGGCGGCGGCGGAGCTTCTGCAATTGTGATTGAAGCGGTGAAATAAGATATTGATAAGCGCATACTTTTTTATGCGTTTACGTAATTTTTTAACTGGCGTATATAGATTATGCGCTTTGTGATAAAGAAGGCTGATCCAATATGTTGGATCAGCCTTCTTTTTTTTGAGCCTATTTTATTGTGGTTAAACCCAAATTCAGTATTAAAAAATGCTGAATCGAATAGATGATTGTTTTAATCCCGTATGCACGGGATTAAAACAATCACTACCTCGGGGTTAACCCAAATTAATCAAATCGTTCGGTTTTTCAAACCTTCTATTGATTAATTTGGGTTAAATATTTAGGCTAATTTTGAAAGGTGCGCATACCGTAACAGATCTAAATTCTATTTGGCCATTTTCTAGATTATACCGATTTACCAGATGTAGAAATCTGAAAATATTTAGACTAAATATCTTTTTAAAAGGCATTGACTCTCCTAAAATCAAATTGTACTTTGGACTATTTTAATTTTAGTAATGGTATAACAAGTGGTTTGTATTTAATTTGCTTAAATTTCGTTGATAGCATAGAAAGAAAAATTATTATAGCATGAAAGTTAAGTTGACCGTATTTTTATTTTTATTGACAAGCTCATTGGTTCAGGGCCAAAAATTGGATTCTTTGAGCCTAGATTCTTTGCGCGATTATGAGATTAGATTAGGGGGATTGAGTTATAACATGGTGCGCAGTTTTGATGAGGAAATGCGTATTACATCTGGCAAGAATTTTATTAGGCAAATGGGTCGTGCGTTAAAGATTACCAATTCGTATTACTATCCTTTTGATTCGTTGAAGAACCTTATGATATTGCACTCTCCAGATGATTTATTTCGTATTTTTACTTGGAATGTGGCCACCAATGATGAGAAGTTTAGGTATTTTGGGGTGATCCAAATGAATCCTGAAAAGTTGAAAAAGCTCAATAAAAAGCAGGAGTTATATGCTAACTTTTATCCTTTGATAGACCGCAGCGATAGCATCGATAATTTCTTGTTTACCACGGTTGATGCCAACCATTGGTTTGGGGCTACGTATTATAAAATTATCAAAACTACTTTTAACAAGCGCGATTATTATACTTTATTGGGTTGGGATGGGGCAGAGGCAACTACCAATAGAAAAGTAGGGGAGGTGCTCTATTTTGTGAATGGGGAGCCTAAGTTTGGGTCGCCCATTTTTGATTTAAAGCGCAAGAATAAATTTTACCGCATGGTGTTCGAATTTAACAACCAGGCCACTATGGCTTTGCGTTACGATGAGAAGCGCAAGTTCTTAATCTTTGAGAATATTGTGCCCGATAAGCCTTCAAATGCTACTTCGTTTGAGCATTATTTTCCGGATGGAACTTTTGATTACCTAATTTGGAAGAATGGAATTTGGGAGAAGCAAGCAGGCTTTTTGCAAAATTAAACCATGGAAAATGGCGGCTGTTGGCTATTGGCCGTTAACTGTTTTATATATTTAGGATTTTTTATTAAATTTACTATAAGTTTCGGGGCAAATGTATTAACAATTATTTTGATCGTGCTACTGCCATTTCGGGCACTTCGGTTTGATCGTTATTTTTTAGGGCATTTAAAAGAGCTAGGATTTTTGTAGATGAATTTTTGTTTAACAATCTTTCAAATACTATTTCATAATCCAGATCCAATAATTCTACATGTTCTTTCATAATTCCCAAAAACATTTCCAAAATCCTATCAGCTAATGTTAACTCAAGCATCGCTTCCTTGGTATTTCTAAAGACTCCTCCAATGGTTTCATAGCTTTGGAATCGTTTGTGCAAAGCAAGAAGAATATATTGTATGAAGCATATTATGGTATCAGCCACCTAAGCATTAAAATAATAAGACTGGCATTTCCCAAGATATGAATTTTGCTTAGCATCTTTAAAGAATTTATGTAAAGCTTTACATAAATTCTTTAAAGAAACTGAAACAGAATTTTCAACTCCATTACTTTTATTCTGAAACAGAAAATGGTACAAAGACACAGGTCTGGTTTACACTAATAGCACATTTGTTGCTAACGTTTTGTGGCTTGGCGAAGGTGGCGATTTTCACCACAAATGTTCATACGAAGCACACAATTCAAATTTACGAAAAACTGTCATACGAAGCACTAAACCGCCACTTTTGCCAAACCGCTGTTGAACTAAACCTATGGTAGCTTTCATTTATTTTTGTATATTTCAAATATATACCATAAATAATATGACAACAAAAAAAAGAATCCTGAAGAATTAGGAGAGAACAATTTGA
>Ga0163151_10005378_pt1 | contig 16408 bp, 13 predicted proteins | sample OliLakLV19MP5IB2_FD_145596 | JGI IMG/M metagenome (GOLD analysis project Ga0163151, IMG submission 145596) | Freshwater microbial mat bacterial communities from Lake Vanda, McMurdo Dry Valleys, Antarctica - Oligotrophic Lake LV.19.MP5.IB-2 | ecosystem: Environmental > Aquatic > Freshwater >...
GTAATTCCAAAAGGAGCTAACTCAGTTGCAATTGTTTTTGCCCAGTTGGCCACGGCTCCGCGTGTAGTATTCGATACTCCTAATCCTATAATTGGAATTTTCACAGATGTAGAAATGACATTAATAATTCTTCCATAACCAGATTGCTTCATCCCCGGCACAACGGCTTGTGCTAAAATCTGATTACAGATTAGATGCGCAGTAAATGCTTTTATGAAGTCTTCGGGGGCGGCATCGATAGCCTGACCAGCCGGTGGCCCACCAGTATTGTTAATTAGAATGTCAATATTGTTTTCACTAACAAATTTTTCAACAACAGTTTTTAATTGATCCGGAAAATTAAAATCAGCAACTAGGTAATTATGCTTCTGTTCTGATTGAGTTGGCAATTCCTTTAGTACTTTCTTTAGTGTCTCTTCATTTCGTGCAAGCAACGTAATGGCTGCCCCTAATTGAGCTAACTCGATGGCTGAAGCTTTACCGATTCCTTGTGTGCTGCCGCCAACAAGCGCTCTTTTCCCTTTTAAATCCAGATTCATAGCCTAATTGAGCTAACTCGATGGCTGAAGCTTTACCGATTCCTTGTGTGCTGCCGCCAACAAGCGCTCTTTTCCCTTTTAAATCCAGATTCATAGAATTGATTTTTTGTAAAGATAAAAGAACCTTAACTTTCCTTTATAAATCGAAGTAAGATCGTAAAAATAAACTATGGCTATCCGAAAACCTTTCAATTTAAAAAGCTGGATTACTGAAAATCGGGATTTACTAAAACCGCCAGTAGGGAATAAAAATTTATATGCCGATGCAGGCGACTACATCGTTATGATTGTAGGTGGCCCTAATGCCCGCAAGGATTATCACTTTAATGAAACCGAAGAATTATTTTATCAACTTGAAGGCGACATCAATGTTCGCATTCAGGAAGATGATAAGGCGGTAGACATTCCGATTAAAGAAGGAGAAATGTTTTTGCTTCCTGCACGCGTGCCACACCGACCTGAACGCCCCGCGGGTTCTGTTGGCCTGGTAATAGAGTGTAAGCGGCTAGAACAAGAAACACTGGATGGACTCATCTGGTTTTGTGATAACTGCAATACCAAACTTCATGAATACCGTTTTCATTTGGATAATATTGAAAAAGATTTTCTTCCCCGCTTCCGCGAATTCTATGGGTCGAAAGAATTGCGAACCTGTAAAAAATGCGGCACGGTGATGGAAACCGATCCACGGTTTGTGTGATTGCCATCAAATAAGTAATACCATTTTTGTACCTTTATGGTGTGGGGAAACAGCCAAAATATCGGATACAAATTGAGATTGACAGGCTAACCAACAGCATTAAAGAACCTGAAGGAGTTGACTTACTAGTAGAACCGTCATTGTTAACAAGTCAGGAAAGAAAGAGGATAAGTGAGATAATTGCTCATTTCAAAGCAACAGGAAAAAAAATAACTTTTCAAAAATCCAAAGGCGTACCTCGTGGAAAAAAGAAACGCGGCTCAAACAAAATTTTAGCAAATCGAGAATAACTTACGCGAACAATCATAGTTTTCAACATGGCAGATAAAATCTAGATTATACTTAACAGGTAAGTACAAAATGAAATTTGAACCTACGCTGGCCTTCGCCAAAAGTCTTGATAAGCAAGATTCCCTAAAATCATTTCGCAATCAATTTTTTATTCCGAAAGTAAAAAGCAAACCAAGCCTCTACTTTACCGGTAATTCATTAGGGCTACAACCAAAGTCTGTAAAAGCATCCCTCACTCAAGAACTTAATGATTGGGCAACCTTTGGTGTTGAAGGCCATGAACATGCTAAGCGACCCTGGCTATATTATCATAAGTTTAGTAAAAAGAGTTTATCCAAGTTAGTTGGCGCAAAGCCAATTGAAGTTGTTTCCATGAATCAACTTACGGTTAATTTGCACCTACTGATGGTTTCGTTTTACCAACCCACGAAAAGTCGGTTTAAAATTCTAACCGAAGCCGGAGCCTTTTCTTCCGATCAATATGCGTTCGAATCGCAATTAAAGTTTCACAACATTGACCCGAAGGAAGGACTCATAGAATTATCGCCAAGAGCAGGAGAATATACCTTGCGCACGGAAGATATTTTAAAAGCTATTGATGACAACAGGAATCAGTTGGCCTTAGTAATTTTTGGCGCGGTGCAATATTATTCGGGTCAGTTTTTCAACATCAAAGCAATTACAACGGCAGCCCATCAAGCGGGTGCTTTTGCTGGTTTCGATTTAGCCCACGCTATTGGAAATGTTCCGCTGGCATTGCATGCCGATCAGGTTGACTTCGCAGTTTGGTGCAGTTATAAATATTTAAACTCAGGCCCTGGTGGAGTAGCTGGTGCATTCGTCCATGAGCAACATTCAAACAACAAGAACCTTCCACGGTTTTCTGGTTGGTGGGGTCATGATGAAGAAGTTCGCTTTCAAATGAAGAAGGGTTTTAACCCTATGCCGGGTGTTGATGGATGGCAAGTTTCAAATTTCCCGGTACTATCAGGTGCTGCCCAACTTGCAGCGTTAGAGATCTTTGACAAGGCTGGAATTAAAAACCTTCGGAAGAAAAGCATACTACTTACAGGTTTTCTTGGATACTTATTAAAGTCGATCGAAAACTATTCTCAACATTATATAATTCTAACACCTGAAGTAGCTAATGAGCGCGGCTGCCAACTTTCTATATTAATGAAAAAGGATGGGAGAAAAGTGTTTAACAAAATCACCAAAGCTGGTGTTATTGCTGATTGGCGCGAACCCGGTGTAATTCGGGTTGCACCCGTTCCGCTTTACAATACCTTCGAAGAAGTATTTAGATTTTATAAGATTTTTAAACTTTCTCTCAAGGCGTCTGACCGCTTGAAGCGGTCTGACGCCTAATTATCAAATATGAACTTCTCCGCCAACTGCTTATATCATGTTTACAATCGTGGAAACAATAGACAAAAAATATTCTTCGAAGAAAAAAACTATATCTTTTTCCTCAACAAATTAAAAAATAATATAGATGGGCTTTGTGATATACTTGCTTATTGCTTGATGCCCAACCATTTTCATATTTTGATATATATTTCAGAAGGAAGTGATGGTCTAAAAAATTTACCAAATCAGAATCAACAGACTCTTGTTAGGAAAATCGGAACCGTATTAAGTTCTTATTCCCAGGCGATCAATAAGCAAGAAGGTAAATCAGGCTCTCTATTTCAGCAAAAAACAAAGTCTAAGCAACTGATTACTGAGTCATCAGCAACTACTTGTTTTCATTACATCCATCAAAATCCATTAAGATCTAATCTTGTTAAAAAACTAGAAAATTGGCCATACTCGTCTTTCAATGATTTTTTATCTAACAAGTCAAGCATTTGCAATCTGGCAAGAGCAAAGGAGTTATTAGATATTTCTGATAATCCAGAACAATTTTTTAAAGACTCTTATGAAGTAATCGATCAAGGAACAATTAATGACCTATCGTAAATACCTAATTATAGGCATCTGACCGCTTCGAGCAGTCAGAAGCCTTCAAAACTTTGCATAGCTTTAAAATGAAATGAAATTAAAAGAAATGAACAACAAAAATATAGCAATAGTTGGCGCGGGCCTAGTAGGTTCGTTGCTCTCCATCTATCTCGCAAAGCGCGGCTACAAAGTTTCTGTTTTTGAACGCAGAGGCGATATGCGCGCGAAGGGATATGGGGGCGGGCGTTCTATTAATCTTGCACTAAGCAACCGTGCGCTTCGGGCATTAGCAGAAGTCGGCCTGGCAGAAGAAATAAAATCGGTAGCTATCCCCATGCATCGCAGAGTAATGCATGATCGGGAATCAAATCTTACTTTTCAACCTTACGGGAAAGAAGGCCAGTTTATAAACTCAGTTTCGCGAAGCGCGTTAAATATTGTGTTGATGAACAAAGCCGAAGAAATGGGTGTTGATTTTCACTTTGAACAAAGAATTAATCATATCGATCTTGACAAAACAACTGTCGACAGTCAACCATCAACAGTGGACAGTAAGTTCGACTATATCATAGGAGCTGATGGTGCCTTCTCTGTTGTGCGCGGGGCCATGCAGATTACTGATCGGTTTGACTATTCTCAGGATTATCTAGACCACGGCTATAAAGAACTGCATATTCCCCCCGGTGCAGCTGGTGAATTTAAGCTAGAAAAAAATGCGCTACACATCTGGCCGCGCGAAAGTTTTATGATGATAGCGCTTCCTAACCCTGATGGAAGTTTTACGTGCACATTATTTTTTCCATTTGAAGGAACTCCCTCATTTAACAAACTAAAGACTGACGCTGAGGTAAGCATGTTTTTTGAAACCACGTTTCCAGATGCTTTAGAATTGATGCCCGCCCTGCTAGAAGACTATAATTCAAATCCAACCTCCTCCCTTGTTACAACGCGATGCTATCCTTGGGTAAAAAATAAAACGTTACTCATTGGAGATGCGGCCCACGCTGTCGTTCCGTTTTATGGGCAGGGGATGAATGCCGGATTTGAAGATTGTAGGATCTTAAATCAAATGCTAACCGATCATAAGGATGATTGGACAACGGCACTTCCTCTATTCGAACAAACGAGAAAAAAAGATGCGGATGCTATTGCGCAGTTAGCGCTCGATAATTTTATTGAAATGCGCGATCTGGTTGCTGATGCTGATTTTCTTTTACGAAAAAAAATAGAAGCCCGGTTACATCAACTATTTCCAACCCAATGGATTCCACTTTACTCAATGGTTACGTTTAACGATTCGATGCCTTACTCTGTTGCCCTTGAAACGGGAGCAAAGCAAAGGAAGATTATGGATGCGGTAATGAAAAAACCAAACATTGAAAAAATCTGGGAGTCGTTAAATTTTGGGGAGATCGTTGATCGCTTAGATTCATTAAACACATAGAAACATAAGGCACATAGGAATAGATAACCTACAAACACCCTATGTGTACTATATGCCTATATGTTTAGGATTTTATGCAATAATCCGCAGCTTATACTCCTCATAGCGTTGCAGCACTTCCTTCACATAGCGAATGGGTCCATCGCAACGGCAATAACCAACTTTCACTATCGGGTCGCGAAAATATTTTGGATCAGATTTTTGTGAAAGGTAATACTCAACATTACCATCCCACACAGTAGGATCCTTCCCGTATTTCTGCGTAAGCTTTTGCGCATCTTTAACATGTGAGAGGCCTACGTTGTAGGATGCTAAAACAAATTTCATCCGTTCAACAGGGTCTGGCACGGTTGCCTCCCATCGCTTATCTAAGAATTTCAAAAATTTAATTCCCACTTTAATATTCTGCTCCGGGTCCCACAGATTTGTCACTTTAAAATAGTTTCCGGTTTCGGGCATTACTTGCATCAGCCCAATGGCGCCCGCCCATGATTTTACTTTTGGGTCAAAGTTTGATTCCTGGTAAGCAACTGATGCAATCAATCGCCAATCCCAACCAATTTGTTCTGCGCCTTTTTTCAATTGCGTATCGAAGGGCGAAAGATTTGCTCCGGCCAGTGAAGAGTATTCACTTTTTATCCGCGCAAGCGAAAGCCGCGGACTATCAAAATACTTGTTATAAATCACTTTATGTACGCCACTTCTTTTAACATCTTTTAACCAACTATTAACTGCAGCAAGTAACTCGGGGGAATTTTTGCGCACGGCCCAGGCTATTTGCTGCGGCAAACTCACAACTGTGCTGATATCTAAGTTGGGATAATACAAAGCATTAACCATGGCAATGGTTTGGTCGGTGACCGTGTATTTTATTTCGCCTGTTGCTACATCACGAATCAGGGCTTCTGTTTCTGCCGAAGCACTATCTTCAATAATTTTTCACGAATCAGGGCTTCTGTTTCTGCCGAAGCACTATCTTCAATAATTTTTATTTGTCCACCAATCTCACTGGAAAGGTTAACCATCCGATCTTTAAAAGAGGAGCCTTTCAGCACATGCACTTCTTTGCCAATCAACTGAACCGGGTTTCGGATTAATTTTTTATTTACCACCTCGGGGGGTTGCATGCGCCAGTTTGCTGGTTTCTTTTGCACAAGCACTTGATGTGTATTAAATTGGCTATCTGTGAAATTCAGGTATTGAGTTCGTTCTTGTGTGATGGTAAGTGGAAAGGCGAGAATATCTCCTTCCCCTTTATTAAGCATATCTATAGCCTGTTCTATGCCGCTTACCAATTTTACTTTTAACTCTACATTTAGTGATTTAGTGAGGCGCCTTAGCAACTCATACTCATAGCCCATGGTGCGGCCTTTGTAAATGAAATAACTGATGGAGTTATTGTCGACTAAGGCAACGAGATTACCCCGTTTGCGAATGGCATCGAGATCAAGTTCTACTTGTGGTTCTTTCGCAAACTCGTCTTTGGCAACTGGTTTTTGGCAACTATATAGACAAGAAAGTGCAAAAAGAAGCGAAACAGACAATCCGCATCTTTGGGTCATAAAATGAAGATACAGGTTTGCCGATAAATAAAAAAGGGGTCGTTGGACCCCTTTTTTTTATTGATATGTATCGACTAGTTAAAGATGTAGCGTATACCTATTTGCATCTGCCAAACATCTCCTAAAGTCGTGCTTGTACCATAGGTTGTTGTTGGAAGCTGACCGTTCACTGCACTAAAGCGATAGGTTGGAACTCCAGCTGTGATGTTTCTAAGTTCAAGTGGGCTTGAATTTAATATTCTATCGCCAACACCCCATTTGTTATTCAACATGTTAGTGAAATTAATAACATCGGCACGCAACTGAATTGTATTTCTCTTGCCCTTAACGTCAACAAAAAACTCTTGAACAAAGGTAAGATCGAGGGTATTAACCCAAGGCATTAATACTCCGTTACGCTCAGCATATTGCCCTCTGCGTGTGCTTAGATAGTCATCCTGATTAATATAGGCATCGAATGCTGCTGATTGCTCCGCTGCTGTGAAAGTAACGGGATTTCCAGCAACCGTAATTGTGTAATTTTGGAACACGATCTCGCTTGCATCCTTGGGTACATACAGTAGGTCGTTGCTAAATTGCTGATCACCATTCAAATCACCATTTACTCTGTAAGAAAAACGGCCTTGATTTTTAGCCTCGTAGAATAGCGAAAGTTGTGATGCGAAATGGCCACCATATTCTTTTCTATAAGACAAGGCACCGATAATACGATGTCTCAAATCGTTATTAGAAAAAGCTGAAACAGGTAAATTATTTCCATTCACAGAGAAGTTATCTCTCCATGACGAGAATGCAATTGATCCTGCACTCATAAGGTCTTTTGTATTGCTATAGTTGTAAGCAACCATTGTATATAAACCCTTAGTTGTCGGCCTTTCAAACTTAAGAGTACCGGAATATCCTCGTCCTTTGTTTGTATTCTTCAACAAAATTGCATCCGTAACATTATCATTAACCCGGTTGGCATTGTTTTGCGCAGGGCCACCCAATCCCAAACCTGGGTAGGTAGGGCGGTTATCAGCACCACTTAATGTTCCACTGGTTGGCTCTAAGTTAGCATTGATATAAATTACGTTATTAACCTCTTTGTTGTAAATGAATTCGGCTGTACCAATAATACCGTAAGGCAATTTCTTATCAATTGCAATGTTGGTTTTCCAGGTTTGTGGATACTTAAAGTTTCTATCCGAAACCGCAACATTGTAAGATGCCGCAGGTTGACCCGGGTTAGGCGGCAAATTGTATTCTGTTACATTATCGCTGAAAGGATAGGTAGCAGTTGTATTGTCTGCGCGCAAAGAACCGGTAAGAATACCATTGTTACTCATCTGGTTCGAAATCCAAACGAAAGCTGGTCTTCCTGAGAAAACACCCGTTCCACCTCTTACTTGCAAGGAGCGATCTCCCATAACATCCCAATTAAATCCAACACGAGGAGAAATTAAGGCCTGAGTTTTTGGTAACTCGGACGTACTAATATTTATTGGATCTCCATTTTCATCCTTAAAAGTATAACCCGTTACTTGTGTATTCTCCAAAGCAGTTTGCTTAAACGATGGAATATCCACACGCAAGCCTGCGGTCAATTTGAAATTAGAAGTTACTTGAAATTCATCTTGTAAATAAAAACCAATTTGACGGGCATTGGTGGTAGCTGTTGGCAACTCACTGTTGGCAAGATTAGAATAGGTCAACTGATATCGTCTAAGCGCTGGGTTGTTAAGCGCATTAGCATCTGTGTCGTTGTAAAAATCCTGAAGTGAGTTGTACACAAACTGGCCATAATAAGTTGGGGTAAATGTGTTTTCAAACTTGAATGCTTCAAAGTTTACACCGGCAGTTAACGTATGCTTTCCTGCATAGTAGGTAAAGTTGTCCTGAAACTGCCAGGTATTGGTGTTTAGAACGTTATTTGGCGTAAAAGGCTCGTATCCGAAGTTGGTATAGTTTCTACTACCTTCCAAAATATCAACCAATGGAAATATGCCACCCAAGCTACTTCTGTAATCTCTATTTGCAGTAAACCCTGCAATTACATTGTTCGAGAACCGATCTCCTAAAAAGTTATGCTCGGCAATAATTGAATTGATATCGTTGTTGATCACATAGTTTGCGTTCTGAAAATTCATGGCAAACCCATTATCTCTTCGACCATTGAATGAACCACTATTGCTGGTAGGAACGTCCCTTGACGACTTCAAATAATTATAACGTACGCTGAATTTACTGCGCTGACTCATGTTGTAGTCCAATCTAATTAATGCCTTATCGCTTCTTGTTGCTAGCGTATAATTTTCATAAGCACCTGTGCTATAGCCGAAAGTATTTTGAAGGTAAGTACTCAACGCATCTAAATCAGAAGCTAATACTCTTGACACGTTGGCAGCATTGTCGTTAACGCCCGGCCTTAAGGCTTGAAAGTTTGTAGCGGGATCATCTCTTCTTTCCTGTTCGCCATTGATAAAGAAGAATAATTTATCCTTTATTACAGGACCACCCAACCTAAATCCTTGTTGCTTTACATTGAAATCTTGAGTGATTACGTCTTGATCTTTTGCCTTACTGCCAACAAATTTTTCATTTCTTGTATTGTAGAAAACAGACCCAGAAAACTCGTTTGTTCCACTGCGTGTTACCGCATTTACACCCGCACCGGTAAAACCACCTTGACGAACGTCAAATGGGGCAATATTTACTTGCACTTCTTGAATCGCATCAAGCGAAATGGGTGTTGAGTTAGTCTGCCCACCGGGTACATCAGACAAACCAAAACTGTTATTGAAAATGGAACCATCAATGGTTAAGTTGTTGAACCTTGAATCAGCTCCACTAAAAGAGCGACCATTAGCTTGTGGCGTTAAACGAGTAAAATCAGAAATACTTCTGCTTAGTGTTGGCAATGAGTTAATAGTAGCCACATTGATGTTTGTACTTGCGCCAGTGCGCTCATCATTCAACAATGCATTTGTGGAAACAACTACTTCCTGAAGTTCAGTGCCCGTTTCGCCTAATTTTGTATTGAGTACAAAGTTCTGACCCAACGAAAGATTTATTCCTTCGATTGAATAATCCTGATAGCCTACAAACGTAACCGTTACTTTGTAAGGTCCACCTATGCGTAACCCTGGAAGCGTAAATCTTCCATCATTACGACTTGAAGACCCATAAACAGATCCTGACGGCACGTGCACCGCAACAATGTTTGCTCCGGGAAGCCCAGCGCCCGCACCATCTGTAACCTCGCCCGTAATTGTGGCGGTCGTTACTCCTTGCGCAAACCCAGCCGTTAAGGCTGCGAATACGAAGACTAAAAACAGTAAAATTTTCCTCATAATAATTGGTTTAGTGTGTCCTATTGAAGGGGCAAAAGTATCCTTTTGACCCGTTAAAAAAACACTGGCTATTTTAAATCTTTCCAACATTTTGTTAACAATTTAGTAACCCCCTAAACCACTGGTACTATAACGGTTGCAGGCCAATTAAAAATTTTACTACTTCCGCTTCTATAAAATCGATTAAATGAAAAAAACCTCCTTTTTACTACTTCTGTTAATAGTTTGTTTTGGTGCATTACTGGCTCAAACAGACCTATCTTACTACCTGCCACCGCAGGTAAAATACGATCCTGCCATCCCAACTCCCCAATCAATTATTGGGCATGAAGTAGGCGAATGGCACGTAACCCACGACAAATTGGTCAATTACATGATGGCACTAGACAAGGCCTCTGACCGGATTAGCCTGCAAATTACTGGCTATACTCACGAAGCGCGGCCCTTATTATTGCTAACCATTACAGCTGCTAAAAACCATCAAAATATTGAAGCACTTAGAACCCAGCATCTACAACTGGGTGATGCCTCGAAATCAGGCTCACTGGATGTAAAGAGTATGCCCGCAGTATTTTATATAGGCTGTTCTATCCATGGCAATGAAGCAAGTGGCGCCAATGCCGGCTTGGTAATGGCTTACCACTTAGCCGCTGCACAAGGACCCGAAATTGAAAAGTATCTTGAAAACACCATAATACTTTTTGATCCCAGCTTTAACCCGGATGGCTTGCAACGATTTTCGGCTTGGGTAAACTCACGCAAGAGTAAATTGGTATCTGCCGATCCTAACGACACCGAGCACAATGAGGCCTGGCCGGGTGGCCGCTTCAATCACTATTGGTTCGATCTTAACCGCGATTGGTTAGTGGCGCAAAATCCCGAAAGTCAAGCGCGCGCAAAACAATTTCAAGCGTGGCGACCGAACGTGCTTACCGACCATCATGAACAAGGGACTAATGCAACATTCTTTTTTATGCCTGGCGTTCCTTCACGCGTCAATCCGCTTACGCCCGATAAAAATCAAGAGCTTACTAAAAAAATGGGTGAGTATCATGCCAAGGCGTTGGACGAGATAGGGTCCTTATACTTTACACAAGAAGGGTACGATGATTTCTATTATGGAAAAGGTTCAACCTTTCCGGATGTGCAGGGCTCCATTGGAATTTTATTCGAGCAAGCAAGTTCTCGCGGCCACGCACAAGAAAGTGTGAATGGAGTTTTAAGATTTCCGTTCACGATTCGCAATCATTTTACCACCATGCTTAGTTCGTTGAAGGCAACCAACGAAATGCGCGAAGAACTGCTGGCCTATCAGCGCGACTTTTTTAAAACCGCTTCCGCGGAAGCTGCTAAAGATCCCGTTAAGGCCTACTTGATTGGCTCGAAAGATAAAGCGCGGGTATATGAGTTTGCTGAAATGGCGTTGCGTCAAAAAATAGATGTGTATAAAGTTGCTTCCAATCAAACCATCAATGGAAAGTCGTTCGACAAAGAATCAAGTTTTTTAATTCCTCTCAATCAAACACAATACAAACTGATACATGGCATGTTTGATCGCCAATTGAAATTTAAAGACAGCATCTTCTATGACATTTCAAGCTGGACGTTGCCCCTTGCGTTTGGTCTTGATTATGAAGAAATAAAATCGGCACCTGTGTTGGGCGAAAAAATTACTGAAGCAAAACTACCTGCCGGTAAAATAATTGGTACTGGCGATTATGCCTACGCCATTGAGCCTTATGGCTATTATACATCGCGCGCCATGTATAAGTTACTTGATAAAAAAGTTAGAGTTAAAGTTGCTACCGAAGTCTTTCATGCCAATGGTAAAAAGTTTGATCTTGGGTCGCTTATGATTTCGGTCGACAATCAAGTATTAGGGCCGGATCAAATTCAGGTGCTGATGAAAGAGATAACAGAAGTGGATGGCGTAGATGTTTTTGCGCTAAGCACCGGCCTCGATTATCAAGGAGTGAGTTTAGGCAGCAGTTCATTTTATGCAGTTGCAAAGCCTGTGATTGCCATGCTGGTAGATGATGGTGTTTCGCCAACCGATGCTGGTGAGTTGTGGCACTTGCTGGATACACGTTTTCAATTGCCTGTAACATTAATTCCGATTAGTGTTTTCAATCGCGCGTCTATTGATAAGTACACTACTATACTAATGCCGGAAGGAAATTACACTGACATTAATGACAAGGCAAAAGAAAAATTAAAAGGCTGGGTGCAGGAAGGTGGCGTGCTAATTGGTTTTGAACGTGCGTTAAATTGGTTTACCGCAAACAACTTTGGCAAGTTTGAAGTAAAGAAAGATGACGATGCAAAGGCTGATAAAAATCCCGCCAAGGCAAAACCTTATGGTGATCTTGAGAATACCCTCCGTGCGCAGCAAACAAGCGGAGCAATTTTTGAAGCCGATGCAGATCTTACGCATCCACTTTTTTATGGTTATACATCCTCGAAGATTGCCATGTTTAAGGCAAACAATATTTTCATTCAAAAAGCAACAGGCGCTTACTCCAACCCATTGACGTATGGTGCTTCGCCCCTGCTTAGTGGCTACATCACCAAACCTAATTTAGATAAACTGAAAAACTCGAGTGTGATGGGAACAGCGGCTATAGGAAGCGGCCGCGTGATTGGCTTTACTGAGAACATGGCCTTTCGTGCATTTTGGTTTGGCACGAATAAGATTTTACTGAATGCAATTTTTTTAGGGCCAATGATTAGCTCGCAAGCGAGTAGGTGAAAACTCTCTTTAAACACATAGGCACATAGAAAACATAGGGTTATGGCAGCGACTTCGCTAGGTGAACTATGTGCTGATGTGTTTTTGAATTTATAATGAGGAAAGTTTTTAAACACATGAGAACATACGGAACATAGCATTACTTCAGCGAACCTAACATAAAGGTGACAGTACCACCCCTCTCCAGAGGAGTGGGGCCGGGGGTGAGGTTTGCCAATTGTCAATTAGTGCCTACATTTACAAAACCTTACGTTCCAGCGTGATCCGTAAATTTTTTCCGCTAGACAAGAATTATCTACTCGAAGAAGCCCAACTTGTTCTTCAGGATACCCTACTCGCTCAACTTATTGAGAAAGTAAAAATTCATCACCAACAAATTCATAATCCGCTAGGGTTAAACGATTCGTTTACTCAGCAACTGAATAGCTACGCGCCAAAGCGATTAAAACTCCTTGATAATTTTTATCAAACCCTGGCGGGTGTTTATCGATACAAGTATGGCGAAACCCAATTGGAGTTTGCCTGGGATGGGCGCGATCATTCAGAAAAATATAAAGACGATTGGACGCAAGTCTTTCAGCAATGGACAGATGATTTTTGCAAACACGAGTTGTTCATTCAAGCTGTGTTGGATTTAACTGTGTTTTTGCCCGATAACCGAAAAGCCGACCTATCTGAAAACCGAATGAATTATTTTATTCTGAAACATTTTGAGGTTAAGATTCATAAAAGTCGGGGCATTGTGCAGATGAAAGTTGCTTAAAAAGCCATAAACCGCAGCGGGCACGGAGTTTCGTAAAGAAAAAATAACCATTAAGGTAGTTAAGGGATTAAGAGTATTAAGGACTCTATTTGTGGATTTATTTATCTAAAAAAGACCTGAGTTAATTAAACCCAGTTGATGAATACTGTAATCTATTCAGGCATTTCGCTGCGGGCTTTGCGTCAAAAGAAATAAACCATTGTCTACATTTTTTGTGATTCAAGAATGAATTGCTAATTTATCCGAGCTTTAATCTTAACCACCCTATGAAACGGTCTCTATTCTACTTCATTTCAGTAATTTCTGTTGTTTTAATTCTAGTCTGGGCCTATTTCTGGACGGACGTGCTTTTCCTGTTTTTAATTGTTGGCCCACTCATCGTTATGGGTGTTCAGGATGTACTGCAAAACAAGCAATCCATCCGCAAAAATTTCCCGATACTCGGCCGACTTCGTTATGTATTCGAGGACTTGCGACCAAAGATTCAACAGTATTTTGTAGAGAGCGATACCGATGGCGCGCCTATCAATCGCAATGAGCGCTCGGTTATTTATCAACGGGCTAAAAAACAAACAGACACCGTTCCCTTTGGAACACAAATGAATGTGTATGCCGAGGGTTACGAATGGATAACGCATTCTATTTTACCTAAGGATTTTCATAAGATGGATCATAACCCACGTGTGCACGTGGGTGGAAAAGATTGTAAGCAGCCGTATAGCATGAGTGTGCTTAACGTGAGTGCCATGAGTTTTGGTTCGTTAAGTAAAAATGCCGTGCTGGCATTAAATGGGGGTGCTAAAATGGGTGGCTTTGCACACAATACTGGCGAAGGTGGGCTGAGTCCATATCATCTTGAACCGGGGGGCGATATTGTTTGGCAGATTGGAACCGGATACTTTGGCGCACGAACGAAGGATGGCAATTTTTCGGACGATGCCTTTCAAGCCAACGCCACTAAGCCAAACGTAAAAATGATTGAGATAAAACTCAGTCAGGGAGCCAAGCCTGGGCATGGCGGAATTTTGCCCGGCAAAAAAAATACACCTGAGATTGCCGCGATCCGATTAGTTGAACCCGGCACTACAGTGTTCTCACCACCGTTTCATAGTGCATTTGGTACACCTACCGAATTAATTTTATTTGTAAAACGCTTGCGCGAATTATCAGGCGACAAACCTGTTGGGTTTAAATTATGTGTTGGCCGCAAGGCGGAGTTTCTTTCCATCTGCAAAGCTATGGTGCAACTCAATACCTATCCTGATTTTATTACGGTTGATGGTGGTGAAGGCGGCACGGGTGCTGCGCCACCCGAATTTACCAACTCGGTAGGTATGCCGTTGCTCGATGCCCTTGCGTTTGTCGATGATGCGTTGCGCGGCTTTGGCATTCGCAACGAAATGAAGTTGATAGCCTCGGGGCATATTCTTTCGGGCTTCCACATGGTGCGAGCCATGGCCTTAGGTGCTGATGCGTGCAATAGCGCACGCGCTATGATGATGGCGTTAGGATGCATTCAGGCGTTGGAGTGTAATAAGAACACGTGCCCTACCGGAGTGGCAACACAAGATCCTTATTTTATGAAGGGCCTTGTTGTTGAAGATAAAACTTCGCGCGTGGCTAACTATCATAAAAATACTGTAGAGAGTTTTGTTGAATTGATTGGAGCCGGAGGCATTGATCATCCCGACCAAATAAACCGCACGCACGTGTATAGGCGCGTGTTTATGAATATGGTTAAAACCTACGAAGAGATTTACCCACCTATACCCGATGGTTGTTTGCTGGATGGTGGCGATACGCCATTCGATTATGAACAATATATGAAACGCGCTTCCGCAGAAAGTTTTGAAGTGAAATTATAATACCTGTATCCATGGCACAAAAATCCGTTGTCATAAAAAAGTTACTCCACCGCGACAATCATTGTTTAGGAATTTTCTTTGATAAGGATTGGGATGTTATTCAGGAAGTAAAAAAAATACCTGAAATAAAATTCAGCAACACAAATAAATGCTGGTATGTGCCGGATGAACAAGAGGCACTTTCAAAAATTATTGAAGCGCTGCGGGGTAAAGTGTATGTCGATTACACTGCATTAAAAATTAATGAAATAGTAGCACCCCCGCCCCCGGTTGAACAAAAAAAAGAGTCTATTGAATCACTTTCTCAAGATCAGGTGCAAGCGTTGCGCATGATTGAGCAAAAGTTAAAGCTGCGTGGCTATAGCGAAAACACGCTGCGCACGTATCTTCAAAAATTTAAAGAGTTTTTACTTTTCTATAAGGATACGCATCCGGTCGATCTTTCTGAAACTGAAATTCGCAATTATCTTCTTTACCTGATTGAGCAGCGCAAGCTTAGCAAGAGCACCCAGAATCAGGCGATCAACGCAATTAAATTCTTTTATGAACAGGTGTTGAGGCAAGAACGTAAGGTTTATTACCTCGAGCGGCCCATGAAAGAAAAACGACTGCCTGAAGTTTTAAGTCAGGAAGAAGTGATGAGCATTTTCGAAGCGCTCGATAACCTAAAGCATAAAACTATGCTAATGTTGATTTACTCAGCAGGGTTAAGGCGCAGCGAAATGTTGAACCTGCGCATTGGCGATGTTGATTTTAATAGATATATTGTTTTTATACGTGGCGGTAAAGGACATAAGGATAGGCAGAGTGTGCTTTCGCAAAACCTGATTCCCCTGTTGCAACAATATCTCACCGAGTTTGCACCAGGCTTTTGGTTATTTGAGGGGCCAAAGGGCGAGCGTTACAGTGCGAGTAGCTTACAACAGATTTTAAAACGAGCCAGTAAAAAGGCGGGGGTTAAAAAAATTGTACGCCTACATATGTTACGCCATTCTTTTGCTACCCATTTACTTGAATCGGGAACCTCAACCCGTTATATTCAGGTATTATTGGGCCACGACTCGCCAAAAACTACAGAGATATATGCGCAGGTTAGTCGGTTTGCGTTAGATAAAATTCAGAGTCCGTTAGATCAGATGATTATTAAAAAGAAAGTTGATGGTGGAAAGAGTGAATAAATGTCACAAAAAATATATCACCAATTTTCAAGCATTTTATT
>Ga0163151_10005380_pt1 | contig 16407 bp, 12 predicted proteins | sample OliLakLV19MP5IB2_FD_145596 | JGI IMG/M metagenome (GOLD analysis project Ga0163151, IMG submission 145596) | Freshwater microbial mat bacterial communities from Lake Vanda, McMurdo Dry Valleys, Antarctica - Oligotrophic Lake LV.19.MP5.IB-2 | ecosystem: Environmental > Aquatic > Freshwater >...
TGCGTGACACCTTTTTTATTTTTTCTCGCAAAGCCGCAAAGCCGCAAAGATGTGGAATGCGTTTAAAATGCGAATCTCATTTTATTTTTTTCTCCCAATCTTATATTTAATTTACAATTTGCATTTATTTTTTCTTTGCGCCTTTGCGCCTTTGCGTGAAATTTTTTTTATTTTTTCTCGCAAAGCCGCAAAGATTTGCTATGTGTTTAAAATGCGAATTTCATTTTATTTTTCTTTGCGCCTTTGCGCCTTTGCGTGACACCTTTTTTATTTTTTCTCGCAAACTTATATTTAAGTTACTATTTACATTTTATTTTTTCTTTGCGCCTTTGCGCCTTTGCGTGAAACCTTTTTTATTTTTTCTCGCAAACTTATATTTAAGTTACTATTTACATTTTATTTTTTCTTTGCGCCTTTGCGTGACACCTTTTTATTCACCCTCCCACAGAGGAAGTGTATAAAATAAAAAAAGGTGATCTCACGACAAGATCACCTTTTAATGTTATATAAAATATTATTTAGAAATCACTAATTTCTGCACTGACTGCTCATTTCCGGCAACAATATTTACTAAATATATTCCCGATGCAAGATCGGTAGTATTAAATTGTAAACTATAACTTCCTGCAACCATCGGTTTATTGATGAGTTCGTTTAATTGTTGTCCCACTATATTCATTATATAAATCCGAACATCTGCATTCGATTGTAAAGTGTAATTTAATTCCACTTCATTTTGTGCAGGGTTTGGAGATAACTGAACAAATCCAAATATATTTTCTTCTTCAATTGCAGTTGCATCACAAGCGCCTTCTGTCCAGAAAAGTACTCCGCCATAATATTCAGCAAAACAGGAATTACTATAAGTTACCCCATCACATCCACAAACAGGTTCGTAAACTTCAATACATGCATAAGCAGAATCTATAAGATCAGGATTTGCACAATCATCATCACCACCAATAAATATTTCTTCACAATATTCATCGAAACAATCAGCACCTTCTTCACCAATAGTTACACAAATTGTATAAATACCAGGCTCTGTATAAAGGTGATCAGGATTAAATGCTTCACTAACTCCACCATCACCAAAATACCAATGATAATTTTCTGATCCCGGTCCGGTTCCTTCTGAAGTATTTGTGAAAACAATAATCCAACCATCAGGAGTTTCTTCAAAACTTTCAATTTCGAATCCTGCTGTGCAAGGTGCCGGTTCTCCCTCCACATTAACTTCTTCGCAATGTGTATCTATACAACTATCAGCAGTAATTATAGTAAGGCAAACTTCATACTCCCCAGAAATTGTATAAGTATGCGTAACCTCCGCACCGTAATCTCCGGTTCCGTCATCAAAGGTCCAGATATAACTAATGATATCAGCTCCACCGCCATCAGCATCTTCTGTAAAATCAACGGTTAAACCATCGGTATCCCATGTAAAATCTGCTTCACACTCTCCGCCATCACCACCAATCACAAATTCTTCACAAAATTCTGAAACGCAACCATCGGCAGTTGTAATTACCAAACAAATTACATACGATTCACCAGGTTCTAAATATAGATGTTCCGCATCATAAGTTGTTGCTGTAGTTCCATCTCCGAAATACCAGATTACAGAAACAATATCCGCTCCTGCAACAGAAGTATTTTCAAATGTTGCAAGCCATCCATCCGGAGTTAATTCGAGTGAGGTAATTACAAAAGATGCTTCACAATCACCTCCTCCACCTTCTTCTACATTAATCTCATCACAATAAGTGGAGGTGCAACTATCAGCAGTAGTTATTGTTAAACAAACCAAATACCCACCTTCATCTGTATAAGTATGTGTTGGATTTGGATCATCAGAAAATGTTCCATCACCAAAACTCCAGAAATAAGAAGTAATATCTGCACCACCACCATCGGCAGTTTCAAAAAAGCTAACAATTAATCCGCTTTCAGTAAATTCAAAATCTGATTCACACTCTCCACCACCTTCCGATACTTCAACACTATGGCAAAACATGTCTGTGCAACCTGCAGCAGTAATTATCGTCAAACAAACTTCATACACACCGGGTTCATCGTAATGATGATTAGGATTTGCTTCGTCAGATGTTTCTCCATCACCAAATTCCCAAAAATATTCCACAACATCACCTATAGCAGTTTCATAAAAATCAACATCCAACCCATCAATATTAAATTCATAATTCGATAAACAATCGGCATCTTCTTCTATACCAATTTCACTACAATATTCATCCACACAACCTGCGCCGGTTTCTATAGTAAGGCAAACGAGATAAACACCGGGTTCGGTATAAGTATGCCAGGGATCAGAAGCAGTTCCGGCTGTAGTTTCAGTGTACGATGTACCATCTCCAAAATCCCAAACATAAGTTACTACATCTGCAGTTGGTTCAACCCATCCGTAAAAATGTACATTGCCACTGTCTATTGAGGTTACTTCATACATTGCAGTGCATTCTAAAATTTCACCTACAACTACTTCATAACAAAATTCAGCAGAACATCCTCCAAAAAAATAAACAGTGAGACAAACTGTATAAACACCCGGTTCAGTATAAGTGTGAATTGGATTTGCATCATCACTAAATGTTCCGTCTCCAAAATCCCAAACATACGCTTCCACATCACCTGGACCAGGGTCTGTATTGCTATTAAAATAAATAGAAAGTCCGTCTACTTCATAATCAAAATTCGCATCACATTCTATTCCACCACCATCTTCCACAATTACAGTCATACAAATATCTGCAATACATCCATCAGCAGTTGTTATAATAAGACAAACATTATAAGTTCCATTTGTGGCATAAGTGTGTGTCGGATTTTCTTCTGTTGATTCTGTACCATCGCCAAATGTCCAAAGCCAGCTTGTTACGTCTCCGGCAGTAATATCATAAAATGTTGCTGTTAATCCATCTGTATTAAATTCAAAATTGGCTTCACACTCAGCTCCACCACCACCAATAGTAACAGGAAAACAAGTTACATCTTCACAACCATCTGAAGTAATTATTGATAAACAAACTTCATAAGTACCCTCAAGGTCATAAGTATGTTCCGGATTTATATCATCTGAAGTGGATCCATCACCAAAATTCCATAAATAACTCACAATATCACCGGGCCCAGATTCTGAACCGTCTTCAAATGTTGCGGTCATTCCGGAAACAATATATTCAAATCCTGCAGCACAATAAACTCCTCCACCAATTACAATAATTTCACATTTATAGTCAATGCAACCGCCGGTAGTTTCAATAATAAGACATACAGTATAGGTTCCGGGTTCAGCATAAATATGCGCCGGGTTAGCTTCTGTGGATGTACCTCCATCGCCAAATGTCCATGCGTAACTTATATCTCCTGTTTCTGATTCGGAGTCGTCTGTAAAATCAGCTGTTGCACCTATTACAAGAACATCAAAATCGGCATTACAATCTGCAAGTGATGCCATTAAAGTTGTACTCGCAAGAAGAAATAATAAAATGGGAGTTAAAATTTTTTTCATAATTGGTATGATTTGGATTGTGAGAATTATCGGGTTTTATTTAATTAATGTTGTATAATTATTTTTTTTGTAAATACTGTTTTATCTGTTTTAATTGTAATTGTGTAGGTCCCGGCTGCAAGATCTGTAGTTGAAAAAGAAACTTTTTCAGAATTATTAATTTGTTCTATCGCAACAGTTTGTCCGAATATATTTTGCATCATACAAGTACCGTTAATTTTTTCTCCTAATAACACATTCACTGTTTCATCAGCCGGATTAGGATATGCACGTGAATTATTCTGCAAATAATTTTCAATCCCATCTGTTATTTGAAATACAATAATGGAATCACAAATTGGATTAATATTAATCGGTACTCCAAAATTATTAATTGTTTGAGGAAAAGTGATACAGACATTTACAGCTGCAGATATTTCATTTGAAAGTTTACCGGCAATATTATCTTCCATTACAAAACTAACTTCGCCAACATGGCCACTTCCCGATCTTGCTATCTGATTTATTCTTGTAACAGAAACACTGATAATACCATTAATGGTATCATTGCTCTGAATGGAAATCAGGTCAGTGCCGGGAGTTCCAAGCCAACCGGAATTAAAAGTTACTTTAACACTGGAAGCGACAATAAGTGTTTCATCATAATCAAATTCAAATGCCAAACCATAAATATTAGAAGCGGGTATTTCATCAGTTCCTAAGATCAGCGGAATTACAATTTCACTTCCGGCTACAATGGTATCTGAAAAGAAATCAACCCCTAATATAGGATCATCAGGCCCGCCAATATATGCTACAGTTGCATAATCACCATGTGTTTGACCGTAGTTGTTTAAGATAACGATTGTATCAGTAGCATCTACAAACCCATCGCCATTACAATCTGCAAATTTTGCATTTGGCGCTATCAGGTATTCCACCAGATCTTCCCATTCATCACAATACGATTCTTCCCACGTTCCATCTATATCATAACGCGTTGGACCATTATTGCCAAAATACACACCGATAGGTAGAAGATCAAGATAATTGCAGATACTATCCGCGTTTGCATCACCGGGCCACACGCAATTATCGGCACCCGCAACAATTATAACAATCAATCCGATAGCACATAATTCATCATCCTCACCACATACTTCATAAACCATAACATCCTCCCCGTTAAACCCTGCGTCTACAAAAATATCATAAGTGCCTTCCGGTAACAAGTCATCTTCATAATCAATAAGTGGGCTGGAAGGGCCTGCCAGTATATCAACTTCAACTACTTCCCCTACATCAATAGTGTCATTTAATAATACATCAAGTGTGAAAGCTGTCCCCTCACAAAGCCGAATGGTATCGTTAACTACAATCGGGATTGTTTGGGCAGAAATTATTGAATTGGTCAACAACACTATTATAGCAGCATAAAGTGGCTTTAATCCTTTGAAGAGTTTCGTAAAAAGCTGCATGATATCTAGTTTGAATATTTTGTCAAAGTAAAGTAACAGCTGTTATGAACAATCTAAAAATACAATATCTTACGGTTTCCATGCTTTTCCGAGTGGTTTTTAACAAAATATATATGATTTTAATCACCGATATTATACTAATAAATTGATATTCAGTAATTTATGTCATTTGTCGATTATTAAAAATAGTTCGTATTTTGGCTAGTTTCCGAAAAAATGGCAGTATTTTCACACGGGTTATGTAAAAATAAGTTATGTATAAGAGTAAGATGATTGACATGCTGAGGAATTTCAGTCCCAAGGAATTGAATAAGTTTTCTGATTACCTCGCTTCCCCTTTCTTTAACAAAGATAATGACCTGCTTACCTTTTATAATCATATAAAAAAATATGCTCCTGAATTTGAACTGAAAAAAGTAGATAAAGAAAGGCTGATTAAAAAGGGCATACAGGGTTTAGAGATTTCCGAAAAAAAACTCGGTTATATGATGAGTGATATAGTGGGCCATATGGAAGGATTTATTAAATACAATTCTTATTTCGCCGATGAGCTGGAGGGATATTGTAATATATTAAGAGTTTATAACAAATGGGAAAACGACAAACTCTTCGACCAGACTTTAAGGACCGCAAAAGATTTTTTGGAAAAGGATCCATATCGCAATGCCCCCTATTTTTATAAGGAATATATATTACAGAGTGAATTAAATCTTTTTTTCGATCGCCAGAAAAAAAGGGCATATGATGCGAGTTTGCAAAAGGCAACAGATTTTCTCGATCTGTTTTATATTGCAACTAAATTAAAATATTCCTGCGAATTGATCAACAGGCAGAAATTGGTAGCAACAGACTATGAGTTGCGATTATTAAAGGAGATCTCTGATCATTTAAGAGAACACAGTTATTATGATTATCCATCTATTACTATCTACTATCAGATATTAATGACCTTTGTTGAAAATGATAACGATGAACATTTTGAGAAATTAAAAAAACTATTAGAGGAACATACTGATAAATTTCCGTTGGATGAAGCGAAGGACATTTATGCTTACGCACAAAATTATACGATACGCAAAATAAATGCAGGAAATAAAACCTACCTAAGAGAATATTTTAACCTTTCCAAACAAGCACTGGAAAAAAATCTTTTAATGGTGGATGGATATTTATCGCCATGGACCTATAAGAACATTGTAATAGCTGCACTTAGAGCCGGTGAATTTGATTCGGCCGAACAATTTATTAAGAGCTATAAAAATAAATTGAATGAAAAATTCAGGGTTAATGCGTATAACTATAACATGGGATATTTGTTATTCTATAAAGCACAATATGGTGAAGCCTTAAAGCTGATTAATCAGGTGGAGTTCACAGATATTTTTTATGCATTGGATAGTCGAACAATGCTGATAAAAATATATTATCAGATGGATGAATGGGACCCGATGCAAAGTGCTATTGAAGCTTTTAAAGTTTACCTCAGAAGAAATAAAACACTTAGTGAGAATGTAAAAATTTTATATACTAACTTTTTAAAATATATTGATAAATTGTCGCGTCTTACAAAAAGAGACAAATCAAAACTGACCGAATTAAAGGAAAAAATAGAAGAAACAAAACAAGTTGCCGACCTCGGCTGGTTGCAACAAAAGGTAGAAGAAAAATTATTAAAATAAAGGAGCCTGATCGCCAAGTTTAGAAATAGCCGAGATAATAATTTCCAGATCATCTGAAACGCGATAATCCTTTGCATAAATAAAATTGATCCTCGCTATCATAAGTTCATTTTCACGTTCTGTATCGAAATTTGGCAGTGGGTGTAATATGCCTGGTTTAATGGTGGGTAATGCAGGGTAGTTTGTTTTCTTATCTCCCGGTTCATTTGAAGTTCCGTTTTGTCGGTAATAACCCACCCAGGAATTTTTTCCTCTAATAACTGCGAAAATATTTTTAAATAACCCAACTTTGTTTCTTACGAAAAACACTAGGATCGGTGAGGTAAACAAACAAAAAATGGAAACAAATATATCGGTAAAGCGTTTTGCCCTTCGCTGCTCCGGTAGACTGATCTTTAGTTGTATATCAACAGTATAAATATCACCTGCGGTATTTTTCGAATTGCTGCCTATAATACTTAAACTTTGATCCGGAATTATTTTATAATCAATATTTTGTCCTAATGTTACCATCCAGTTTATGATCTCCTGGCTGCTGATATCCTTTGCACAGAAAATTAATTCGTTCGCTTTGTATACAGATATTAGTTCTTTTAATGATTCCACAGAACCCAAAACAAGGTCTTCATTTTTGCCATTAGATCCTGTATTTACATAGCCCACTATCTGATTTCCCAACTGCAGTTGGTTGAGCAATTGGTGTGCTCTTTTAGTTTCCTCACTGTTCCCGACAATTAATATCTTTTTATCGGGTTCTTCTCCAAATCTGAAATTGCGGTGTTTCAAAAAATGTAGTATTGATCTGTAAAATAATAAAACAAAAACACTATAAGCTGCTCCTGCTATTATCATTCCTCTGGAAAACCGATACTGCTCGGGAAAAAAACCATACACTGCAGCTATTACCAGAGTACCCCAAAAAATACCGCGGACTATTTTTGTGATATTGGTTGATTTGTCATATCCACCGCTGATATAAATGGACAAAATCCATATCAAACAATACAGCGGTGCATTAATAAGCAGATAATCTATCGGATATTCGCCGCCATCAATATATTTTACATAATATTCCCAATATTCTTTTATCAATACCAATCCTCCGAAAATTAATAATGCATCGATCAGTGGTATTAGAATATTTTTCAATATTCGTACGGTTCCGGCAATTAAGGCGCGGAAATAAATAGCAATATTCAGCAGCATCACAAATAAACCGGCTCGCCTTCCTGAAAAATGTTTTTTAGCAAATATTTTCATTGCATTGTAAAACATTTTCACATAATTAAAACTTGCTTTTTTTGTGCTCTCTCCTTTGTAGTGTATGATCCTCGTTTCAGGAAAATAATAATTTTTATATCCTGCTTTTACAATTCTATAACTCAGATCTATATCCTCGCCATACATAAAAAAATCTTCATCCAGATAGCCTATCTTATCCAAAACATCTGTGCGCAACAACATAAATGCACCTGCAAGAACATCCACTGCACATGTTTCATTTTCTCCAATATATCCAAGGTGGTATTTGCCAAAAACTTTGGATCTCGGAAATAGTGCAGCTAATCCAAATGCCTTATAAAATGCAACTTCCGGACTCGGAAATGCCCTTTTACTTTCGGGAAGAAACACACCCTTTCCATCTATCATTTTAACGCCTAAGGCCCCGGCATCGGTATGCGAATCCATAAAAGAAAGACATTTTTCAAAAGTGTCTTCCTCCACAACAGTATCCGGGTTTAATAATAAAATATATTGCCCTTTTGCAATCTGCATACCTTGATTATTTGCCTTGGAAAATCCTGCATTTTGTTTATTTGCTATTATTTTAATTTCAGGTTTCTGATCTTTTCCTTTGCTGACAAATTTCGATTCAATTAATTCCACACTTCCATCCACAGAATTATTATCCACAACAATAATTTCTGCTTCAATATTCTCACAGGCTTTTATTACAGATTGAATTGCCTGTTCAAGAAAATACTTAACGTTGTAATTAACAATTATTACACTGAGTCTGGTCATTCGTTTTTATGCATATAATTTTCAAAAGGACGTCGGGTGGTTAATGAGCGGCCAAGGGTAACTTCATCGGTATATTCCAATTCGCCACCAAAGGAAATTCCGCGTGCAATAGTAGTTACTTTGATCTGTTTATCAAGAATTTTTTTTGTGATATAATAAATAGTAGTATCACCCTCAATTGTTGGATTGAGTGCCATTATAACTTCGCGGTATTTTCCGGTTTCTGTTTTATATATCAACTCGTCGAGATGTAATTGTTCGGGACCTATACCTTCTATTGGCGAAATTACTCCTCCTAAAATATGATATTCCCCATTGTACTGATTTGTATTTTCTATTGCGATAAGATCGCGTAATCCTTCAATTACACAAATTGTGGAATGGTCTCTTTTCGGATTTTTGCATATAGAACAAAGTTCATTTTGATCATCAGCAATATTGAAACAATTTTTGCAAAAACGAATCTCAGATTTAAGATTTTGTATAGATTCCGTAAATAATTTTACTTCCTCCGGTTTTTGATGGAGTAAATGCAAAACCAAACGCAATGCCGTTTTTTTACCAATTCCAGGAAGTTTGGCAAATTCATTTACAGCTTGTTCCATCCATTTGGAAGGTAGATTCAAAATTCAGAATTTAGATTTTTTATAAAATCAGTTTGTTTTGCCATTTACAGATATCAGTTTGCAATTTTCCAATTTATTTCCGCTCCCTACACCTTTTATTACAACTGCATCACCAATTTTAACCAGTTCGGCATCAGCACTGTTCTGGTTTACAAAATAACATTTAATGCCAAAAGGATCGTTGTTCAAGCCGCGCAGCGCAAAATACTGGCCTTGTTCAAAGTCGTTGCCAAGTTCTGTAACAGTTCCTTCAATTTGCAAAACCTTATTGTCATATTTCTTTCTATAAACCTCTTCATCAGCCCTATATTCTCCCGACATTTGCTCTGCCGACAGATTTACCTCGGCTTTTACTTTTGTGATATCAATGTTCTGAGCAGTACTTAATAGTTTATTTCCGCCAATTATCAGAAGAATTGAAACAAGCAATGATAAGGCCGTGAGAAAAAAAGTTTTTCTTTTTGATACATCCTGTGACTTGAATTGTTCATCATTCATGACCAGATATCTTCCTCCGGCATACAAATGGAACACTATTGGCAGGGCAAATTGGAGGAGAAGGAAGGGTTCCCAGTTAGGAAAGATATTGTATTTTATGATTGCAAAAAGGAGTGCGGGTAAAATAGCCCAAAACCCAAGAAGAGTAGCCCACCCGGCGTTGTTCTGGCCCAAATAAAAACGATCGGCTCCACTGCTTCCTGCAAAGAGTGCGAGCATCAAAGATAATTTTTTAGATTTCATTAGTATATAAGGTATCAGCAAAAATAGACACAATTGAAGAATTTCGCAGTTATTGTTTAAAAAGTGACTTGGCTCCACTGCCATGGTATACCCTATTTTTGTCGATTATTGTTGTATAATTGTGTAGAAATTGCATATTTGTATTTACTTTAATACAGTACACCATGTTCAAGTACATACTTCGTTTTTTTATGTTGTTGGTTTTTGCAATGCAGTTACATACTGCGGTTGCACAACAATATGTTGAAATAGGGATGTTTGGCGGTGTTGGAAATTATCAGGGAGATCTTGCTCCTGTTGCGTTTGTGCCGAAAGAAACGCACGGTTCCGTAGGCGCTTTTTATAAATATAATCTTAATTATTGGTTCGCAATTAAGGGAAGTGTTTATCAGGGGTTCATTTCCGGTAATGATGATAATTCCACTGAGCAATGGAAACAGGAACGAAATCTTAGTTTTCAATCGCCAATTCAAGAAGCTTCGATCTTCGCCGAGTTATTCCTCAAGAAATATAACCCTAACTACCGTTGGAACATACTATCTCCCTATATTTTTATAGGTTTCGCTGTTTATCATTTTAACCCGGTGGCGAAATACAACGGCGTATATTATGAACTTCAACCACTTGGAACCGAGGGACAGGGAAGCACATATTACCCCGACAGAAAACCTTACAGCTTAACTCAATATGCCTTGCCAATGGGTTTAGGTTTCAAAGGATCCATTACAAAAGACTGGAACATCGGTGTAGAAATGGGATATCGAAAAACGAGCACCGATTATCTGGATGATGTTAGTACAACCTACATTTCGAAGGAAATCCTATTGGAGGGAAACGGGGATATTGCTTGGCAACTTTCCAACAGAACAGATGAAATGAATGGCGGCATAGAAGTGCTTCGCGACGATCATAAATATCGCGGAGACGACACCAATAAGGATTGGTATATCTTTTCAGGTGTTACACTTTCCAGAAATATTGAGGTTAAAGGCTGGGATGCCAGTAAATATAAGGTAAGTAAAAATCTCAAAAAGCCCGGTTTGCGCCAGTCTAGAAAGAAAGCTGATTGTCCGGGCATAAGAAAAAGTTTTAAAAAGAGCAATTATGGCACTAAAAAACTTTTTAACAGTTGATAATTATACCGCTCACACACAATAATATCGTCATTTTTAAGTTATATTAGGGTTGAATTACATTTTTTGAAAACAAATTGATAATTTTGTTAATTAATCAATTAAACCACAGGATGAAAATATTAAAACTCCTCAGTTTTCTTTTCATATCAAGTAATCTTATTGCTCAATCAGCATATGTTGAAGTGGGAGTTATGGGTGGTGTTGCCAATTACTATGGTGATATGACCCATGATTATGTTGTGATGAGTGAATCGCATCCTGCCTATGGTGGATTTATCAAATATAATTTTGACCATAAGATGGGTCTCAAGTTCAATGTTTACAGTGGAACGATATCCGCTGCCGACGAAAACAGCAATCGCGCAAGCCTGAACGCCCGTAATTTGAGTTTCACTTCAGATATTACAGAGGTTGCATTTACTTTCGAATATTATATCGGTGGTTATCGCCCCGTTGAATTTAAAAAGAGATTTGCTCCTTACGTTTACGCCGGTCTCGCCGGATTTCATTTTAACCCAAAGGCATATTACGAGGGGGAATGGTACGATCTTCAACCTTTGGGAACAGAAGGTCAGGGAATGGAAATTTTCCCATTTCGCGAAAAATACAGATTGTATGAATTTGCCGTTCCATTTGGGGTAGGATTTAAAATGGCGCTCACCGAACGTTGGAATCTCGGATTAGAATACGGCGCACGTTGGACATTCACCGATTATTTAGATGATGTGAGCAAAACCTATGTTGACCGCAATTTATTAATTGAGGCTAATGGAATTGATGCTTATAATTTATCAAATAGAACAGGTGAATATTTAGTAGGAGAACCTTTTGACTATGAAAATAACGATTGGAGAGGTGATCCAACAAATAATGATTTTTATATGTGGTTTGGCGTAACTTTCAGCAGGAATTTAATTAAAGGTATTGAAGAAGGTTTCAGAACAAGCACAAAAGATATTTTAGGTTGCCCGGGACCAAAACATATCAATAAACCTAAAAAACACAGATAAAAAGATATTAATGGTTGGAGAATATAAAGACGGGGTGTTTGAAAAAACATCCCGTTTATTATTTTAAAGTGTTTATAAATATCTTTTAAATTCAAATTTTACACTTAATTTTCGCCGCAGGTTAATTGCTCACGAATGTCGCCTTGGTTTTTTGTCACCATATTATCCGTTTATTTCCTTTTTCTCTTTCTCATTTCATGGGTCACTTCGCGAAATGCCGGAAGTAATGCATATTATTTGGGAAATAAATCTTCACCCTGGTATGCTGTCGCTTTTGGATTAATTGGAGATTCTCTCAGCGGAGTTACATTTGTTTCGGTGCCCGGTGCTGTTGCAACACAGAATTTTGGATACATGCAAATAGTGTTCGGGTATTTGCTGGGATATTATTTTATTGCAAAGGTTTTACTTCCACTTTATTATAAAATGAACCTCACCTCCATTTATACCTATTTAGGAGAGCGATTGGGAACTACCTCTCAAAAAACAGGTTCTTTCTTTTTTATTCTTTCAAGGCTTATTGGCGCTGCATTCCGCCTATATATTTCGGCTACGGTATTGCAATTATTTATTTTCGATAATTGGAACATACCGTTTGAAATAACAGTAACGGTAGTAATCATTTTAATTCTATTATATACCTATCGTGGAGGAATTAAAACATTGGTGTGGACAGATACCCTGCAATCCTCATTTTTATTATTGGGGGTGATATTATCCATAGTTGCCATTGCAAACAAAATGGACCTGAATTTTTCAGAAATGGTGACAACCATTTCAAACAGTAAGTATTCGAAAATATTTGTGTGGGATGTTAATGCAGCTAATTTTTTCGGCAAACAATTTATTAGTGGCGCGCTAATTGCAATTGTGATGACCGGACTTGACCAAAATATGATGCAGAAAAATTTAAGTATGCGCACCTTGCGGGAAGCACAAAAAAATATTTTATGGTTCAGTTTTGTTTTGATCTTTATTAATTTATTTTTTGTGTCACTCGGTGCATTATTGTATGAATATGCCGAGTCTATGCAAATAGCTATTCCTGCAAAAACAGATCAGCTATTTCCCATTTTAGCACTTTCGCATTTAGGCACTTTTGCTGCTGTTGTATTTATTCTCGGAATAACTGCAGCCACATTTTCCAGTGCCGATTCTGTATTAACTACACTTACCACATCCTTTTGTATAGATATTCTTCACATGGATACCACCAATGTAGAATCAGTTAAACAAAAAAATACCCGGCATATAATTCATATCGGATTTGCAATACTATTGCTTATCGTAATTGTTCTTTTTAAAGCAATAAATAATGACACAGTTATAAATGCGGTGTTTACGGTTGCAGGATATACTTATGGACCCTTGTTGGGATTATTTGCATTCGGCATATTAACTAAAAGAGCAGTGTACGACAAGTGGGTATGGATATTTTGTATCATTCCACCAGTTTGTTGTTATTTTATTAATACGTATTCTAAACAGTTGCTGGGCGGTTATCAGATTGGGTATGAACTTTTGTTATTAAACGGAATTTTGACGTTTATAGGTTTATACTTAATTTCAACAAAAAAATATAAAGTTTCATTATAAATTAATCATATGGCAGAAAAGTATCGCAGGAAGAAACTTTTTAAAGTTAAGGACTGGACTGAGTTGAGTGCTCAATCCAGTTGGCGCATGTTTAAGATCATGGCAGAATTTGTGGATGGATTTGAAAACATGGATAAGATAGGCCCCTGTGTTTCCATATATGGTTCTGCAAGAACAAAACCTGATCATAAATATTATAAATTATCGGAACTCATTGCCTCTAAATTGGTACACGAAGGATTTGGAATTATTACCGGAGGTGGTCCCGGCATTATGGAAGCCGGTAATAAGGGTGCATTTAAAGAGGGCGGAAAATCGGTAGGGTTAAACATCGAATTGCCTTACGAACAAAATCACAATCCTTATATCGACCGCGATAAACTGATTAATTTCAAATATTTTTTTGTGCGCAAAGTCATGCTTGTGAAATATGCCCAGGCATTTATTTTTATGCCGGGAGGTTTCGGCACTTTGGATGAAATGTTTGAAGCACTTACACTGATTCAAACCCATAAAATTGAACGCGTTCCGGTAATATTAGTGGGTAAAACGTATTGGAAGGGATTAATGGCTTGGGTAAAAGAAACCATGTTGCACAAAGAAAATAATATCAGCGAAGAAGATCTTGACCTGTTATTTATTACGGATGATGCAGAGGAAGTAGTAAAACATATCAATGCATTTTATGCCACTTCACAGCTAAGGCCGAATTTTTAATACATGGCAGATCTCGTTTCGATATCGCATTTAAAAGTGGGTGATAAAGCACCGCCATTCAGCGCAATGGATCAAAATGGAAAATTATTGAGCTCGGCACAACTAAAAGGTAAAAAATTTGTTCTTTATTTTTATCCAAACGACGATTCAGAAACCTGCACAAAAGAAGCCTGTAATTTAAGGGATAATTATTCGCTTTTGAAAAAAAATGGTTATACCATTATTGGTGTTTCACACGCTCCCGTTATTTCAAAAAAGAAATTCGCCGATAAATATAAATTACCTTTTTCCTTGATCGCAGATACCGATCTTAAAATCGTAAATGATTTCGGGGTATATGGGGATAAATTATTTATGGGGAAAATCATTACCACCATTCACAGAATTACTTTTATCATAAACGAAAAAGGAATTATTGATAGAGTGATCACCAAAGTTACCTCAGGAAATGCTGCAAAACAGATATTGGAAACAGAATAAAATTCGAAATAATTAAAAGTAATTTTTTTGTCATTTTGTAATATGCATGTACCTACAGATATTTGCAGTGTGTTATTTTATGGCATATTTGCATATAATTAGTATGAAAAAAATAAATCAGATCAATGTATTCTTCTTCTTCCTTACACTCACTATTGGAATTGGAATATCTACCAATAGTTTTGCGAAAGAAGATGGGGCACCCTCAGGAAACACAGGTTCGCCGGGCGATGACCAAACATGTGCCCACGTTGATTGTCATACCGGTAGTGCATCGAACAGAGATGGACTTGTTTTTACGGATGTTCCGGAAGTAGGATATTTATCCGGAATAAATTATTTAGTTACTGTTACTATCAATGAATCAGGTGTGACAAAATTTGGATTTCAGGCATCACCGCAAACAATTACAGGCAGTAAATTGGGTGATTTGACGTTGATAAATGCCTCGCATACTAAACTTACCGGTGGGAGTAAATATGTAACGCATACCTTATCAGGAACATCCGGGACCAATTCCAGAACATGGACCTTCAACTGGACCCCTGATGATGCACATGGAGATGTAACCTTTTATGTTGCTGTTAATGCGAGTGATGATGCGGAAAATGCTTCAGGAGATAAAATTTACACATCCAGTGTTACTATAAAAGAAGACCCTGCAAACAATCCTGTTTCTGTGGAAGAATTAAATAGAATTACATTCGATATCATTTCTCCAACCACAAACGAACTGGTATTAAATATTGCCACTCCGGTTAATGACGAGATATTTATCAATCTGTTTGATATTCGCGGAGTATTAATATCGAGAACAAATTTTGGTAATTCAAACGGTATATTTAAAATTCCACTTTATCAGTATAATTCCGGTTTGTATTTTGTGAATGTTTCTAATGAAAAGGGTTCACTTACAAAACAATTTATTAAATTATAGTCAACTAAATAATGGAAAGTAAAAAACCCGATGTTACTGCATCGGGTTTTTTATTTATAAATTCAGTATTATTAGGGTCAAATTCATTTTCTGGGGAGCATCTGTCATTTCAATATCATTTATCCTAACAGTGGACATTCCTCTTTTTATAATTAAAATTCTTCTCCGGGTATGCACCATCGATAAATCAACTTTGCTACCTTTTTCATGATAAAAAGGTAGCACCAAAAATCTAGGGCTTCATCAGCTGACTCCATATCCCTATTTCTTGCCACAATACGCGAAAAAGGTGCCACGCGATGGTTCATATTTTGGCTTTCAAAACCTACATTAAATTAAATGGAAACAATAATTTTTTTCTGTTGGTGGCACTGGCTTTCGCTAACACCCTCCAAACATTAATACTTTGTTGGCTTATGGCTGCGAAAAGGGATATTGGAGGCATCCGATGAGGCCCGTTGACAGCCCTGG
>Ga0163151_10005382_pt1 | contig 16402 bp, 16 predicted proteins | sample OliLakLV19MP5IB2_FD_145596 | JGI IMG/M metagenome (GOLD analysis project Ga0163151, IMG submission 145596) | Freshwater microbial mat bacterial communities from Lake Vanda, McMurdo Dry Valleys, Antarctica - Oligotrophic Lake LV.19.MP5.IB-2 | ecosystem: Environmental > Aquatic > Freshwater >...
TCCGGCCCCAGAGCGCGAGGCTCGGCGGCAACCAGAGATCCAGCGCCTCGGCGAGCACGAGCCGACCGCTCGCGAGCAGCGTGATCCATTCGCCGCCTCGCACGCGGATGTTCGTCGCGCTCCAGGGCGGCACGTTGCCCGCCAGTGAGATCACCTGCATCTCGGCGACGTGCGGCTCGCGCACGGACGCGGGCAAGGCTGCGATCGCGGCTGCCGTCATGCGCGCCAGGCTCATGGTCGGGTTGTGGCCGAGCGTCCCGACCGTTGCAACGGGCTCGGGCCGGCCCCTCTTGACGGCCCACCCTGCCCCGTCTCATGAGAGGCACATGCAGCTCACCGACTGGTATGCCCACGGCCACCGGGAAGTGCTGCGGGTCGCGAGCGGCTCGTGGCAGATCTTCACGCGCATCGCCGGCGACGGCCCGTGGTGCACGCTCTTCCACGGCTTCCCGACGTCGTCGTGGGACTGGCATCCCGTGTGGCCGACGCTCACGAGCCGTCGCCACACCCTCGCCTTCGACTTCCTCGGCTTCGGCGACTCCGACAAGCCCGCCGACCACGACTACAGCCTGATCGAGCAAGCCGACCTCGTGCTCGCGCTCTGGCAGAAGCACGGCGTCACGCGCACCGATCTCGTCGTGCACGACTACGGCGTCTCGATCGCCGAGGAGATCCTGGCCCGCCACGCCGAGGGTGGCCTCGGCGTCGAAATCGCGAGCGTCACGTTCCTGAACGGCGGCATCTACCCCGATCTGCACCGCCCTCAGCCGTCACAGGTCATGCTGCTCGATCCCGAGCAGGGTCCGAAGATGGCCGATTTCATCACCGCCGAGACGTTCGCGATGGCACTCCGCGCGACCTACGCGCCTGGCCACCAGCCGAGCGACGCCGAGCTCGCCGACGCGTGGGAGACGGTAGCGCGACGCGACGGCCATCGCATCGGCCACCGGCTCATCCAATACATCCGCGATCGCGAGCGGTACGCGGCGCGCTGGGTGCACGCCCTCGAGACGACGACCGTGCCGCGCCATTTCCTCTGGGGCATGCTCGACCCGGTCTCGGGCGCCCACATGGCGGCGCGCGTCGCGGAGCGCTTGCCCGAGGTCGACCTGGTTCGGCTCGACGACGTGGCGCACTGGCCGCAGCTCGAAGCCCCCGAGGTGATCGCGCAGCATCTCGAAAGGATCCTCGGCCGATGAGCATCAGCGTCACGCCAACGGCGACCGCACCCACGCTCGAGTTCACCGTCGAGGTACGCGACGGTCACAGCTCGAGTCGCCACACCGTCACGCTCGACCCCACCATGCTCGCGCGCCTCACGGGTGGCCGCACGATCGCGGCCGAGACGTTCGTGGAAGCCGTGTTCGAGTTCCTGCTGGAGCGCGAGTCGAAGGAATCGATCATGGCGCGCTTCGACGTGCGCGTGGTGACGCGCTACTTCCCCGAGTTCGAGACCGAGATCGCCGGGTATCTCCCGTAACGGCGTCGCGGCTTCACTCGTCGAGATCGCGAATCCGGCTCGCGACGTACCAGACGTGCCCGAACGGGTCCGTCAGCCCACCCTGGCGGTCGCCGTACTCCTGATCCTGCATCGGCAACAGCTGCTTGGCCCCGGCCGCGAGCGCGCGCGCGAAGAGCGCGTCGCAATCCTCGACGTAGAGGTACAGGTGCACCGGCGACCCGCGCCGCGTCTCCGCGCTCTGCCATTCGGGAAATTCCGCGAGCTCGCCCGCCAGCATGATCGGCGACGTGCCGATCCGCAGCTCGGCGTGGCGGATCTTCCCGTCGTCGTCGGTCTTGCGGAAGAGCTCGGTCGCGCCGAACGCACGCTGGTAGAAGTCGATGGCGACCGCCGCGTCCTTGACGATCAGGTACGGCGTGACGGTGTGGAAGCCCTGCGGCACCCGCGGCACGGTCGCGCTCACGACGGGCCGCCCTTCATCATGGCGTCGTAGCGGCGTTGCATCTCCTCGATCGACACGTCGGCGACGTGCGTCGCGATCGACCAGCGGTGGCCGAACGGATCGTGCAGCTGACCGGAGCGGTCGCCGTAGAACTGATCCGCAACCGGGTGGCTGAGCGTCGCGCCGGCTTCGACCGCGCGCCGGCAGAACGCGTCGACGTCTTCGACATAGAGATGGATCGCGGTCGGCGTGCCGCCGAGCGTCTGCGGGCTTCGGATGTTCATCTCCGGATACTCGTCGGAGAGCATGAGGACGGCCTCGCCGATCTTGAATTCGGCGTGCCCGATGCGACCGCTCGGTTCGGCGAGCCGCATGGTCTCCACCGCGCCGAACGCCCGCGCGTAGAACTCGAGCGCGCGCGCGGCGTCACGACAACAGAGATAGGGCGTCGCCCCCCGCATGCCGTCTGGAATCGGTTGCACGTTCGACATCACTCGCTCCTTTCGACTCGTGGATCGTCGGCCCACGAGGCTTCGGTCGTCGCGGTCGGCGTCGCGAAGAACAGGGTTGCAGCGGCCGTCTTCGGCCGTTGTCGATGCCAGAGCCCGCGCGGACAGACGAAGACGCCGCCGGCCGCCACGGACACGTGGACGGGTCCGGCCTCGGCGAGCACGGTCACGTCGATCGCACCGTCGAGGACGTGCAAGAGCTCGTCGCCCTCGGGATGGCGTTCCCACGGCGTCGCGCCGGAGAACCGCATGACGCCGACGAGGCGGTCTTCCAGCCAACCCAGCTCACGGATGGCGCCGTTGGCTTCGGCTTCCGTCGTGTCGCGCGTGATCGCGAGCGGCTCGAGCCCGGCGCGCGCCGCGGGCAGGTCCCAGAGATCGGCGTGCGATCCCGCTGCGGGCGGCGTGTCGGCCGGCACGTCGAGAGGCAGGTCACGTTGGTCGCGTGGATCGCGCCCCTGGAAGTGTCCCGTCCCCTCGCCCGGCGTGAGCGAGAGCACGGCCGTGTGCCCGCGCGGTCGCGCCCAATGCCAGAGCCCGCGGCGACACACGAAGAGCGCGCCCGCCGGCACGGTCGCGTGAACCAAGCCGGTCGCCGTCAGCGTCGTCACGTCGAGGCCGCCTTCGAGCACGTGCAGCAGCTCGTCACCGGCGGGATGGCGCTCCCAGAGCGGCGTGTCCGTCGCGTACCCGGAAACGACGACCGTCCAACGATCGAGCGGCGCGACGAACCGCATCGCGAGCTCGGGAAGATCCGCGAGCGCCGCGTCGAGGTCGTGCGCCACGAGGCGCTCCGATCCGGAGAGCGCCGCGAGCGCGGCAAGACGTCCGTGGATGTCGGCCGCCGTCTGGAGCGCCGGACCATGCGCCGGCGCGGCGCCGGCGTGCAGCTCGGACTTGAGACGGGCCTTGAACGCGGCGAGCGGCAGGTCACGGAGGTCGGCCGCCACCTGCAGGAGCGCCGTCAGATCCGGCGCGAGGGAGGCCGGCAGCTCACGATCCGCCATCAGCGCCTCCACACCCTCGTCGAGCCGTTCAGCGACGTTGCGATCGTCGGTCATTGGCGTTCACCCAAACGCGCCCGCAACGTCTGCAGGCCGCGGAACTGGAGCTGCTTCACGGCGCCCTCGCTCTTGCCGAGGTCGGCGGCGATGGCGCGGATCGAGCGGTCCTCGGCGAAGCGCAGGACGATCACGCGGCGCTGATCGGGCGGGAGCGCGTCGACATGGCGAAAGAGCTCCGCGCGGCGCTCGGCGTCCTCGATGTCCACGGCGGGAACGGCATCGGGCGGCGGCAGCTCGAACGTCTGCGCCGCGCACTGCGCCGCCCGATCGACGACGGCGTGCGCCGCGATCCGCAGGAGCCACGCCACGAACGGGACCCCGCGCCACTCGAAACGCGCGAGGTGCTTCAGCGCCCGATGAAACACTTCCGCCGTGACGTCGCAGGCCTCGTCGCGATCGCGCACCCGGCGCGCGACGTAGGCGTAGACGCGCTCGAAGTTCGCCTCGTAGAGCTCGTCGAAGCGGCGCGGATCGCGCTGGGCCGCCGCGACGGCGCGGCGCTCGGCGACGCCGGGGTCGGGAGCTGCGTCGGGGGTGGGTGCGCGGCGAACCATCATCTCTCGCATCTCTTGCATCTCTCGCTCACTGAACCGCCGGCGGCGGCAAAAGGTCACGCGGCGTCCCGCGCCAGGTGGGGCGCGGCGGACCCGGGACGACTCGCAGCCGGAATCGAGTCTGCTATACCCCGCCGGTGCGTTTGATGCTGTCCCTCCCCCGCGTGCTGGCCACTCTGGCGCTCCTCTTCGGGCTCACCGTCTCGGCCTGCGCCAGCGAGCCGCGCGTCGTGCTGCACGCCGCGAGTGGCGACGTGACGGTGACGGTCGAGGTCGCCGCGACCCCGACGCAGCAATCGGTCGGGTTGATGTACCGGAAAGAACTCGGCGCCTCCGCCGGCATGCTCTTCGTGTTCAACGAGACCGTCGAGCACCCGTTCTGGATGAAGAACACCGTGCTGCCGCTCGACATGATCTTCATCGGTGACGATCGGAAGATCGTCGGCATCGTGGCCGACGCTGTTCCGTTCACCACGACCGCGCGCACCTGCGGGCTGCCGTCGCGCTACGTGCTCGAAGTGAACGCCGGTTTCAGCGCAAAGCACGGGCTGAAGGCCGGCGACCAGATCACGTTCGAGCACGTCCCCGCCGCGCCCTAGCGACGAACGCTCTTCAGCTGTCGGTCAACAGCTTCGATCGGAGCGTCTGCGGCGAGAGATCGAGCATGTCGCAGACGTTCAGGAACGAGAACGGCCAGCGCCGCTCGTTCGACGCCACCCACACGTACGCCTCGCGAAAGGCCCGCCGGTTGCGCACGTTGGAGGAGCCACGATGCTTCTGCAGATCCTCGAACGCGAGCTTGAGGACCGCCGCCGCAAGCACGGCTTCCGGATTCGGTTCGTGCGCCCCGGGCTCCATCTCGGGCGCTTCTTCGCCCCACACCTCAGAGTGTCGTTCGACGGCCATTCGGTCTCCTCTTGTAATCGAACGCGGGGGAGGCAGGGGCGGCACGCGGTCGCGTCGACGGATGCCTCATCGTAGCCATGTGAACGGCAGTGTCATCTGGGCGTGGATGCTCGCCCGCAGACGCCCTACCGCGCGTCGGGCGAACCCGTTCTGCGATGCTCCGCGGGCGGGATCGCCGCGCTGGGTCGGGGCCCATCCGACTGGTGGGGACTGGCGTTTTTGGGGCTCCCACATTAGGTAAACCGCTCCCATGGCGAAGACCAAGACTGCTCCCGCCCCCGCGGCGAAAGCGCGCGTGAGCGCCTCCACACCCGTCGCACCGAGTCTCGACAATCCCCTGAAGGAAGCGGCTCCCCAGGCGGTTGCCGCGGCGGGGCCCTACGACCAGGCCGTCGCGGCCGGCGTCGAGCTCCGGCAGCGGCCGTATACGTCGTCGGGGGTGCTGCCGACGCTCCGTCAGCACGCCAAGGGGCGGATGACGGTGTGGGAGCGCATCGACGTCCTGAAGGACACCGGCACCGAGCCCACCATTTTTTACCAAAACTGGGGCAAGAATCTGGACGGCGCTTCACTCATCACCGCCGTCGTTCAGATCGGCGGGCGCGACGTCGCACTGTACGGCCACGACTTCACCATCCGCGCCGGCTCGATGGACGCGACCAACGGGCGGAAGCTCGCCAACCTGATCTATCTCGCCGGCAACCGCGGGATGCCGCTCATCGGCATGAACGACAGCGCCGGCGCCTACGTGCCCGCCGGCATCGGCGGCCTCGACGGCTACGCCGAAGCGTTCACCGCGCTCCGCAAGATCAGTGGCGTCGTCCCGAGCGTGATGTGCATGTTCGGGTACAACGCGGGCGGCGGCTCGTACCTGCCGCGCCAGGGCAGCTTCATGATCCAGCCGGCCGACACGTTCTTCGGCCTCACCGGGCCGGGCGTCATCAAGACCGTGCTCGGCGAGGACGTGACGCCCGACGATCTCGGCGGCCCGAAGGTGCACGGGGCTTCCGGCGTCGTCGATCTCACCGTCGCCGACGAGGTCGGTGCGCTCCGCACCGCCGAGCGCCTGCTCAGCTACCTGCCGAACTCGAACGCGGTGGCGCCGCCGGTCTGGAAGACGTCCGATCCGATCGACCGCCAGACCACCGAGATCGACGTCATGCTGCGGAAGGCGTTCAACTCCCCGACCGGCTTCAACACCCCGGTCGACGTCTCGATCATCATCGAGCGCATCTGCGATCACGGCGACTACTTCGAGCTGCAGCCCGACCGTGCGCGCAACGCCGTCACCGCGTTCGGCCGCCTGAACGGCAACGTCGTGGGCTTCGTCGCCAACAACAGCGCGGTCGCGAGCGGCCAGATCGACGTCGACGCCGCGCTCAAGATCGCGCGCTTCGTCCGCTTCTGCAGCCTCTACAACACGCCGGTGATCTTCATCGAGGACACGACCGGCTTCCTGCCCGGTAAGGACCAGGAGAGCCGCGGCATCGTGCAGGCCGGCCGCGCGATGCTCGACGCGATCATCGATCTCCGGACCCCGCGAATCCTGTTGATCCTGCGGAACGCCTTCGGCGGCGCCTACGCCGCGTTCAACAGCTACGCGACCGGCGCCGACATCGTGCTCGCGCTCCCGACCACGCGCGTCGCCGTCATGGGCCCCGCCGGGAAAGAGTACGTCTACAAGACCGAGCTCAAGCAGGCCCGCGACGCCGCGAGCAAGCGTCGCAAAGCCGGGGACGACGAGGCGGCGATCGCCGAATGGATGAAGGGCCAAGAGGCCGAGCTGAATCAACGGTACGAGCGCGAGCTGATGAACCCGCGCGAGGCGCTCAGTCTCGGCTCGATCTCCGAGATCGTCATGCCGGCGGAGCTCCGCCGCGTGCTCGGCCAGAACCTCGAGTTCCTGCTGCGACACTACGTCCCTGGTCCGATGACGGGCGTGCAGCGCGAATTTCACTGATCGCCACGCACCAACAGCCAGGCCCGGCACCGAACGTGGACGGACCCACCAGTACGCGACGATTCGCGCTGCGATCTGCCGCGACGCGACGCCACGCCACGCTGACCGCGCTCGCGTGCGCCATCAGCGCGTGTACCGTCGCGCTCGAACCGAGCCCGGCCCCGCGCGTGAGCGTCCCCGCGTTGCGGATGACGACACCGGCACCGCGGCCGACGCTGACGCCCACGCCGCAACCGACCCTCGTGCATTTGTCGAAGCTGGCCTATCCGAACGACGACGGCAGCGCGGAGGCCGCAGCGCCGCTCGCGGAAATGCCGCTCGCGGCAACAGCGCCGACACCCGCCGCCGAGGTCCCGCCCGTCACCGCGCCACCAGTCGCCGTCCCGGCAGCCCCGGTCGCGGCTCCGGTGGCGAGCAACCCCGTGCCCCTTGCGGGCACCCTCACGTTCGAACGACACGGCGCATTGCTGAGCGGCGCCGCCCGCATCGGCGATCGCCCGATCGGCGACGTGCTCCTCGACACGAGCGCCGGCGCCGTCTTCCTCGACCGGACCGTCGCGGAGGCGGCGCAGCTGCGCGACCCCCTGACCGCGTCGACCGAGGACACGCCGGGCGACCGCGACGACATGCGCGAGCTGAGCGGCCTGACGCTCGGTGGCGTGCCGCTCGCCGCCGAGCGCGCGTTCGTGGTCGACCTCGGCGCGACGGACCTCCTGGTCGGAAGCCGGCTCGCCGGCGTCATCGGGCTCTCCGCGTTCGATACGGCGCCCTTCACACTCGACGTCCGGAACGCCACGCTCACGGTCCACAGCAACACGACGTTCGAGCCGCCGGCCGGCGTTTCAGCCGAGGCGCTCCGCATCGATCAAGGGCTGCCGTTCGTCGAAGCGACGCTCGCCGACGGCACGCGCGTGTGGCTGCTGCTCGACACGGGATCGCCCGCGACGATCAGCGTCTGGCGCGGCTTCGCCAAGCAGCATCCCGGCGTGGTGAAGCCGATGGCGGGCGCCCAAGCCGGCGATCCGACCGTACCCACCTCGGAGCTGCGCGGCGTCGGCCTCTTCGGCGGCCGCTACGAGCGCGTGCCGATCACGATCGAGACCGGTACGCCGCGCCTCTGGGAGCGCTCGCGGGTCGTCGGTCGCGTCGGCATGGGCCTGCTCCGCAATTTTCGGATCACCGTCCACCCGTCGACCGAGCGCCTCTGGGCCGAGCGCGTAGCACCGACCGCCGATCACTGAAGCAGCTGCTCAGGTCGGCGGTAGGGTCCGCTTGAGCATGCGGCGGGCGCCCGGGATCACGTCGAGCACGCCGAACACGACCTGCCCGAGCTCGGAGATCGTCGTGTCGAGATTCTGCAGGCGCGTGTCCATGGCGCCGACCGCGCCGGAGACCTCCGGCAGCATCCGCTCCAGGCTGGCAGCCGTCCGCGTCAGGTCGGCCGCGAGCTGCGACGCCAAGCCGTCCACGTGATCGATGCGCTCGTTCACGGCCGCGAGCGCACGGGTGAGCTCGGGCAGCGCCCGATCCAGCGTGTCCGTCGTCTTCTCGAGCGCGGCGACCAGCGCCGTCAGCTGATCGGGAAGCCGCGCGAGAATGGTGCGAACGTTGCCCAGCGTGTCAGGCAGGTCGCTCAACTCGTCGACGACAGCGGTACCCCACCGCGCGAGGTCGCCGAAATTCGGGAAGTTGGGAATGCCCGGCATGGCTGGACGTCACCGGTACTACGAAAGCCGCGATGGCGGGAAGCGTCTTTCGCGCACCGGGTACGGACAGCCGCAGCGCCCTTGACTCGATCCGCCTCGCCGTCGAGAGTCGCCGGCACCGCATGACGACCGAACGCACGTACGCGATGGGGGCGCTCTTCGGGCTCGCCAAGTTCGACATCGGCCAGTTCACACCCCACGCCGGGCGCCTCAGGATGCGGGTCGTCGAAGCCGGACCAGGATTCGCGACGCTCGCCCTGCCCTACCACGAGGAGCTGGTCGGCGATCCGCAGCGCAAGGTCGTGTTCGGCGGCGTCATCACGACGCTGATCGATCAAGCCTCCGGGCTCGCGGTCGCGTGCGCCATGGAAGACCTGGCCGCGATCGCGACGATCGACATTCGAGTCGACTATCTCCGCGCCGCGGAGCCTGGCTGCGAGCTGTTCGCGCGCTCGGAGTGCTACAAGCTCGGTCACAACATCGCGTTCGTCCGCGCCACCGCATGGGACCGTGACCAAAACGATCCGTTCGCCGGCTGTCTCGGCACCTTCATGATCGGCGCCAACAGCGGCGGCAGTCCCTTCGGCGGCCTCAAAGACACGGCCGGGGCCAAGTCGTGAACCGCCTCGTCGCGGCGATTCCCTACGCGCGGCTCCTCGGCATGGACGTCGTACAAGGCGACGACGGGATCGAGTGCGTGCTGCCGTTCCACGCCGACTTGATCGGCAACACGCGCTTACCCGCGATCCACGGCGGCGTCATCGGCTCGTTCCTGGAGATGACCGCGCTCTTTCGCTTGATCGACGAGAGCGGCCTCGACGCGGTGCCGAAGCCGATCAGCTTCACGATCGACTATCTGCGCTCGGCCGGACCCCGCGAAACGCGCGCCCGCGCCGAGATCTTCAAGCTCGGCCGCCGCATCTCCCACGTCCGCGTGATCGCCTGGCAGGACGCCCGCGACCGCCCCGTCGCCGCCGCGAACGGCAAGTTCTTGATGGCCTGACCCGGCTCGGGTCGAAAGCCGCCAGGTCCGCCGGACCACTGGCCTTTTTTGCCCGTCCACCATAGGTACAGACCCCTTCCAACGATGATGACGACACCAAAAGCCGCCTCCTCCTACGCCGACAATCCGATGGTGCACCGCGACCGCCGTCTCGGCCGCGTCGGCGCCGGCCACTCGGAATGGACCCGTTCTTTTGCCTGCGACGACATGGGCGTGCTCATCGTCTGTCGCGGCCCCATCCGGAAAGAAGCGATCGACGTCTTCCGCGAGATGGGCATCTCGAACGTCGGCATCCTGCTCTCCGAGCGCGACAGCATCGTCTTCCCGCGCGCGCTCTCGCCCGAGCTCCGGATCATGGATCCGCGCCACGTCCACGCGGTGCCCGACTACACCGGCGCCACCAAGGACGAGCGCGTCCAGCGCATCGACCAGATGATCGCGATCTGCCGCGAGCACGGCTACGGCTACATCTTCGCCGGCTACGGCTTCATGGCCGAGGACGCCGAGTTCGTCCGCCGTCTGGAAGAAGCCGGCGTGAATTTCATCGGTCCGTGCTCGCACACGCAGATGGCGGCCGGCGCCAAGGACGAAGCCAAGCGCACCGCGATCGCGAACAAGGTCTCCGTCACGCCCGGCGTGAACGACGCGACCACGCTCACGCTGCTCCGGCTCCATCCCGATCGGAAGGCGCTGCAGAAGCTCGCGAAGGCCAACGGCCTCGACGTCGCCGGGCTCACCGACGAGACGATCGCGCTCGCCGAGGCCGTCGAGCAGCTGCTCGAGATGTCGTATCGGAAGCAGCTCGACCTCTACTCGATCGACGAGCTCGCCGAGACGCTCCGCCTCGAAGCCGTGAAGCTGCTCACCGATCAACCGGGTCAGCGCTTCCGCTTGAAGGCGATCGGTGGTGGCGGCGGCAAGGGGCAGCGCATTTTCGACGCGGCCGCCCAGGTTCCAACGCTCATGCGCGAAGTGCTGGCCGAGGTCAAAGCGACCGGCGTCGGCGACAACAAGAACATCCTGCTCGAGCTCAACATCGAGCAGACCCGTCACAACGAGATCCAGATCCTCGGCAACGGTGAGTGGTGCATCGCACTCGGCGGCCGTGACTGCTCGCTGCAAATGCACGAGCAGAAGCTGGTCGAGATCTCGGTCACGCGCGAAGGGCTCGAAGACGCCATCGCCGAGGCCAAGGCCGCCCAGCACGACAAGAAGGTCAAGTCGCTCGCGACCGATCTCGTGACGCTCGGCCGCATGGAAGAGGAAGCCGAGCGCTTCGGCACCGCCGTGAAGCTCGATTCGGCGTCCACGTTCGAGTGCATCGTCGACGGCGACCGCCACTACTTCATGGAAGTGAACACCCGGATCCAGGTCGAGCACCGGGTGTCCGAGCTTTGCTACGCGCTCCGCTTCACCAATCCCGACGATCCGAAGGATCACTTCGACATCGAGTCGCTGGTCGAGGCGATGGCGTTGATCGCGCGCCACAAAGCGCGCCTGCCGAAGCCCGAGCGCATCCTCCGCGAGCGGGCCGCCATCGAAGCGCGCCTGAACGCGACCGACCGCGCGCTCAATCCGGCCGCCGGCGGCGTGATCGTCTCGTGGTCCGACCCGATCGAGGGCGAGATCCGCGACGATCAGGGCATCTGCATCAAGAATCCCGACACCGACCTCTTCATGCGGTACCGGTTGGCGGGCGCGTACGATTCGAACGTCGCGCTCCTGCTCGCGACCGGCAGCAGCCGGCGCGAGAGCTGGGAGCGGCTCGTCGAGATCCTCCGCCGCACCACGCTCCGCGGCATCGACCTCGCGACCAACCTCGAGTTTCACTACGGCATCCTGACCTGGTTCCTCGCCCGTGATTCGTGGGCGAAGCCGACGACCAAGTTTGTGGTGCCGTATCTGACGCTGGTCGGGCAGCTCGCGCAGGAAGCGCAGTCGATCGATCTCGACTACGCGTTTCGTCAGATCGCCCGCGAAACGACCAACGCCGCCGCGCCCGAGAGCGTCGACGCCACGCGCCGCGTGCTCGACTTGAAAGAAACGCTCCTCGAGCGACCGATGCAGCGCTTGATCGAAGAGCCGCACTTTCTCTCGGCGTGGCTCAGCCGCCATCACCGCGACTTCTCGATCGCCGACGAGCGCGTCGTCTGGCACCGCAATCCCGTCCGCGTCCTCGCCGAGACCTATCGTCTCTTGAATCTCGACACGCCGAGCGCTGCCGCCGCGCACCGCATCTGGGACCACGACCGCGAGCAGCTCGCGACCGCCCTCGCCTTCTACGATCGCATCGACGAGCGCGCGAACGGCACCGCCTGGCCCGAGCTCGACGCGATCCTCACCGGCGAGACGCCGGCCTTCGGCATCGACGCCGACACCTGGGGCCGCGTCCGCGCCGCGCATGCCGGCCATCAGCTCGGCCTCGACATCCTCTGCCTGCTGCCGATGATCGCCGACAAGGTCCGCTTCTACGACCTGAAGCTCGAGGACGATCTCACGATCACCATCCCCGAGCGCCTGCACGACACCAAGCTGCAGGACGCGATGCGGAAGATCCTCGTGCCGCCGCCGGTCACCAAGTCGGACGAGATCGTGGCCGCCATGGGCGGCACGTTCTACTCGCAAGAGGCGGCGACCCTGCCCGCGTTCGTGACCAAGGGCGGCCACTTCGACAAAGGCGCGCCGCTCTACATCATCGAGGTCATGAAGATGTTCAACAAAGTGCACGCGCCCTTTGCCGGCACGATCACCGACGTGCTCATGCCGACGAGCGGCGTCGTGGTGCGGAAGGGTCAGCCGCTCTTCAAGATCACGCCCGACGAGATCGTCGTCGAGGAAGATCCCCAGAAGAAGGCCGCACGGATCGAAGCTAATACCGAAAGCTACGTCAGGAGGCTCGTATGATCGTCGTCCAAGTCGAAGTGAAGGTCGAGCCGGGCTCGGCCGACAACGCCCGTGACGCCGTCTCGAAGATGGAGACCGCGACGCGGCAGGAAGCCGGCTGCAAGAAGTACGCGTTCTCGGTCGACATCTCCGACCCGGGCATGATCCGCGTGACGGAGACCTGGGAATCCATGGACGCCATCAAGGCCCACATGGCGAGCCCCCACATGGCCGAGTTCAACAAGGCGATCATGGCGCTCAAGCCGACGGGCCTCGACATCAAGGCCTACGAAGTCGCGCACGAAGTCACGCTCGGTTAGACGGCATTTCTCCGACGCGAGCCCGTTGCGTCACCGACCCGAGAATCTCTCGGGTCGATGACTACGGATCGCTGCGGTGCTCATCGCGTCGGACCGGCTTGCCTACTGGAAGCACTCGCCGTTGTTCGGATCGCCGGTCGGGAAGAAGCACCCCACGCTGCCGTCCGGAGCGTGACAGCAAGCCTGGATGAAGTTGCTGATCGTGCAGGCCCCACCGGGTTGGTGGCACGCGCCACACTGGTTGGCGACGTCGAGCCCGCATACGTCGGTCCCCGAGCACGTCCCGCAATCCACCGGTTGGCCGCCGCATCCGTCCGCGAGTGACCCGCACGCGTCCGCTGGACATTCCGCTGCACTAAAGGGCTCGCAATCGCACCCGCATTGGTCCGTACAGATTTCGTTCGCGTTCTGCGGACACGTGGGCGTGTCGCCGTCGCAGTCCTCGCCCAGGTCGAGGGCCCCGTCACCGCAGATGGGCCCGCACGTACAGGTCGCGCTGCAAGCCCCCGGACACGCGCCGTCGTCGGTTCCGTCGCAGGCCTCGGTCTGCTGGTTCACTTCGTCGTCGCCGCAGAAGGGATCGCACGTGCACGTCCCGTTACAACGTCCGGGACAGGCGGCGTCCGCGCTGCCGTCGCACACTTCCCCGGGCCCGACGACATCGTCGCCGCACTTGGGATCGATGAACGCCGGCACGCAGAGGTCGCGGACGCCGAAGATGTCGTACGCGTCCTGCTCGAATTGGTTGTTCGTGAAGACGTGCTTCGACGTCTGCGGCGTGGTCCGCACCTGGAAGCACATCAGGCCGAGCGCACCGTTGAAGATGCCTTCGCCGTTCTTGTCGACGGGCACGCAGAGGTCGCGCGGCCGCTTGATCGCGACGGTGAGCGACCCGAACTGCGTCTCGACGCTCACGTTCGAACGCCGGAAGCGGGCGCCGCGCACGCGATAGCACTTGAAGTGGTCGAGGTTCACTGACAGCGGCGGCGGAAAGTTCGGGCCGGTCAGTGCCTTCGACGTCGGAACCAACATGCGATCGGCGCGCACCAGGTCGACCGTGAGATTCGGGAATGATTGGCCGCCGAACGTATTCGCCACCGTGATCGGGATGTCCTTCTTGCGCTCGAACTTCGGAGCGGTCTGCTTGATCGTGTAGAACGTCTCATGGCCCGGATGGGTCGGCGCCGTCGGGTCTTCGCCGTTCTTGTTGACCGGCGCGCATAGGCGCTTCGCCTGCCGCACCTTCACCGTGCTGGCCGGGAAAAACCGATCGCTCGTCGACACGCCGGCCACATTGATCGCCGGCCGATGGATTTCGTAGCAAAGGAAGTGATCGAGAGGCGCAGGCGACGCCGTGGCCGTCGGGCTCGGCGCGACCGTGAGAAGCGGGGTCGTCGTCGCGGTTGCCGCAGCCGGCGTCTCGGTCGCGGTCGGGGTAGCAACGGGCGTCGCCGCAGTGGCCCCGGGCGTCGCTGTTTCGGTCGGTTCGGGCGTCCCGGTCTCGGTCGGCTCAGGTGTCGCCGTTTCGGTCGCCGTCTCAGTCGGCTCGGGCGACCGACGACCAGGGCTTCAGCGACGAAGCGACGACGAGCATGACATCCTCCGGCAGCGCTGTTGAGTAGTTCGGAGTCGTCGGGAGGACGGCTCGGGTTCATCGAATGAAATGCGACCCAACGACGCTACGAGGTCCAACAGCTAGCAAGCGCTGCGACGGACCGTCCACCACAATCGACCGTTTCACGAGTCGCCATCGCGCGACGTCAGTCGACGCACGTGCAGGTCTGGAAATCCGGCTCCCCAAACTCGCAAACGAAAGGCGCACACACACATTGGTTCAGTGAACACACGAACGCAGGCGCGCAGCCGCCGCACGCGAGTATTCCCCCACAGGTGTCTGGGACGTCCCCGCATGCACCGACCGGGCACTGCTGGAGCGGCGAGCAGCACGCGCAGTTCGTACAGACGTCCGTCTGATTGGGACAGCCCGTGCTCGAGCCGTCGCAGCTCTCCATCCCGTTGATCACGCCGTCGCCACAGAACTCGCTGACGGTGCAGTCGCTGTCGCAGCCGTCACCGTCGATCACATTGCCGTCGTCGCACGTCTCGGCGCCTGCGACGACACCGTTCCCGCACGCGCTCACCGTGCAGTTGTTGTCGCAGCCGTCGCCGTTGACCGCGTTGCCGTCGTCACAGACCTCGGTACCCGCGGCGATGCCGTTGCCGCACGCGCTCACCGTGCAGTTTTTGTCGCACCCGTCGCCGTTGTCCGCGTTGCCGTCGTCGCACACCTCGGCGCCGGTGAGGATGCCGTTGCCGCACGTCGGCGTCGGACAGAGGCATCCGGGTTGGCACTGCTCCGTATTGCCGTTGCACGAGAATGACCTCGGAGGCTCGCACTCCTCGGTCGCCGGATCGACGACACCGTCGCCGCACGGGTCGCAGGTGCACTGTGCGCTGCATGGCCCTTCGCAGATGCCGGGGTCGGCGCCGTCGCACTGTTCCGTTTGCTGGTTCATGACGTCATCGCCGCAGAACGGCGGCGGCACGCACTGGCAATCGACGCAGGTGGGTCCGATGGGTGCGACCGCCACCAGGCAGCGGGGACCCAAGCACGACACGTTACAATCGTCGGCCGTTTCGCATTCCTCGCTCTGCTGATTGATCACACCGTCGCCGCAGGTCGGCTCCGTGACCACGGGGCATGCGCAGGTCTGGAGGTTGCAGTCCCCCGGGCACGCGCCGTCGTTGTCCGTCTCACACTGCTCGCCCGGTGCATTCAGCTTGCCGTCACCGCACGTACCCGGGCCCGCGAGCAACGGCACGCAGAGATCGCGGATGCCAAAGAGCGGGTAGTCGGCGCTCTCGAACTGATCGGTCGTGAACACGCGCGGCGGGCTCTGCGGCGAGGTCCGCACTTGGTAGCACATGAGCCCGATCGTCGAGTTGAGAATCCCCTCGCCGTTCTTGTCGACCGGCAAGCACAGATCCCGCGGGCGCTTGATCGAGACCGTGATCGGGCCGCCCGGGTTGAATTGCGTCTGCACCGTCACGTTCGGCACGCGCACCCGGGCACCGCGCACGCGGTAACACTTGAAGTGATCGAGCGGCGTCGCGAGCGGTGGCGGCGGCGGGGCCGTCAGGCTCTTCGACGTCGGCACGAGGAGACGCTCCGGTCGGACGAGGTCGACCTGGATCGTGCCGAACTGATCGGTGATGGTGAGATCCTTGACCTGCGCGAAGCGGGGGCTCGTCTGCTTGATCGTGTAGAACGTCTCGTGTCCCGGGTGCAGCGGCGCCGTCGGGTCCTCGTTGTTCTTGTTGACCGGCGCGCACAGGCGCTTCGCCTGCCGCACGGTGATCGTACTGTTGCCGAGGTCGTCGTTGGCCGAGACACCCTTGCGATTGAGCGCGCGACGGTGCGTCTCGTAGCAGAGGAAATGATCGAGCGCGGGCGTCGCCGTCGCCGCGGGCGTTGGCGACGCGGTCTGGACGGCGACGAAGGTGCTCGTTGCGGTCGTCGTCGGGGTTGCGGTTTCGGTCGGTTCGGGTGTGGCCGTCTCGGTTGCCTCCGGCGTCGCGGTGTCGCTCGGCTC
>Ga0163151_10005384_pt1 | contig 16399 bp, 14 predicted proteins | sample OliLakLV19MP5IB2_FD_145596 | JGI IMG/M metagenome (GOLD analysis project Ga0163151, IMG submission 145596) | Freshwater microbial mat bacterial communities from Lake Vanda, McMurdo Dry Valleys, Antarctica - Oligotrophic Lake LV.19.MP5.IB-2 | ecosystem: Environmental > Aquatic > Freshwater >...
AGCACGTCGGGGTTCAGCGCGCGAGCTGATCCGCGCGCTGAACCCCGACGTGCTCACGCTGGATGTCGAGATGCCCAGGATGGACGGGCTGGATTTTCTCGAAAAACTCATGCGCCTGCGTCCGATGCCGGTCGTGATGGTGTCCACGCTGACCGAACGCGGTTCGGAGACCGCCCTTAAAGCCCTCGAGCTGGGCGCGATCGATTTCGTCTCCAAGCCGAAAATCGATATCGTGAGCGGCCTCAAGGACTACGCGAGGGAAATCACCGACAAGATCAGGGTGGCATCCAAAGCCCGGATCCGGCAGTGCGTTGCCGGCGGTGTGGCGCCCAGGCTCAGCGCCGACGCGGTGCTCCCGGCCCTGGCCAACCGCACGGCCTCGACCGAAAAACTCATCATCATCGGCGCCTCGACCGGCGGCACCGAGGCGATCAAGGACGTGCTCATGCAGTTGCCGCCCGACTGCCCCGGTATCCTCATTGCCCAGCACATGCCCGAAGGCTTCACGAAATCCTTCGCTGCCCGCCTGGACAGCCTGTCCAAGGTCAGCGTGAAGGAGGCGGTGCACGGCGAGCGCGTCCTGCCGGGCCACGCCTACCTCGCGCCGGGGCACTCTCACCTGTTGCTCAAGCGCAGCGGCGCCAACTACGTGACCGAACTCTCGCAGGGCCCGCCGGTCAACCGTCACCGTCCGTCGGTGGACGTGCTGTTCCGCTCGGCGGCCAACTGCGCGGGCAAGAACGCGCTTGGCGTCATTCTCACCGGCATGGGCAAGGACGGCGCGGCCGGGATGCTCGAAATGAAGCAGGCCGGCGCGTGGAACGTCGCGCAGGACGAGGCCTCGTGCGTGGTGTTCGGCATGCCCAAGGAAGCGATCGCCACCGGTGGCGTCGACGAGGTTCTGCCTCTCAGGGAGATTCCGCGCTGGATCATGGGGCGCCTGGGGTCGCTTGGCAGCCGGGCGGTCAGGGTTTGACCGCACCAGTAAGGTGAGGAACCTCGACTACGGCCGGCGACCGCGAACTCGCGCCTCACGCAACCGCGAGAATGGGCGCTTCGAACCGGCGCGCGGGAGCCTGCTCGTGCAGAAGCTGCAGGAGGGCGTTCCCGTTGCAGGGTTTGGCAAAGTAGTAGCCCTGCATCCGGTCGAGGCCCTCTGCGGCGAGGAATTCGAGCTGCTCGCCGGTTTCCACGCCCTCGGCGAGCACCGTGAGCTTGAGGCTGCGCGCCAGGCCGACGACCGTGCGGATGATGGACGCGCTGTCGGGGTCGCGAATCACGTCGCGCACGAAAGACTTGTCGATCTTCAGGATGTCGATCGGAAAGCGCCGCAGGTAGCCCAGGCTCGAATAGCCGGTGCCGAAGTCGTCGATCGAAATCTTCACGCCCATGTCCTTCAGCCCGCGCAGCGTGGCCGCAGTCGCTTCGGCGTCCTGCATCGCGAGGGACTCGGTGATTTCCACCTCCAGGCAATGCGGCGGAAACCGCGAGGATTCGAGCACCTCGCGGATGGTCTCGTGCAACCCGGGCTGCTTGAACTGGGTGGCGGAAAAATTCACCGCCACCGCCAGGTCGCGAAAGCCGGCGTCGTGCCACTGCCGCGCCTGCACGCACGCGGTGCGCAGCACCCATTCGCCGATCGCGAGGATCTGGCCCGATTCATCGGCCAGGCCGATGAACCGGTCCGGGGGGATGATGCCCAGTTCGGGGTGACGCCAGCGCACCAGGGCTTCCGCGCCGCAAATGGCGCGCGTTCGCGTGTCGATGATCGGCTGGTAGGCAAGGAAGAGTTCATTGCGTTCGACCGCGTGCCGCAGCGCCGATTCGAGCTTGAGGCGCATGCCGGTGTCCACGTTCAGTTCCTGGCGGTAGAACTGCAGCATGTTGCGGCCCTGGCGCTTGGCGTCGAACATTGCCGATTCGGCGTTCTTCAGGAGGGCCGGCGCGTCCTCGCCATGCAAAGGCGCAATCGCGATCCCTATGCTGACGGTGAGAAAAAGGCTTTGCCCGTTAACCGTAAAAGCCTCCGAAAAGCACTGCATCAGGCGCTCGGCGCGCGCGCGGGCGGCGTCGCGCGAGCCGGCCTCCGGCACGAGCATCGCGAATTCGTCGCGGCCGATGCGCGCCACGACCTCGCCCGAGCCGCCGCAGTGCTCCAGGCGTCGCGCGATCTGTCCGATCAGGGTGTCGCCGGTGGCGTAGCCGAACGAGTCGTTGATGCGCATGAAGCGGTCGAGGTCGATGTAGAGGACGGCCGCGCCGTCCTCGAATCCCGCCGCCGCGGCGATTTCCAGGAATCGTTTCTGGTTTGCAAGGCCGGTCAACGCATCGTAGTTTTCCAGCCGCGAGCGCGACTGTTCGGACTCGCGCATTCCGTGCGCCATGCGTGCGTGACGCAGCGTGCGTTCGACCACCGGCACCAGCCGGCCGAAATTGCCCTTGGCGATATGGTCGTCCGCGCCCACTCGCATGGCCGAGCTGCCCTGGTCGTGCTCGAGCGCACCGGAGTAAATGATGAACGGGATGTCGTGGCCCGATTCCTTCAGCACCTGAAGCGCCCGGAAAGCGTCGAAGCGCGGCATCGAGTGGTCCGAGATCACCAGGTCCCAGGGGCGGGACAGCGCCTCGCGCATGTCGGCCTCGCAGTCGACGCGCTGGATTTCGAGCCCCGCAACGGCGGAGCCCAGCACGGTCTGCAGCAACAGCGCGTCGTCTTCGGAATCCTCGACGAGCAGGATGCGTGTGCATGGGTGGGTTGTCTTGTTCATTTCAGCCTTGTTTTCCGGGTCCGGCTCTGGGTCGAGCACCTTATCGGCCGGGTCGTGGAAGAACTTTAGGGGTTTGTCCGGAGGACCGCCGCAAAGGCCGGTAAGGTGCCGGACGAACTGCCGGTTCGTCACGCTTTTCACGCGATTCGAGGCGCGCGGGTCGAAAAGCCTCAAGGTTTCGGCGGCCCGGCCGATACGTTTTGTGCGCGCCTTCACCGGCGGGCATTTGATTGATCAAGACAAGAAGATAAAGGACAATGCGGACGAACGCGTCGATGTCCCCGAAACGCGACGGTGGCAATTCGGCCCCCCTCGCGCCGGCCACTCGTACATTGGAAGTCAAAATGGCAGGTATTCATGGCTAGCAGAATCGTCCTCGTGGAAGACAACGCCGACGACGCGGAGCTCACGCGCATGGCGCTGGAGCGCAACAAGCAGGGCGAGCAGGTCGTCCACCTTTCGGATGGTGCGCAGGCCATTGAATATCTCCTGGGAGAAGCCTCGGAAGAGCACACGCGCGACGTTCGCCTGATCCTGCTCGACCTGAAACTTCCCAAGATGGACGGGATGCAGGTCCTGCAAAGCCTCAAGTCCGATCCGCGGACCCGCCGTATCCCGGTGGTGATCCTCACGTCCTCCAACCTGCCGCTCGACATTGCGCACTGCTACGACATCGGGGTCAATAGCTACGTGGTCAAGCCCGTCCAGCTCGAGGAGTACATGGACAAGGTGTCGGGCGTCGGGCGCTATTGGGACACCGTTAACGAACCGCCGGCCGCCAATTGACGTCGGACGGGTTTCCCCGCGTGGCGTAACAACGCCCAAATCCCGGCCTCTTTTTCCGGGCACCTCGAACGCATGTCGACCCCCAGCCCATCGCGCATAACCAGTCGCCTGCAGGTCGAGATCCCCGGGTTCGCGCTGCTCGTCATTGGGCTTGCGTGGGTTGCGGTGTATGCCCTTGTGGAGCAGGACCGCAGGCACACCCGGGCCAAGGCGGAAGAACAAGGCGCCAACCTCGCCCGCGTGCTCGAAGTGCACACGATCGGCACGCTCCGCCACGTCGACCAGCTCACGCTGCCGGAGTCCCGGGCGCAGGCCTGATTTCAGGACTTTGCGTTTTCGAGATCCAGGCGTGAAGCGGCTTGGAAGGTAGTTCGTGTATCGGTACCGGTACAATTTACGGCGCTGAAGGCGACGTCTTTCGAATCCGACGATGCGCCAAGCCCGCCAGGGGCGATGCCGGTGCCGGCGTCGAGGGAGACCTCGATCCGCGAGCCGCGCGGGATCGCGAAGCACACCAGCAGGCGCTCGTCCTCCACGGCCGCCACGCCGACCAGCAGCGAAAGAGCGTCGATGCGGATGGCGATGTCTTCGCCGCAATCGACCGCAGTTTCGTAGGTGCCCGCGCCCGTGTGCAGCAGGGCGCGCAGTTGCGTCCGGCCGGCGGGCCAGAGGGTGAGCACCGCCGCCGGCGAGCGGGCCGGACCCGCGATCAGGATCGCGTCGCCGTACTCGATCCAGCACCGGTCGAAACGGTGATCGAACCGCGGATTCCACAGACGCGCCAGCTTGCCCACGAGAAGTCCTTCAGTGACCTATGCGGCATTGTCCCCCCCGCCGGCCGGCGCCCAAGGGCCGAGCAGGGGGCGGTTTGGGGTCCAAATCGGGCTACGCGGGCGGGAACACGCGCGAACCGGCGCGCTCAGGCCGGATCGTGCCGCCGCCAGAGGTCGTTCAGATCGCGAAAGTTCCAGCGCTCCGGATCTTCGCGGCCGGCAATCGTGTCGCGGGTCCCGGCGCGCGCAAGGTCGACGATTTCCGGAGCGATGCGCATCTGCGAGCGGGTCGAGAAGAACACGCGCACCCTGGGTTTCAGCAGGGAACCCGTGGATTGCTCGAGCACGACGCCGAGCCGGCCCGAGGCGAGGCGCACGAGCGAGCCGACCGGATAGATGCCGATGCACTTGGCGAAGGCCTGGAACACCGGCGCGTCGAAATGGCCCGTGCTCCACTCAGCCATCTTGCTTATCGCTTCGGCCGGGTCCCAGCCTTTCTTGTACGGCCGGTCCGAAGTGATCGCGTCGTAGACGTCGCACACGGCGCCCATCTTCGCAAACCGGGTGATCTCCTCGCCTTTCAATCGATGGGGATAGCCGCTGCCGTCGACTCTCTCGTGGTGGTGCAGGCACACGTCGAGCGCGGTTTCGCCGACCCCGGAGCCTTCGAGGAGCATCCGGTGCCCGCTTTCGGGATGGCCTTTGACGATGTCGAATTCGCTGTCGGTCAGTTTGCCGGGCTTGTTCAGGATTTCGACCGGCACGGCGATCTTGCCGACGTCGTGCAGCAGGCCGGCCAAGCCCGCCTCGCGCACCGCGGTTTCCTCCAGACCCAGTTCGTGGGCCAGCGCGATCATCAGAGCGCACACCGCGACCGAATGCATGTAGGTGTAGTCGTCGGCGGTCTTCAGGCGCGCGATGCTGATGAGCGCCCCGGGATTACGCGCGACGGATTGCGCAATCTCGCGCACGAGGGGGGCCATGCTTGCGGCTTCGATGGCCTTGCCCATGCGAGCGTCCTCGAACATCGAGACCACCGCCTGAGTGGATCGGCGGCAGATCGAAGCGGCGCGCTCGAGTTCTTCGGCCATCGCTACGCGTCTGGCGGGGGGCGGCCGGGCCGAAGGCGGCAGCGCTGCCCGGGATGCCGGTGCCGCAGCCCCCGCAGGCGCCGCACCCTCCAGGTCCAGGCCCTTCTCGGTATCGATCCAGACGACCTCGATCCCGGAGGCGTGAATCTCGTCGATCGCCCTGGCGTCCCCGAGGGCGAACGAGTTGCGCAGGAACGGGTGCTCGAGCCACGAGCCACCGAGCTTGTGCACGTACATGCCGGGGCGCAATTGCGCCGTATCGATCTGCCTGATCATCTTGCAAGCCTTATCGGCCGGCCCTTCTGCAGCTTGAACCTGGAATGCGCCGCTCGTGAGTCGTCGCAAGGCCGCGCGCAGTAACCTCCGCATCCGGCGAATGCCTTTTTCCCAAAGTCGGTGTCAGCGGGATGCGATTCGCGCGTGGACTTCTCCACTTCTCGCGAACCCGCGGTACCCTTGGCGCTGCTTCCTTGCCGCTTGCTCCAACCCAGCCTCCCACCGTAACATTCACGCCATGAGCACTGTTACTGTCGTTGCCCTACCGGACGATCTCAAGGCCGTCCTCGACCGGCGTGCGCCGAATCCTCCGGAGCGCGATGCGCTCGTTGCTGCCGCTTTGCGGGCCTACTTTGCCTGGCCCCGCCCGGGTGAGGATGCCGCGGATCTTGCGGTGATCAATACCCATGCTGACGAACTGAACGCTGAGGCCGAGGACGCTCTCTCCTACCAGGTTGCATTGTGAGGCGTGGAGAGCTGTACCTCGTTCAACACCCTTCCTCCCGAGATCCGCGGCGACAACGTGTATTCGTGATCGTCAGCCGCCAATTGCTAATCGGTTCCTCATTCTCCTCGGTCGTGTGCGCGCCCGTTTACAGTCGGCGCGATAGCCTGCATACCCAAGTTGACGCCGGCGTCGATGAGGGACTCAAGCACGACAGTAGCATCCACTGCGACGAGCTGATGAGTCTGCCGAAGAGTTCGCTCACCAATTTCGTGGGCTCTCTTTCGGCCACGAAGCTGGCATTGCTTGACCGAGCATTGGCTTTTGCCCTCGGTCTCACCGGCCCTTCAATGACCGAGGATGCCTGAAACGGAATGATCCGCGCGGCCACCTTGCGGACGATGCGTGTTGTACCAGATCAGGCAGTCGGCAACGTCGATGCGCCCGACGAAGCATGCATCTTCATCGCTGCATTCTAGGTGGGCGGCATAGCCCATGTAATTCATCGTGCTCATGCAAGCCTTACGCTGACCCGATACAGCTGATCATTCCCCAAGCCGCACGGCGGCGCGCAGTAACACCCGCATCCGGCGACACTGGACCAGGGCTTGCCTGGCCATTTCCTTGTCGCTCGATTCTCCGGGGTAGCGTGTATCAACCGCGTAGGCGGTGAGTTCGCGCAAAAAAATTCCGGGCAGAGCGCGTGCTCGCGCACGAGAAACCCCAGCACCGCGCGCCGAAACCTCTCGACGAGAAGCGCTTCAGGCACCGGCGGCAGGGGGACAAACACTCCAATTGCGGATTCGCGGGAAGACACAATTGCTGGATTCGTCTGCATGCTTTCGTAGCGCAAAGGAGAGAAGCGCGGCCAAACGGCGGCTATGCCGCGTGTTCCTCCTTCGGCAACGGTTTCGGCGCAAATGTCACTATGCGATTCAGGTGCGATGCTTGCCGCCGGCGCAAATCCGCGCGCTCCAAAGCATGAATCGGGACTCGAATAGCGCCCTGTTCGCGGCTTAGGTTATCCGCAATCGTGACGATAATTCTGTGCAAGGCCGGAGGTTTCCCGCCAAAGCGGCGTTCCGGTACGCATTGCCCGATACAGGAGGATGCGATGGGTCTTCAGCTGGCTCTGCCCCTCGAGGCAGAGATGCGAAACGAAACCACGTTGCGCCACGCTTGGGTGCGCAGCGGCCTCTCGATGCCCTATGAGCTGGCGATGCAGGACCGCGCGATCGCCATCTGTTTGCGTTGCCTCGCCGATGCGATGCACAAGAAAAGGATGCGAAGAATGCACCGATCCCGGCGCCATGGTTGAAATCGTCCGACTCTGGAACCCGTGCGGACTGCGTCAGACGCGACACTGACCCGGATGGAAGCACTCGTCACCGAATCCGAACCCGGCGTTGAACCGGCCGAGACCGCGGAGCACGCCAACGCTCCCCCCTCGCGGGGCGCGGCGCCGGCGTTCGGCGCTTCGCCGTCCGTGGATGCCCGGCCGCCTGAGGAAACCCCGCCGCTCGCGGTCGCTTCGACGTTCGCGGAGATGCGTCTCAAGGTCGGCGACCAGGTTGCGCTCGAGCCCCGCCACCGGATTGCGGGCGGGCGTGCGACGGTGAAGGTGCTGGGCTGGCTCGAGGGGGTCAGCCTGATGGTCACCATCCCGCAGAACACCGCCGGGCGGGTGTTTCTGCAGGAGGACGAGCAGGTGCTGATGCGGGCGTTCACCGGCAAGAGCGCCTTTGCCTTTCGCACGGCCGTGCTGAGGGCCGCGTATCAGCCGTTCCAGTACCTGCACATCGGCTTCCCGGTCGAGGTCGAGCGGGTGCAGATCCGCAATTCTTTCCGATTCCGCGTGAACCTGCCCGCCAGCATCGTTCTCGCCGGCAAGCGGGGCCGGCCAGGAAGCATCGTGAACATCGGGACCACCGGCGCGCTGATCGAAACCCCAGAGGCGATTGACACCGACGCAAGTTCGATACGGATCACGACCTCGTTCGAGCTGCACGGCGCCCCGGTGTCGCTCGACCTGGGCGCCACGGTGCGCATCGCCAAGAGCGAATCGCTCGGGCACGGCATGCCGCGCCACCTGTACGGCGTGGAGTTCAATGACCTGAAGCCCAACGACCGGTTGGTGCTCGGCAGCCTCCTCTGGTACCACATGCACGAGCATCCGGGGAGCGCGGCCTGACCTGCGGCACGTTTGTGTGAAAATGGGTCAGGTTTGATCCCCGTCATGGTCACCCGCCAGCGGAGAGTGCTTATTTTGGGTACTCAACGCCATGACCGCACGGCAGATGCCAGCAATGCCTTTCCCGCCGAAAGACGCGCTCCCGAATCCCGGGGCAATGGATGGCGCGCCCGCTCCCGGGAAGCGGCAATGAACGAGCGCGCTGAATTGCTTTCCATAGTGGAGGCAACATTACGCGGTGACGAGGAATGGCACCGCCTGGTCCTCGAGCACTCGCCGGACGCGATTTTCGTGCACATCGACGAGAAGATCGTGTTCGTCAACCTCGCCGCCCAGCGCATGTTGCGTGCTCGAAACCGATCCGAGGTCGTCGGGCTTTCGATCTGGAAGATCCTGCATCCGGACCATCACGCGGTCAGCCGCGAGCGCCTTGCCCTTGTCGCGCGCGGGGAGGCGCTGCCTTTGCTGGAAAATCGGTATGTCCGCCTCGACGGAACCGAGGTGGAGGTGGAGATCGTTCTGACGGCGTTCCCTGTCGACGGTCGGGTGGGCATCCAGGCCTCGGCGCGAGACATCACCCAAAGGAAGCAGGCACTGCTCGGCACGGTCAGGATGACCATGGCCTACGCCGCGCTTTCGGCAACCAACGAGGCGTTGTTCCGCATCGTCGACGAAAACGCACTGCTCCGTCGAGTCTGCGAGATCGCAGTCGAACTGGCCGGCCTGAAGCTCGCGGCGATCCGGCTTGTCGAGCCGGGCACCGATTGGTTGCGGCCCGTGGCGTTCGGCGGTGAGCCGGTCGCTTTTCTTGCGGATACGTCCGTGTGCATCGACCGGGGAGTCCCTGAAGGCCGCGTACCGGCGGCGATCGCGTTCAGGGAAGGCCGTACGCTCGTGCGCAACGAGCTTGTCGACGCCCCGGACCTGTCGCACTGGCGCGACGCGGCAATACGCGCGGGTATCGCTTCGTCGGCATGCATCCCATTGCGGCGCGCAGGCTTGGTGATCGGCCTTTTCAGCCTGTATTCCGGCGACAAGGGCTGGTTCGATGAAGCGCTGGTCGCGCTGTTCGAACAGATGGTCGAGAACCTTTCGTTCGGACTCGAGAATTTCGATCGCGAAGCGCGGCGCAAAGCCGCCGAAGAGCAGTTGCGCGAGAGCGAGGAGCGGTTCAGAAGCCTGACCGAGCTGTCGTCCGACTGGTACTGGGAGCAGGACGAGCACCTGCGCTTCACATTCGTGGACGACAAAAGGCTGCGCAAGATCATGTCCGTCGACGACATAAGGGGGAAGACGCACTGGGAGGTGGCCCACTTCGGTATAACGGATGCGGATTGGGCGGGTCACATCGCCATGCTGGAGAGGCGCGAAGAGTTCCGAGACTTCGTCTTCAACCGCCCGGGGCACGATGGCGAAACCTGCTGCGTCAGCCTCAGCGGTGCGCCGATGTTCGACACCACGGGAAAGTTCAAGGGCTACCGCGGGATCGGCAAGGACATCACCGACAAGAGGCGCGCAGAGCAGATGCTTGCCCTCGAGCACGCGGTCGCACGCGCTCTGGCGGACGCGGAGAACATTGGCGACGGCCTGAGCGGCGTCCTCAAGGCCGTTAGCGAGTCGGAAGGTTGGGATTTCGGCAGGTATTGGGCCAGCGATCCGGAAGGCCAGATGCATGCCGGGCACTCATGGCAGGTGCCGGACGCGGCGATCCGGCAGTACCTGGAGGATTCTCGAATGCGCGTGCTGCCCGCCGGCGCCGGCATGATCGGCCGGGTATGCGAGACGGGTGAGGCGGCGTGGGTCACCGACGCGGATCAGGATGCGCGTGTGCTGCAGCCTGATTTCAAGGGCCTGGCCGGCCTGCACGGCACGTGCCTCTTTCCCGTCTTCGCCATGGCCGGGGTGGTTGGCGTGCTGGTATTTTCCAGCCGCAACGTGCGCGCACCCGATGCCCGCCTTTTGGCTGCCGCGCGCTCAATTGGAGGACAGGTGGGCCAGTTCGTGCTGCGCAAGCAAAGCGAAGAGGAACTCAAGCGGTTTCGGGCCGCAATGGACCTGTCGGCCGATTCGATTTATCTCGTGGATTTCGAAACACTGACGGTGCTCGACTGTAACGATGGCGCTTGTCGCGAACTGGGCTATGCACGCCACGATCTGGTCGGCATGAGCATGGCAGAGATCGTGGACAAGAATTCTGCCGCCGGCGTCCGGGAAACGTTTGATTCGCTGGCCCGCTCAGGCTCGTTGATGTCTAGCGGAGAGCGTCTCTTCCGGCGCAAAGACGGCAGCCTCTTTCCCGTGGAACTTTATCGGCGGGCGCTGCCATTGGCCGACGGTTCGATCGTCGTGATCGTTGCACGCAACATCAGTGAGCGCAAACGAAGTGAGCAGCAGCTGCGCGATTCCGTCGAGCGTCTCGAGTGCGTGATCCAGGCCACAAATGACGTGATCTGGGACTGGGATCTGGCGTCCGACATTCTCTGGTTCAATGCCGGGCTCAAAGAAGTTTTCGGGCACAACGTCGACATGGTCTGGGCGAGGTTCGATGCGTGGAGTTCGCACGTCCACCCGGACGACCGGGACAAAGTAGTCGAAAGCCTCCTCGCCGCCATCCATAGCCCCACGGGGGGGACTTGGAGTTACGAGTACCGGTTTCGCCGCATGGATGGCTCCTATGCGCACGTTTTCGACCGGGGTATTGTCAAGTTCGATAGCGAGGGCCTGCCCAGGCGGATGATCGGCGCGATGGCGGACATCTCAGTGGGCAAAGCGATCATCGAACTGGAGGATCTTGCGCGCCGCCTGCAAGTCAGCATTGCGGCGCTGGAAAACGCGAACTCGGAACTGGATGCGTTCAGCTATACGGTGTCGCACGACCTGAAGGCTCCGATTCGCGCGATCGAGGGATTCGCCGGGCTGCTGCAAGGCGAACTCCCGCCGATGGGAGGCGGCAAGTCGCAAGCCTTCCTGGAACGGATCCGTTCCAACGCCCGCCGGATGAGCGACCTGTTGGACGATCTGCTGACCCTGTCGAAGTTCTCCAGGCAGGCGCTCAGCAAGGGGCGGGTGGACACCGGCCGGGAAGTCGCGCTGGTGATCGACGAACTGGGCAAGGAATCCGACCGCGTGAAATTCGAGGTTGGCGATCTCCCGATGGTGCTCGCCGACCGCATCCTGCTGCACCAGGTCTGGACCAACCTGCTGTCCAACGCCGTCAAGTACAGCGGCAAGGCGGAGCGCCCGCTCGTCCGGATAGGGTACGAGCAGGGCGCCTACTTCGTCGCCGATAACGGCGCCGGGTTCGACATGGCCTATGCCGACAAGCTTTTCAAGGTGTTCAGCCGGTTGCACAGCGAACGCGAATTCGAAGGGACCGGCGCGGGCCTCGCGATCGTGAAGCGCATCGTCGAGCGCCACGGCGGGCGGGTCTGGGCCGAAGGCAAGGAGGGGGTCGGAGCGACGTTCTGGTTTACGCTCCCTGGTGAGGAGGGCTGCCTGCCGATGCACGCCGGTGGAGGGCCCGGTCGCACTCGCTGAGAAACTGCGACTCATGATCAAGGCGCTATCGGACCAATCGATCGAGAATCAAACCCGCTCGTTTCCCGCACACCCTTCTGTGATCGTCTGCATAGCCCAACGTTGAGCTTGCAGCGTCGAGTGCGTGGGTAGTTTTCCCCCCAATGCCGCACGATTCGCAATGCCGCTTCTTCCGGGAGCGCGTGCTCGCGCACGAGTAACACGAGCACCGCGCGCCGGGCGCTGATCCTCGATTGCTGCCATTTCTATGTTAAGCACGGCTCTGGAAGCGATTTACGTGGCAGATTGCTGCCATCGGCTGACTGATTACTTCACGCCCAGGCGACTCAAACCTCAATTGGAATGTACCTGTTGCACAAACCATCCGGCTGGACTAAACTAAACTAACCTGAGGGTGCTAAATCATGCAAATAGTCAATATTCACGAGGCCAAGACCCATCTTTCCAGACTCGTGGAGGAAGTCAGCAAGGGCCAGGAGATTCTCATCGCAAAATCCGGAAAACCGATGGCGAAACTGACCGGAATCAAACCGGCTAAACCCACGCGCAAGCCCGGTTTTCTGAAAGGCAAGATCAAGATCGCCGCCGACTTCGACTCACCGCTGCCGGATGATCTGCTGGACGCGTTCGAAGGCAAAGCCTGATGCGCCTGCTGCTTGATACCCACATCTACCTCTGGTATCTCGCGGCTTCGCGCAAACTACCAAGGGCGGTTCTGAACCGTATCGAAATCGCCGAGATCGTATACATCAGTGCTGCGTCAATATGGGAAGCCAGTATCAAAATCAAACAAGGCAGGTTGCAAGCGAATAGCAAAGATCTGATTGCAGGAATGACATCCAGCGGCTTCATCGAATTGCCGATAAGCGCAATTCATAGTGCATTCGCCGCAAACCTTCCGGAACACCACCGCGATCCGTTCGATCGGATGCTCATCGCGCAAGCCCTATCGGAACCCTTGAAACTGCTGACAGCGGACAAAATACTGCGCCGGTACTCCGACCTCGTGGAGGTTATCTGAAACGGTCAAGCAGATTTTCTACGCCGAAACCGTGATCCACATTCACCCCCGGATCGCCCCGGCCGTCTCTCGCGCCCATGCGCCCGCGGCGCCGAGCGCGCGATTGAACTGGTGCGGCTCGAGCTCGAGCCTCGCGCACAGCCCTTCGACAACCCCGGCCTCTGCCTGCTCGCACGCCTGCGCAAGCTGCAGCGGCAGCGCGCAGGGCCCGACGCGACGCACGATTGCGCCGCTCACCTCCTGTGGCAGCTTCACCTGAGCCAGCAATGACGCCATCGACACCTTCAGCAGCACGTCGAGCAGCGAGAACATGCCGGTGAGGAACAGCGCCTGGCGTTCGGACTCGTGGGAATCGGCCCCGGCGAGCAGTTCCATGAAGCGGCCGCGGGCCAACGCGCTCTCCAGCACGGCGTGGTGCCCAGGCCCCGGGGGCGCCGACACGCACAGCAGCAGCGCAAGCCAGCGGTAAAGCGGATCCCGCCCGAGGACCAGTATCGTCTCCTCGATCGAGGTGACATTGCGCATGGCGCCGAGGGCCGCCGAATTGGCCAGGCGCAGGATCCGGTAGGACAGCATGGGGTCGAGACGGACCTGCTCGGCGATCTCGCGCGGCGTTGCGCCGTCGCGCACGCGGCTCAGCAGGTCGCAGATGCGCAACGCGCTGGGGTTGGCCCGGGTTGCGCTCCACTCCTCGCGCCTGCGCACGAACGGGCCGCGCAGGTACACGAAGCCCAGACGCGCGCAGGCATCGAACTCGTCCTGGGTCTGCAGGCCGCGGACTCCCAGCCTCAGGGCCGGGTTCAGTTTCGACAGGCGCCGTGCGATCCCGACGAGGTCGGGCGGCAGGAAATCGGTGACGGAAAAGAACGCCGTGGCGATCGCTTCGGCAAGCGCATCGTTTTCGAGCGCCGCGCGTCCGTCCGCAAGGCCAACCCAAACGCCCCTGCGCCCGAGTGACTGGATGCGCTCGATGAGCGCGGCGTCGAACGCCTGCAGCGAAGCCGGACGCAGCAGCAGGACGGTGCCCGTTCCCGCCAGCGCGTCGACCGCGGGATCGCACAGGATCTCGAGCTTGGTCGTGATGAATAGCGTCCGGCCGACCGCGAGAGTGCGCGCGTCCTTCGTGCTGAGATGGCGCAGCAGCGCCTTATCACGTTCCAGCTCAGTCTCCGCGGCGACCCGGTCGTCCGTCTGCGAGAAGTCGTACCCCGCCACGCCCATGGCGCGGTCCAGCACCGCTTCGCGCAGCACGATGAAGCGGTTGTCTTCCGAGGCGGCAAGCGCGAACGGATGAAGATCGACCGGCGCGGGACGCGGGCCGCCGCCGGAGGGGCCTTCGGTCAGGCGGCGCCATAGTTGTGAGAGGAGCCACATCGACCCCTTATCGGCCGGGTTTGCCGATTCGTGAAGAGGGAACGCGTGAGCATCACACTGCCGGCGCGCGTGCTGCGCCGGATCGATGCTGCGGCTGGATAGGGAAAAGTAATCCTAATGTCCGCCCGTGCGCGGCCGATATGAGCAGCATCCGGCGGGCCTCACGGTGAGGCGTAATCCTTAACATTCTCCTAAAGGAACCTTTTACTGGAGCTGTTCTCCAGGCAGTTGGCGTACCCGTTCCAGTACATTTTAGGAATGCGAATCCGGTCCGTGGAGATCCCTCCCCAAGGGTCCGATAACAGCAAAAAGACCCGAAGATGCGCCGCTTCCTCGACGACCACCACCTCTCCGAGTTCCTGCGGCCGCTGGTGGCCATGGCTGTGCTGTGCCTGCTGGGACTGGCGGCGGGCAGCGCCTTCTGGTTGCACAACAGCATCAACCGGGGACACGAAGCGGAATTCAACCGCAGCGTGGAGCGGATCGCCAACGAGGTGAGAAGGCGACTGCACCAGCCCATCTTCGGCCTGCACGGACTGCGGGGCATGTATGCCTCCGATGCGAACGTGACCCACAGGCAGTTCAAAGCCCACGTGGAGTCGCTCGACCTCGAAACGGAGTTCTCCTGGGTGCGCGGGTTCGGGTTCATCCAGCACGTGCGGGCCGACGAGATCCGCGCATTCGTGGAGGCAGAGCACGCGGCATTCCCCCAGCAGTTCCGGTTCCGCCGGTTGGAGGACAAGTCCTATCCCGACGCGTATGTCAGCAAGTACATTGAACCGTACCTGCCCAACCTCGGCGCACAGGGGCTCGACCTGGGGTCCGAACCCCGGCGCCGCGAAGCCGTGCAGCTGGCGGTCGACTCCGGGCGGGCGACTCTCACGCGGAGCATCACGCTCGTGCAGAGCAACGGCAAGACACCCGGCGCTTTGTTGTTCGTGCCGGTCTACCGCAACGGCACGGATCCCGGCACCCCCGAGCAGCACCGGGCCGCGCTGGTCGGGGTCCTGTACGCGCCCCTCGTCTACGCCGAAATCCTGTCCGGCATCCAGGATGTGGATTCGGGCCGCTCGAACTTCAGCCTGTTCGATTCGGGCGCACCGGATTCGCCTCCGGTCCTGAGCATGCGCAAAGCAGCGGCCCAAGCAGAATCCGCCGCGGGGCCCGGACCGGGCGACGCCCCGCGGTTTTCCGCCACGCATACGCTCCAGTTGCCGAACCGCACGATGATGCTGCGGGTGGACAGCACGCCGCAGTTCGATGCATCGATCCGCAGCCTGCTGCCCTGGATGGTGTTCTCGGGCTTGACCCTTGGCGGCCTGCTCCTCCTCCTGGTGTTGTGGCAGCAGGCCGTCGGGCGGCTGCGCGCCGAAACGCTCGCGCGCGGCATGACGCAGGACCTCGAGCGCAGCACGCAACTCCTGCGCAGCTCGATCGAGGCGCTCGACGACGCTTATGCGCTGTTCGATCCCGAAGACCGCCTCGTGCTCTGCAACCAGCGCTACCGGGAACTGTACCCGCTGAGCGCCGACCTGATTGTGCTCGGCAATACCTTCGAGCAGATCGTGCGCTCAGGCGCCGAGCGCGGCCAGTACGCCGACGCGCTCGGCCGGGTGGACGAGTGGGTCGCCGAGCGGCTCGCGATCCACCGCAACCCCAATGGGACGCTGACGCAGCGCCTGAGCGACGGCCGCATCCTGCGGGCCGTCGAGCGCCGGATGGCGGACGGGCACACGGTGGGCTTTCGCGTCGACATCACCGAACTGACGCACGCCACCGAGGAAGCACAGGCGGCGTCCCGGGCCAAGAGCCAGTTCCTGGCCAACATGAGCCACGAAATCCGCACGCCGATGAACGCGATCCTCGGCATGCTCTCGCTGCTCCGCAAAACCGAGCTTACTGCGCGGCAGGCCGACTACGCCGGCAAGACGCAAAGCGCCGCCCAGTCGCTCCTCGGCCTGTTGAACGAGATCCTCGACTTCTCCAAGATCGAGGCGGGCAAGATGGACCTCGACTCGCAGCCGTTCCGCTCCGACGCGCTGATGCGCGATCTGTCTGTCATTCTCTCGGCCAACCTTGGCGCCAAGCCCGTCGAGGTCCTGTTCGATATCGACCCGGCGCTGCCGCATCATCTGGT
>Ga0163151_10005386_pt1 | contig 16390 bp, 13 predicted proteins | sample OliLakLV19MP5IB2_FD_145596 | JGI IMG/M metagenome (GOLD analysis project Ga0163151, IMG submission 145596) | Freshwater microbial mat bacterial communities from Lake Vanda, McMurdo Dry Valleys, Antarctica - Oligotrophic Lake LV.19.MP5.IB-2 | ecosystem: Environmental > Aquatic > Freshwater >...
AAGCACTTGTGGTCCATGAAGAATTACTCAAGTTAGTTGCAAATGTTCCTGGAGCTCCTGTATATGGTTTTGTGGTTATTGCTGTAGTACCAAAATTGTGAAAATAAACCTGCCCCCAACTCTTATTAGATGTAATAAAAAATAACCCTGCAATAACCAAGGTAATTAAAAAAGGAAACTTGCTACTCGAGCCACTGGTTAAGTTTTTAATAGGTAAAAATGTTGTATTCATAATGTTTTCTTGTTCTTTTAAATTCATTTTTGTTATAATTTAAATATCACTTATAATTTTATTTGTTAAGAATGATTTTGCTTAATTGATGAAATTTTCTTCTTCCTCATTACCTTAAACCCATAAGCCACTCCCGCGCCAAGCAATAATCCTATTCCACCATCTATGGGTGCGTCTGGATCGCCTGGATTGATTGGAACACCAGAATCTGGATGTTTAATTGCTGGAGTGCCTCCAGTTGAGTTTATGCCAGCAGATGGTGAATTGTAGTTGTTAACGCCAGGTGTTCCTGCACCACCACCACCGCCGCCGCCGCCGCCATAACTGCTCTGTCTACTATTAGTTGATTTGTGAACATCCAAATCTAACTCAACTGTATTTTGATAAGTTCCGTAATCAGAATTGTTATTGCTTTCCCTCGAAGATTTAACTGTATAATGAGGTCTTTCTGTACTATAACTGCTGTTTAAATTACTTTCAAACCTGCTTTCATTCATGCCGTCATTAAAAAAGCCAGTTTCATTCTCATAATCCTCGTCACTTTGGGCGTAAATTGGATTAGAAAAAGTAAGTATAATGGTAAGACAAAAAATGGTTTTAATTTTTTGTCTAATTACCTTATGAAATTTTTGGTTCATTGCAGTTTTTTTAATCGTAACAACAACTTTATAGTTATTACCGATGTAAAAAAACACTATCTAAGTAAGCAAATAGTTAATTAAAGATTATGTTAAAAATAATTGAATAACTAAGGTAAAAAGTGACAAAATTTTTAACCCTGCCCAGCCAACAAAAACATAATGGCCATTCTGGTGGCAACACCGTTTTCAACCTGGTCTAGTATAATGCTGTGCTTGCTATCTGCCACATCACTGGTAATTTCAACGCCTCTGTTGATTGGTCCGGGATGCATAACCACAATTTCTTTGCTCAAAGAATCTAACCTAGCTTTATCTAAACCGTAAAGCATGCTATACTCGCGTAAACTGGGAAAATATTTAATGTCTTGGCGCTCCAATTGAATGCGCAACATATTGGCCACATCGCACCATTCCAAAGCCTTCATTAAGTTGTGTTCAACCTTTACCCCCAGCGTGCCAATGTGCTTGGGAATAAGCGTGGTTGGACCACATACCATTACTTCGGCACCAAGTTTTTGAAGGCAAATAATATTAGATAATGCTACCCTCGAATGGGTAATATCGCCCACAATCACCACTTTTTTGCCACCCACTGATCCAAGCTTTTCGCGAATGGAATAGGCATCTAAAAGTGCTTGCGTGGGGTGCTCATGCGTGCCATCGCCTGCATTGATAATTTGGGCCTTCACATGTTTAGCTAAAAACTGACAAGCACCAGGTGCGGGGTGACGCATCACCACCATATCAACCTTCATGGCCAAAATATTGTTTACCGTATCAATTAATGTTTCTCCTTTAGAAACAGAAGACGACGAAGCAGCAAAATTGACAATATCTGCACTTAATCTTTTTTGTGCCAGCTCAAATGAGATGCGGGTGCGGGTAGAATTTTCGAAGAATACATTGGCAATGGTTACATCTCTTAAACTCGGTACTTTCTTAATGGGCCTGTTAATAATCGACTTAAAATTATCGGCAGTTTCAAACACCAATTGAATGTCGGATGCCGTAATGTCTTTTATCCCAAGTAAGTGCCTTTGTGAGAATTTTTTCATCTGTATATTCTTACGATTGATTGGTTATAATGGTTACTAAATCCTTCTTCCCATTTTCTTTCCATTCTACCTTAACTTTATCGTTTGCCCGTGTATCAACCTTTATGCCCACATAATCGGGTTGTATAGGCAAATCTCGACTGTATTTTCTATTTACCAATACCAATAGCTCAACCTTGGCAGGCCTTCCAAAATCTGTTAAAGCATCCAATGCAGAACGTATGCTTCTACCAGTATATAAAACATCGTCTATCAATACAATATTTTTATCGTGAATGGTAAAATCAATCTTCAATTCACTGGGTATAATTTGGTCATTTCCCCTTCTAAAATCGTCTCTATAAAAAGAGATATCCAATTCGCCATAATCGAACGGCTGCTTGCCTAAAATTTTAATGAGCTTTTCTTTTATGCGCCTGCTTAAATAAATACCACGAGGTTGCATGCCTATTAAAGCAATGTTTTCAAAATCTCCCAAACGCTCAATTAATTCAAAACACAACCTGTCTAAGGTAATGTCGAGCTGTTTTTTTTCAAGGATGATTCTAGAATTCATGCTTTGTTGGTTCAGCCATAAGGCGGCTGTTCGACTTCAAATATGATAAAAAAAACGAGAATTAAAAAAGCGGCAAGTCAACTTTGCTTATTTACTGGCAGATAAATCTAAAATGGCATCAAATTCTTCTGCTTTTAAGGCCTGAACCGAAAGGCGCCCTTGCCTAACCAATCCGATGTTTTGAAGTCTTGCATCGGCCTTAACTTGCTCGAGTGTTACCGGTTTTTTTAGCTTTTTAAAAGGTTTCAAATCAACGGCCAGCCAGGCTTTCTCTTCGGTAGTAGGGTCTTGATAAGCCTCCTTTACAACTTTAGCTATACCAACCACCTCCATGCCTTCATTGCTATGATACCACAACACCAAATCACCTTTCTTCATATCACGCAAATTATTTCTTGCCTGATAATTTCTTACGCCATCCCAAAAGGTTTTTCCATCTTTTACAAATTGATCCCAACTGTATTTAAAAGGTTCCGATTTTACAAGCCAATAGTTCATGGTTTTTATTTTCTGATTGCCAGTTTTTATGATAAGAAGAATGTTAAATCCGCGCCCAGCAATTTTTAAATCACTTAGCTCGGTTTTATACCGATTAAACAAAAAATATAGTCCAATTTCAACAAATATCTCATTGCACTGTATGTTTTGGAATATCGGCATTTACCTAAGTAAAATGCCGAAAGACAAGATGTTTAGTCCAACTATTTTTGAACTATTACATATTGCCTGTCGGTATAATTACAATTGGTATTACAAGTTTTCGAAAGTAAGAAATAATACCCTTATTTATACCGAAAACACAAAAAATATAGTCCAATTTCGATAAATATCTCCTTGAGCTATATTTTGTTATATCGGCATTTGCCATTGTAATTAATAAATAGTTCAAAGCTATTTATTAATTACAATGGGTATTACTTCAAACTTGTTTAAATAATTTGACAATTAGATGGATAAATTATGCCTAAGCTCTTCTCAGTTCTATTAAAGAAATCTCTGGCCAAATGCCAACCCTGCCGCTAAATCCAAGAAAGCCAAATCCCCTGTTAATATTGAGGAATCGTCCGTTTTCTTGGTAAATTCCAGCCCAACGTTTATAACGTAATTTTACCGGACTCCATTTAAACCAAGGCAACTCAATGCCCATTTGCATGCCATGTGTATGTCCGGCCAAGGTTAAATGAATCTTTGTTTCATGGTTCTTTACTTCGTGCTCAAAATGCGTTGGATCGTGCGAAAGCAATATCTTAAATGAGTCTTTGTTAATGCCATACAATGCCTTGGTTAAATCGCCTGCCTGTATAAATCCATGTCCCCAATTTTGCACCCCAATTAAGGATATTTTTTGTCCGTCTTTTTCAATCTCCACATGTTCATCTTGCATCAATTTAAAGCCAACAGACTCATGGTGATTGATAATATCTTGTCTGTTTTTTTGCTTGGCATGCTCACTTGGCCATTGCTTATAATCGCCATAGTCGTGGTTTCCCAGCACAGAAAATTGTCCAAATGGGGCTTTAATTTTGCTAAACAAGGTTTTCCATGGAATAAATTCTTCGGCATCGTTGTTCACCAAATCGCCAGTAAATAAAAATAAATCAGATTTTAGTTCATTAATTAAATCAATGCCTAAAGAAACTGCTTTTTCATTGTCTAAACTTCCCGAATGGATATCCGAAATTTGCGAAATCTTAAACCCATCAAAGGCTTCTGGCAAATCTGAAAAACTTAGCACATGCTTGTGAACTTTGTATTTATACTTTCCTTTTACAATGCCATAAACAAAAAATCCAAAGGGCAAAGTACTTATCAATACAGCAAAAATGGCGGTCATAAAATTGCGTTCAGGCAAAACGAATTGCTTGTTCTCAACCCAAAAATATAGTCCCTCAAATAGCCGCACAAAGTCGCCCAAAACAACTATGCCAATAATACTCAATTGGGTAAAAAACAGGGTAATTAAACTGTTAAAACCAAGGTTTCCCCAATAGCCCAATCCATGATTCTTTTGCATATTTCTTAATCCCACCACGGTAAAAAATAAACTTAAATAGGGTATAAGCCAGTATAAACCAATGAGGACTTGTTGTAGGGTGGCCGATTCAATTCTGTTGATTAATGGCCTTATTCCAGCTAAGGAATAGGCGTTCATTAAATAAATGAGGGGTGCAATAAATAAAAAGGGAATTAGCGCTCTAAATACTTTCATGTTGTTTATTTTTTTTCGGTTCGAACCAAAACTTTTACGACACAAAATTGAACTTAAATCTGGAGGCTAAAATTTTCTTTCGATGAGCACACCTTTATTGCAGGCGAATACCAATTCTTAACTGATTAAAGGATGAGAATAATGTGAATAAAAGATGAGAATAATGTGAATAAAGCATAAAAAAGCCTCCATTCCTTTACAGAATGGAGGCTTTTAAGTGTATTATCCGACAATTATTTGCCTTCTAATTTAGCTTTCAATTCGGCCAATCCACCAACATCAGCAAATGTAGATTTCTCATTTGATTCGTTGATTTTTTTAGCAACTTTAGCTACTTTTTCTTTTTCTGCAACCTGAGTTTTAACTTCAGCATCTTTCTTCACTATTTCCTCTTCTTTCCAAAGAGCAGTGTGTGAAAGAACAATTCTGCGGTTTTCCTTGTTGAATTCAGTTACTTTAAAAGTAAGAACCTCGTCTTCTTTAGCGGTTTTCTTATCTTCTTTCTGTAATTGCTTCAATGGCGCATAACCTTCAACACCGTAAGGTAAGGCTACGATAGCACTCTTATCTTCAATTTTCAAGATAGTACCTTCGTGCTCTGATCCAACTGAGAATAAAGTTTCAAATGCTTCCCAAGGATTTTCGTCTAATTGTTTATGGCCTAAGCTCAAACGACGATTTTCTAGGTCAACTTCCAATACCAATACATCCAATTCTTGGTTTACTTTCACAAACTCATTTGGATGCTTAATTTTCTTAGTCCAGCTTAAATCAGAAACGTGTACCAATCCGTCAACACCTTCTTCCAATTCTACGAATAAACCGTAGTTGGTCATGTTGCGAACCACACCTTTATGACGAGATCCAACAGGGTATCTCTCTTGAATATTCACCCAAGGATCTGCCTTCAATTGTTTTACGCCTAAAGACATTTTACGTTCTTCTTTGTCTAAAGTTAAGATAACAGCTTCTAAATCGTCGCCCATTTTCAAGAAATCTTGAGGTGAACGTAAATGCTGACTCCAGCTCATTTCGCTTACGTGAATTAAGCCTTCTACACCAGGAGCAATTTCTAAGAAAGCACCGTAATCTGCTATGTTCACAATTTTACCTGTTACTTTAGCACCAACTACTAAGTTCTCAGCCAATGAATCCCAAGGGTGTGCACCCAATTGTTTCAAGCCTAATGAAATACGTTTCTTCTCATCATCAAAATCTAATACCACAATATTGATCTTCTGATCTAATTGTAATACCTCTTCTGGATGGTTAATACGTCCCCACGAAATATCTGTGATATGCAATAATCCATCCACACCACCCAAATCAATAAATACACCAAAAGAAGTCATGTTCTTCACAGTTCCTTCTAATACTTGGCCCTTTTCTAATTTAGATAGGATATCAGATTTTTGTTTTTCAATATCCTCTTCAATCAATACTTTATGTGAAATTACCACATTTTTGAAAGCATGATTTACCTTAACCACTTTAAATGGCATGGTTTGACCAACATACACGTCGTAATCCTTAATAGGCTTAGTGTCGATCTGAGATCCAGGTAAGAAAGTATCAATTCCAAATACTTCTACCACTAAACCACCTTTGGTACGGGTCTTTACATAACCGTTTACAACGATGTCGTTTTCCTGAGCCTTCAGGATGTTTTCCCAAGCACGTTCGCTCATCGCCTTTTTGCGACTAAGAATTAGCTGTCCGTTGGGATCTTCTTTGGTTTCAAGCAATACTTCTACTTCGTCGCCAATTTTCAAATCCGGCATGTCGCGGAATTCGGTGCGGGCAATAAGTCCATCAGATTTAAATCCAATGTTTAATACTACTTCCTTTTCGGTAAAACCTACTACGTTACCTTTTACAATTTCCTTCTCATTGAAGGCGTTTAAGGTGTTTTCATAAAGAGAGGCTAACGTTTGGTGTTCCTCTTGCGAGTAGCCGCCAAATCCGGCTTTGTCCATACTCCAATCAAAATCTTGATCGGGTGCAGGTGTGTTTTTGTTAATGATGTTTGACAATAAAATGATCTCCTTTCGCTTAAAAAAGCGTGCAAATATATGCCTAAAATATTGAAAGGCAAGGAGAAATTACCTAATTTTTACTAAAAAATGCGCAATTTAAAATGTTCTTTCACTTGCTCTCGCCTAAAATACACCAAACCCACAAAAAACAAATCCACCGTAACCGTAACAATTGGGTCGACCTTAATTTCTTCCCATGCCTTTGTCATGCCGGCACTCCAATAAATATCGTCGAAAACCAGCAAACTCTTATTGTGCAAGTATGGCTTAGCCATCTCAAAATACCGCAAAGTGGCTTCATAACTGTGGTTGCCATCAATAAATAGAAAATCCAATTTACCTATATCTTTTAAAACTCCGGGTAAAACTTGGTCAAATGTTCCTAGGTAACTTGTTATTTTTGGGACTAAACCAAGGCCATTTATACCCTCATTGGCAATTATCCTCACTTGTTCGCTCGCCTCTATCGTATAAACCATTCCCCCAGATTGGATTCCCATACCAAGATAACAAGTAGTTATGCCCAAAGACGTACCCAATTCAACCGCATTGGCATAACCATATTTTTCCAGTATTCTGCATAAAATTTGGGCAATGCGTGCTGGCTTCAAATGCTCGTTGGCCAAAAGAGAAACCTTGGTTTCCCTGCTCTTATTCGAAGCCCCAAAATCTTCGTAAAACAAACTGCGTTTGTCTTTTTTCAACAGCACCCTTTTGGCCTCAATAATATTGTATTTTTTTAAGTCTAACTCTTTCTTAATACAGCTTTGATACAACTCAAATACAAAAGGCGAGTGCAAGACATCAATAAATTTTGCCTGCACATAATGACTCAGAAAATGTGTTAGATAATGAAAATTCAATGGGCTTAAATCAAAATTTCGAAAGGCCTTTATAAGAAAAAGTGGGATTTGCGCCTAACTTAACGCAAATCCCACTATATATAAACTAATTAATTAGTGGTTTCGGCTGGTTTGTTTTTCAATGCTTTTAAGGCTTTTAATTTTTCTTCCAAACCGGCAATATGCTTGTGCGCAATCTCAATCTTGGCTTGCATTTGCTCTGCCAATGGATTCTTGCTATTGCCACTTTTAAAGAAGCCTAAATTATTATCCCAAGTTTCAATATCCTTTTTCATGCCACGAATACGCTCTTGCAAGATCTTTTCCTCACGCTGCAATTTCATCAATCCATTTGGAGAACCTGCCAACAATTCAAAACTTTGCTTGTCGCGGTCTTCGCGCATATCTCTATTAAGCTGCTTGTGCTTGCCATACAATTTATCTAGCAAGTCATTATACTTCTTATTAATAGATTCCTTTTGCGCCACAGGCACAAATCCAATGGCATTCCAATCTGTCTGAATCTGCTTTAACTCGGCAAAAATATTCTGGGTATTTTCTACCGTAATTAAGCCTTCCAATTTTACTATTAAAGCTTCTTTAGTAGCTAAATTTTGAATTTGCTCTGATTGCTGACTGGCATAACGTTCCGATTTCTTTTCAAAAAACGAATCACATGCCGTTCTAAAACGCTTCCAAACTGCATCATTCACCTTATCTGGCGCATGGCCAATTTTTTTCCAAGCCTCCTGAAATTTCTTTAACTCATCGGTTTGCTTATTCCAATCAATTGGGTTGGCAGCAATGGACTCAGCCTTTACACACAATTCCTCCTTGGCCTTTAAATTGGCATTGCGCTCGGCATGCATGGTTTTAAAGTACACATTTTTATTGGCGTAAAATGAATTTCTAGCATCCCTAAATTCGTTCCAAACTTGATCGCGCAAGGCCATTGGTACATGACCAATTTTTTTCCATTGCTCCATCAATTCGTTTAACACATTGCTCTGGTCCATCCACTCCTTAATACGCGTAGTTTGAAAGTTAGACAAGGCTTTGGCCTGATCCAAAAGCAATTTTTTTGCTTCCAAATTACTTTGACGAACCAATTCCATCTCTTCGGTTCTAGCCTTAATTTGAGTATATACTTTATCAACCTCAGCTTTAAACCTGCTCCAAATATCTTCCGATGCTTCGCGGGCAACCGGCCCAATAAAGCGCCAATCTTCTTGATATTTCTTTACAGAAATAAGCGCTTTCTTAATATTATCTTCCTTTGTTAACTCACTAACTTTAGAAATAAGTTCAATTTTATGGTCAAGATTCTTGCTTCTGTCTAAATCTTTTAACTCATTGTTAATAGAAAGACGGTCGTAAAAAATCTCATTTAAAACCCTATAACTTTCCCATAAACGATCTATATGCTCCTTAGGAACATTTTTTACCGTTTTCCATTCCGATTGAAGTTCCTTCAAACGCTTTAAGCTATTGCTCGTTTCCTCATCGTCGGCAAGCTTTTTTATCTCCTCTAAAATAGCCTCTTTTTTGCCCAAATTTTCAAGCTTTTCCGCTTCCTGACGCTTACGTGCATCTTCCTTACGCTGCTTTAACTCAATATAAGCAGCATTAAATTCTTCCTTGGTAGAATCGCCCTTAAATTCAAAGGCATCTTTCTCGCCCCCTTCTTCTAAAAACTTTGCCAAAGCCAGCGCTTTTTCTTCAGCTACTTGCTGATCCAAATGCGGCTTAATGGCCTTGAAAATAATTAGAGCATCTGCCAATTCTTTCTCTTTAGAAGCAACAATGGCAATTTGCAATAATTCTGCCTTGCCCATGTGAGCAAAATCTGGCAACTCTTCAACCGCAGCCAGTTCGTGTTCTTCCTCCGTTAATTCGGGCAGCGCACTCACAGAAACAATTTCTGCTTCTGGCGCAACAACTGTTGGTTCAGGCAGCGTAATTTCTACCTCCGCCTGCGGCTCAATAACTGGCATTGGTTCAGGCAGCGTAATTTCTACCTCCGCCTGCGGCTCAATAACTGGCATTGGTTCAGGCAGCGTAATTTCTACCTCCGCTTCTGGCGCAACAACTATTGGTTCAGGCAGCGTAATTTCTACCTCCGCCTGCGGCTCAATAACTGGCATTGGTTCAGGCAGCGTAATTTCTACCTCCGCTTCTGGCGCAACAACTATTGGTTCAGGCAGCGTAATTTCTACCTCCGCCTGCGGCTCAATAACTGGCATTGGTTCAGGCATCGCAACCTCTGCTTCTGGCAAAATAATTTCTGCCGTTGGTTGAACAATTTCTGCTTCTTCTGCAGAATCAATTACAAGAGTAGGATTCGCTACAACAAGTTCATTTTCCGAAACTACACTTTCATTGTGCGTTTCAGTAAGGTTAACCACTGGAGTTTGTTCCTCCACAGGTTCGTTAGTTACATTTTCCAAGTCGTGATTCATGGTTTAGTTTTTCTTTCAATTAAAAAGGACGTCAAAAATAACTATAAATACGATATTTTTGCACTTGTATTTCTTGAAAATTATCCTTTAATGCAAGCCAAACTCATTGAATGTCCGAGAGATGCCATGCAAGGCATCCATCAGTTTATAGAAACAGATACCAAAGTGACCTATTTAAACCAGCTTTTACGGGTTGGTTTTGATACTTTAGACTTCGGTAGTTTTGTATCGCCCAAAGCCATTCCGCAGCTTAAAGATACCGCAGAGGTCCTTAGTAAATTGCAGCTAGGTTCGGTTCGAACCAAACTCTTAGCGATAGTTGCTAATACCCGCGGTGCCGAAGATGCATGCCTTTACCCGGAAATAAAATACATAGGATTTCCATTCTCCATATCAGAAACATTTCAACAGCGCAATACAAACAGCAGCATTCAAGAAAGTTTAACCACCGTAGAGGCCATTCAAAATTTGTGTGTAAAGCACAACAAAGAATTGGTGATTTATATTAGTATGGGCTTTGGAAATCCATACGGCGATGTTTGGAATGCAGATTTGGTGGCAAATTGGGTGCAAAAAATGGATGCCATGGGGGTAAGAATACTTTCGCTAAGCGATACCATTGGCATTGCCGATCCTAAAAGCATTTCCTATATTTTTTCTGAACTCATTCCGCGTTTGCCTCACATCGAATTTGGCGCCCACCTGCATACAACGCCTAATGATTGGGAAGAAAAAATGGCTGCCGCATGGGAGAGTGGCTGTCGCAGGTACGATGGCGCCATTAATGGTTTGGGCGGCTGCCCAATGGCTACCGATAGTCTCACCGGAAATATGCCCACCGAAAATATCATTTCTTATCTAGAAAATTTGGGCGTCGACACACAAATTAACATTGCCGAATTTCAAAAAAGCATGGCGCTTGCCCAATTTGTTTTTCCACCACATTAAGTGATTAGAAGCGAAATACTTTTATTAACCTGAACAGCTTTGCCTGAAGTTATTTTATAAATTATAGCAATTTTTTAATCCATTTAAAATAGCGAAAGGGCGCATATTTAAACGGTAAGTCTATCCAAGTTGGGGTGCTTACAACTGGTTTTGCATGACTAAATGCCAAGAAACTTTTTTTGCCATGATAGCTGCCCATGCCACTGTTTCCAACACCTCCAAAGGGTAAATGGTGATTTGAAACATGCATCAAGGTGTCGTTAATACAAGCGCCGCCCGAACTTGTTTTGTTTAATATTTCACTAGCCTTTTGTTTGTTGCCAAAATAATAAAGTGTAAGCGGCTTTTCTTTTAATTGAAGATAATCTGTCACCTCCTGTATTTCTTTAAACGTAAAAATAGGTAGGATCGGCCCAAAAATCTCTTCTTGCATGATGTCATCTTCCAAGCTTAGTCCATCCAAAATTGTGGGCGAAATATAAAGCGCTTCATCGCCCACTTCACCCCCAATAATGGCTTTGCCTTTGCTTAAAAAATGGAGCAACCTTTGGTAAGCCCGTTCATGCACAATTCTCCCGTAGTAATCGCTTTTCTTAGGGTCTGAACCAAACATTTCTTGCAAGGCATTGCCCATTTCAATCATCAGCAATTCTTTCACTTCTTCTTGTACAAAAAGGTAATCGGGAGCAATGCAAGTCTGACCAGCATTGATGGTTTTGCCCCAAATAATCCTTTTGGCTGCAAGGGCTAAATTGGCATGCTTGTCTACAATAGCCGGACTTTTTCCGCCAAGTTCTAAGACCACGGGAGTTAAGTGTTCGGCCGCCGCTTTCATCACAATTTTGCCTACCCGAGTGCTGCCTGTAAAAAAGATTATATCAAACCTTTGAGCTAATAAAACCTGGTTTGTTTCTATGTCACCTTGGAATAAACTGATGTAATTGGAATCAAATGTTTTTGCAATTATTTCTTCTACAACCTTGGCTAAATTAAGGGCATCTGGCGAGGGTTTTAACACCGCACAACACCCTGCCGAAATTGCACCTACCAATGGATTCATGAGCAATTGAAAAGGGTAATTCCAGGGTGAAATAATTAATGCCAAGCCCAGCGGTTCAAACAATATTTTACTGGTCGAAGGCCACAAAAATAGGGGAGTAGGCATGTGTTTATCTTGGCTCCAATAACTCAGTTTTTTTATATGCAAATCGAGCTCTTGTAAAACCAATCCTGTTTCGGTAAGATAGGCCTCTTCTGGCGATTTATGCAGGTCTAGCCACAAGGCTTCTGCAATCTTTGTTTCATAAGATTTTATCGACTCTTTTAGCTTTTTAAGTTGGTTCAGCCTAAAGGAAATTTCTTTGGTTTTGTGTGTGGCAAAAAAAATCCTTTGTTCTTGAATGGCCTCTTTAATTTGTTCTTTGCTTGGTTCCATAAGTTTATGGAAGCTTCTTAAATTCGTAACTTTGATAATCTATAAAATCGTTCACTTTTACCTGAACTGATTTTACCTTGTCTCCTTCCAATACAAAGGGTGTAACCTCAATGCCACAGGTTATGTCGGCATAGGTACACAAAAATGTATTGTTGGCCAAATAGGCTAATTCGCCAGTGTTTTTTGGGTGATGGGAGAGGAACATTTTTAATTTGCCTTTCTCTATTTTGAGCGACATTGAGCCATAAAAATCGTTTTGGTAATTGCCTTCAAAACTAGCAAGTGGGAGTGGGGCTTTGTTTTTTTTGCTTGCCAAATTAATTAAACTATCTAAGTCTTTTTTCTCTGCAATTTTCCCTGCCAAAGTTCTGTTAAAATATAGCTCACTTACATTTCTATATGGAACATTTAAGTACGATTCTATGACCTGTTTTACTAGGGCATCATATAAAGAATTGGCATCGGTATTGGTATACACTATAACGCCCAAATTAGCTTCTGGTATAAATTCGGTTTTTGTAACAAATCCATTGGCGCCACCACTGTGTTCCCACACTCTTTTTCCTTGGTAATCATAACTGTTCCACCCTAAACCATAATTGCCAAAATGCTTGCTAGGGAAGAGTCTTGAGCCATAATCGTTGTTTATCATTTGCGATTTGCGGGTCTCTTGTAACACCTTAAACGGTATAATTTGTTTGCCACTATATCTGCCGCTATCTAATTGCATTAAGAGCCATTTAGACATATCAGATACGCAAGAATTGATGTTGGCAGATGCGCCCATATTGTCGATATTGGTGAGCAACATGGCCACCAATTTATCTTTATAAATAGTGTGTGGTTTGCAAGCGTTGGCATCGTTTACCATATCCTTAAAAAAGCTATTGGTATGAACCAATCCTAGGGGTGCAAAAAAACGTTTCACTAAAAAGTCATCAAATGAAATTTGCTCTACTAAGGGTATTAATTCGCCTGCCGTAATATAGCCTGCATTGCAATAACCATATTTATATCGAAACAGATAAATGGGTTTGGTTCGACCCATGCCTGCAATAATTTCCTTTCTACTCAAATTACTGCCCCAATTCAAAAAATCTCCTTGAAAAGTGCCATGTCCAATGCGGTGCGTAAGCAAATCGCGAACGGTACAAAGCTCGGTAGACGTATTCTCATACAAAGAAAATTCGGGCATGTATTTGGTCACTTTATCGTCTAAAGATAATTTTTTCTCATAATCCAACAGGGCAATGGCAGTGCCTGTGAAGGCCTTTGTATTGGAGGCTATTTGAAATAAAGTGAGTTCATTTACCAAGTTATTTGGATCGTTAACCTTGTTAATGTCTTTTACCCCAAATCCTTTTGTTAATACCACCTTGCCATCTTTTACTATGGCAATTGCCAAACCGGGCACTTGCCACCTCTGCATTTCTCGTTGCACGTATTGGTCTAAGGAATCTTTCACAAAAGCGGGTTGCGCCCAACTATTAACTATACAAATTAATAGGATAAAAGCGATTGATATTTTAGTGTATAATCTTGACATAAATTTTTCTTAAATTGATTTTATTAACCGCCACCATTTGCTTGGCATCGATGATTTGAGGCAATCGTTTGTCTCCAGAAACAAACCAAAGGAAAGCATGAGTGTCAAGTAAAAATGCCATTACAAATAATCCTTGAATTCGTTAAGTGGTTCATCAAAATCTGCCGAAAGAGTGATTTTATCTTTAGCATACCCGAATTATTGAGACTTAAATGGTGTTTTAGTCTTTGCTTTGTTTTCCCTTTTCAAAAACGCAACAAAATCAGCTACTTTAGCTTGAAGTTTCATCGGCAAAGAGTTGATTTCAAGCTTTAATGTTGTATCTGTCATAGAACAAATTTAAGGAAATAAGTTGATTTTTCTCGCCACCATATAAAATCTATATTATAGATCACTTGCGTTCCCAAAAAGCATGCTTTTAACCAAATTTAATAGAAATTGAATTGATACATTACTAAGGCATTAGCTAGACACTTGGTTGGTGACTTGATCTGCTTTGTTGCACATTTGGCCTGCGTTCTGCTGGTCTGCTTGGTTGCTTGCTTGGTCTTGGTTGCGAAGGTATTGGTGGTTGCACACTTGGCCTGCGTTCTGCTGGTCTGCTTGGTTGCTTGCTTGGTCTTGGTTGCTAAGGTATTGGCGGTTGAGCATTTGGCCTGCGTTCTGCTGGTTTGCTTGGTTGCTTGCTTGGTCTTGGTTGCGAAGGTATTGGTGGTTGCACATTTGGCCTGCGTTCTGCTGGTCTGCTCGGTTGTCTGTTTGGACTGCTTTCGGTAGGCCTGTTAACATCATAACCTGGTCTAGTTTGATTGGCTGGTGAACCAGGCCTAATGCCATTTCCAGAGGGTTTTGCAGGCCTGTTTTGGCCTGAATTTCTTGGCCTATAATTTATGTTATTTACCGTTTGCCTGTGAATTGGATAGTAGGAATTAGGGTAATAATTGTTGTGGTAATGATGGTTATAAGCATAGTGATTATAGTAAACAGCTCTGCGGTGATACATATAATAATTATGGTAATACATGGGCTGGTAAGGATTATACCATCCAGGATAATAACCATAATAATAGGGTGAGGCATAAACCACATAACTTGCTCCATAAATAAACCCCCACATAGGCCAAAAACCTACCGAAACATTTAAATTAGAATTAAGTTCTTGCTCTCTTACTGGGGTGTTATTATTGGTTGTATTGTTATTGGTTGTATAATAATTATTGATGGTTACATTTTGCCCATTATTCGATTTGCTTGTATCCGATTTGCTAGGCTTATAGCCCGGGTTAGGCGTTTCGCTTGGTTTACTTTGTTTTGCGTAACCAGAACCCTGTGGCGCTATAATATAATCCTTGCCATACAAATTCTCATCCCCTATGACTTGAACCGAAATATTTCCAGAAGCATCCTTTTGTACAATAATCACAGCCACATCCTGCGTTTCGGTTTTACTTAAAGAAGCCTTCATAGAAATGGCATGCGTATTTCCATCCACATAATCTTCTACCTTAATATAATCGGCTTCATTATCGTTGTTTAAATCAAGGTTATTAATTTGATTGTCTTTGTTGTTTAATTCTCTTTCAAATTCTTCCAAAGTTTTGCATTGCTGAAATTTAAACAAAACAGCAGACAAGTTAAAATTATCACCAGGCAATCCCAATGAATCTGGTGCATTTGTTCCGGTCTGACCCAATGCCATTTCCATAAATAAAAGGCAAAAAAACAATGCCATGAAAGAACGAATCTTGATAGCCATAATAGGTATGTTTATAAGCTACCAAGATAGAGAAAATAAACTAAAGATGGCACCCATTAAATGGCTTTGTTTTTTTGATTAGATTATGTACACCTATTAAGCTAGGCAAACTCAATCAAAATGGCCCTCTGAAAATGGTAGAATTGAAGAAATGTTTAACGCCAGTGGTTTCTTTTTTATTAAGTTATATTTGAAAAACAAAGTTAATATTTATGAAGCACACCTTGCTATTTATTGCGCTTCTTTTTTTAGTCTTCTTTTCTTGCAAAAGAAATGAAGATTATTGTAGTAAGAGCATGGCTATTACCTACAAATATTTAACAGCAGGCTCTCTTGAAAGAACCAAGTATTTTACCGACCCAAGCTTCGACACCATTAAGTTTAAAAGCAGCAAAGGAGATACCTTAATCTTTGTTAAGAAAAACACAGACACCACCTGGTATGATGATTTTCATACTTATGGCGTTCCAGGTTGTGGTCCCTATTTAGATGAAAAGAACCAAGAAATTACCAATACCTATGAAACCATAAAAGGGGAGGGTGTTTTTAAGGTGAAGCATTCGTTGAGGACAAGGTTAGATAGGGTATCTAATGTTCATGATTTCATAATTGATATTCAGTTTTCAAATAATCATTTATACTTTTATGATGGCTTGTTTAATCTTATCACTTATA
>Ga0163151_10005388_pt1 | contig 16381 bp, 11 predicted proteins | sample OliLakLV19MP5IB2_FD_145596 | JGI IMG/M metagenome (GOLD analysis project Ga0163151, IMG submission 145596) | Freshwater microbial mat bacterial communities from Lake Vanda, McMurdo Dry Valleys, Antarctica - Oligotrophic Lake LV.19.MP5.IB-2 | ecosystem: Environmental > Aquatic > Freshwater >...
CACGTATTTCGACAGGCCGTAGTCGTCCTGCGGCGACACCGGGTGATCCTCATCCACGGGGAAGTAGTCGTAGGCGATGGGCGTGCGCGGCGTGACGGTGTGGTTGACTTGCAGGCTGGAGGCGATGACCACGCGCGGGATCTTCAGGCGCGCGGCGGCCTCCAGGATGTTCCAGGTCATGCCCACGTTGTTGAAGAAGGTGTGGCCGCTGGGGTAGATGCGCTGGGAGGCGATGGCCGCCAGGTGCAGCACGGCGTCCGCGCCGTCGATCACGTCATAAACTTCGCCGGCCTGGCGCAGGTCGGCCCGCAGGTACTGCACGCCCGGTTCGAGCACGGTGGCCGGCAGAACGTCTACCGCGACCACTTCGATCCCGAGCCGGCTAAGATAAATGACGGTGGCGGCGCCCAGCATCCCGCGCGCGCCGGTGACGACCAGGCGCATTCTAGGCCGGCCTGCCGCGCGCGATCATGGTCATAGCCGCCTTGATGTAGCCCATCGCAAAGGCCATGCCGGCGTGCCAGGGCGCGGCGCACTGCATTTGCGGCGTGTGGTCGGGGATCATCACACCGTCAAAGCCGTTCCGGTCCAGAATGGTCAGGAGCCGGATCATGTCGGTGTCGCCCTCGTCCACGAAGGTCTCAAAGTAATGCGGCACCTTGCCGCGCACATTGCGAAAGTGGATGTAGCCGATGCGGCCGGCGCGGCTGACGGCGTCTACCGTGTCGTAGATGTCGCCTTCGGCCATCTCGGCCATCGTGCCGACGCACAGTTCGAGCGTGTTGGCCGGGCTGGGGTTGAGATCGAGAATGTGCTGGTAGCGGGCCATGGTGTACGACAGGCGGTGCTGGCCGCGCAGCACCGGCATGGGCGGGTCGTCCGGGTGCAGCGCCAGCTTGACGCCGGCCTCTTCGGCCACCGGCACCATGATGTTCAGAAACTCGGTGAAGCGGCCCTGAATTTCGGCGTCGGACACGGGCGGCAGCACCTGGTCGGCGCGAGAAGGATCAAAGGCCTCGGCGTCGTAGACCATGTTCCAGACCATGCCACGCGGGATGGGGGTCTGCGTCGTGGTGGCGTCTACGTAGCCGCCCGACAGCGCGCCGCCGCGCGCGGCCGGGGCCATTTGGTGGCCCCACACGCCCGCCACGCTGAAGTAGTAGCCCATCACCGGGATGCCCACCCGCCCCATGTCGCGCAGGATGGTCTTTAGGCGTTCGTACTGCTCGGCCTTGCGCGGGCCGTCGAGCAGGATGTCGTACCAATCGCCGGGGGCGAAGTTCTCCAGCGCCTCCAGCGCCAGGCCCTCCGAGTTCACCAGGGCCTTGAGGTCGCGCAGGCCCGCGTAGCTCCAGATCGGGTCGCCGCCCAGGCCGTAGCCGTGCCCGGCCAGCTTGCCGTATTTCGCCATCACCTGCTCGCCGGTGGTGTTGGCCGGCGCGGGCATGTGCGCCACGATGTGCGTCGCGCCGGCCTGCTTGGCGAAGCGCAGGTCGTTGGCGGTAAACATGGTGCGGTACAGCCCCATACCTAACTTCATCGGTCTGCTCCCCGCCCGCTGGGGCCAGTGGGTGGCCGCCAGGCGAGCGCTTAGCCCAGGCCGCTAGCCCGGACGGTTAGATCGCGACAATAATAATACCGGGGCAGGCGGGCAGGGTTGGCCAGGCGGCCGAGTAGTTCGGCCCGGCCAACGCGATGCCCGGTGCCCCGGTGTTCAGAACGAGCGGCGAAAGACAGCCACAGGATAAGCTCGCCCCACGTCGCACCGCCATACTACAACCACGCACAGTCCTATGTGAGATGTGATTGTCGGTTGAGCGGCGATCACGACAAGACCAACTGGCAAACCGATCCCCCGACGAGAAGCGCGTAGACCGTTTTGTCCTGAGGGTAATCGGGCGACAAGGCCACGGAGATAGCGCGCTCGCGCCCAAAATCGTACGCCTCCTCCCAATCCTGGCCGTTGGTCATGGTGAAGAGGCGGCGGCCAGTGCCGACGATGAGCAGTTGGCCGACTTGATTCTGAAGCCCAATCAGCTGCAAGATGATCTCGCCTGGCTCGGCTGGGGTAAACACTGTCGCCGGGGCGCCGGGGCGGCCTTTGCGGGCGCTGAACTTCCAGACCTGATGGCCAAAGCCGGCATACCAAGCCTGGTTGGGGTTGGGATCGGCGGGCACGAACAACGAAACCAAGGGGTTGGGGCCAATGGGTTCGGTGAGCACTTTCTCGTATTCACCGGGCTTCCCGTGCCACAAGCTGACGGTGGCGCCTACGCCTTCGAGCAAGGCGACGTGAAAATAATTGGAGTTCGTGACCGCCAAGGCTAGGATGCGGCCACCGACGTCCCACTGACCAGGCACATGATGCCACGTCTTGCCCTGGACTTCTGACACGCCTATTCCGAGATTAACCAAGCTGGCGGCCAGCACCTTGCCGTTCGGTGAATAGGCCACCCAATCGGCCTGCTCCTTAAGCGAACGCTTCCAGGTTTGACCGGCATCGTCGCTGATGAGGATGCCCGCGTCGGCGGCCACCGCCAGGCCGTGGCTGTCGGCAAAGTCGGGGGCTATGGTCAGCGCCCGGAATTCGAATTTGGGCAGGTCGGCCTGCAAGGGCTGCCACGTATGACCGCCATCGGTGGTGTGCCAAATGCGTTCCTGAGGGCCATAGAGATAGGCCGTGTGGTCGGCTTTGAAGGCGGGTGACAGGGCCAGGCCAACAAAGGAACGCGAGGTGAGGCTGGCGACGGGCAGCCACTCGCCCTGGCCTTCCGCCAACCAGATACCCTGCTCGATGGATCCCGCGACGCTCAGCCCAGCGCTCGTCGCTAAACTAATGATATTCGGGCGATTAAGCTTCAAACTCCAGGTTTTGCCATGGTCTACTGATTGATATACCCCCGCCTCGGTCGCGGCCGATAACTCGGCTGCCCCCTCGATCCATTCCAGTGCATTGATGCAAGCGGCGGGCAGGGGCAACTTTTCCCAGGCTTCACCCTGGCCGGCCGAGCGATACAGACCATTGGCTTCAGTGCCCACGTATACCATTGGTGACGAGACGCCGGGCGCCACGGCCAGACTGAGGATCGGTGCACTCGCCTCAGGGAAATGAAGGTCTTTCCAGGCCAGGCCCTGGTTATAGCTAAAATACAAGGCCGTGTCTGTGCCCGCGTAGAGCGTGTCATCCGAGTTGAAGTCGGGCGAAAAGGCGACCGCGAAAATGGCGGTGTCCAGCAATCCAAAGCTGCGGCTATACCAAGTTTCACCACGGTCTTTGGAGATAACCACGCCATCTTCAAGGGTTCCGGCCAGCACCATGCCGTCCGTGGGGTAGTGGGACGAGAAGCAGATGTCGGGCACGCGGGAGCCCGCCATGGGCATGGTCGCGGATTTCCAGGTTTCGCCGCCGTCGCGCGAGAGATAGATGCCGGTGTTCGTGCCGGCCAAAACGGTCGGGTCGGCGGCAAAGTTAGGCGCGACTGCCAGGGCTAAGATGCCCATGGGAGCGGTTGACAACCGTTCCCAGTTGGAGACGGCTTGGCCGTCTTCAGCGCGCGCGCGGTAAAGGCCGACGGGGGAACCAGCGAATATCGTCAGGCCGGCAGCGCGGCCAAGGGCCAGCGCCGAGATGGTGCCGGCTGCCGGGGCGCCCAGCCGGATGAGTTGTGGGGCCTGCTTGTGGATTTTTGAACGGGTCGACATGGGTTCAGGGCTCAATGGATATTTCGGGTACTTTGTGGTGAATGATGACGTCGGTGGTGATGGCCGCAGCCGCGCCGCTGACGGCGATCTGGAGCGCGAGCTTAAGCACATGCGCGGCATCCATGATGCCCGCTTCGCGCAGGTCTACAATCCGGCCAGTGCGGGCGTCAAAGCCGTAGCCGGGTGGGCTGCCCTTGACCTTCTCGATCACCACGTCCGGCTGATATCCGGCGTTCGTGGCGATGGTGCGCATGGGCTCTTCTAAGGCGCGCGCTAGGACCCGGTAGGCAATGGCGTCTTCCGCCACTTCAACGGGCAGGCCGGATAGCGCCGATTGGGCGGCCAGCAGGCTGCCGCCGCCGCCGGGGAGCACGCCGCCTAAGACTGCGCCGCGCAAAGCCTTAACCGCGCGTTCGGCCAGGGTGGTGCGGGTATCAACCTCAGACGCCGTCGCCCCGCCGACGCGGACGATGGCCGTGCCGCCCGCCAAATGACCGAGGCGCTCCTGCAATTTCTTCTTCTCATTGTCATTTTCGGCCTTAGGCAGGCTGGCCCGCACCGTGGCGAGGTGCTGGCGCAGGATGCGTGGGTCGCCTTTGCCGCCAAAGAGCCCAAACAAGCTGTCGGTGGCCCAGGCGCGGCGGGCGTGGCCGAGGTCAGACACCTGGAAGTCGGCCAGGTTATCGTTGGCGGCGGAATAGAAGACCCGGCCACCAGTCATGGCTGCGATGTCTTCCATTGAAGCCACGCGGTCCATTTCAGAAACTTTGGGCGTGCGTACGGCCACGGCCTCAATGGTCTTGGCCTGACCGTTGGTGATCAGCAGTCCGAGCGCCGCATCCGAAAGCTCTTTGGCCAGGACCATCAGGCGCTTGACACCGCCCCGGAGGCAACGCTCTAGCACGGGCACCAACTGGCGCGGGTCGGTGATGACCAAGTCGGTAATGAGCAAGGCGGGGTCGTTGAATAGGGTGCGATGCTGGGCGACGTCGGTGACTTGCCGGCGCGACATCCAGCCGCTCAGTTTCCAATAGGTGCCCTCGATGTACTCGTGCTCCAGGTTTAGGCTAGTCCCTTTATCGACGACGATCAGGCCTTCCGGGCCGACGACATCAAAGATTTCACCTAGGATGGCGGACAACTGGGTATCGGTCTGGCACAGGCCCGCGGCCATACCGGCAATGGCGGTTCGGCCCGCCAGGGGGGCCGCCTGCTGGTCGAGGGCGACCAGGACGGCGGCCAGGCCTTTCTCTAGGCCTTCGCGCAAGAGCATGGCATTGCACTCCATCCGGGTTACGTAGCGAAGGCCCTCATTCAGCAGCACCTGGTACATGACGGCCATGGTGCTGGCGCCATCGCTGGCCTCCAGGTGCATTTTCCAGAGGGCTTGGCGCAGCAGCATGGCGCCCACATCCTGCCCCCGCGGATTGATTTCGACGACCCGTCGAGCAATGGCGGCGCCGTCATCCAGGATGTCAGGCGCTTCGGTGCGGAGCAGGCGTTCCAGCGCGACCAGCCGCGGTTGCGGCCCTAACGTCGGGCGAATCGCATCAGCAATGAGATTAATACCCTGTTGAAGCTGGGTTGACGTCCGGGGCTGCAGCACCACCGCCGGCTTGGGATACTTGAATTTGGCCGGCCGTTTCTTACGATACCCCGGGGCGCCGGGTATATTTGGAAAGCTCAAGCTCATGTGGGGTCAGCCTCGAATGGGGTGGAGTGGGACGTATTATATAGCAGATTGGGCCAGGGTGAACCAAACGCAGGGCAATTGCATCTAAATCCGGACCGCCCGCAATTCATAGGCAATCAGCGTCTGGCGCATTTGAGCAAAGTTTCAAGGGCTCACGCCAATCGCCCTGAAAACAAGATCAACGGCTAACAAAGGCAAATTAGATGCAATTGCCCTGGAACCAAACGCTGGGGCGGGTCGTTCCAGCCGAAATGTATCGGATTCAATTGCCACCTATTTGAACCGTTATTGGAGACAATCGGAAGCTTGCATTCTGCGCAGGTTTGCTTTATGATCACCTCTGGCTTTCCAAACACAACGTTCAGCTTATGCGGCACTTCTAGAGTTGCTTGCTGGGTGTTGCAGCCGTAGGCTATTCATATATAATACGGAAATCAATTTCCAGGGGATGGCCTGTGATTGTGTAAATGGTGGCGCTGATCTCCATGCCGAATCAATCCGCGCGTGACAACAGGCGCACGAACCGGGGCCCCCCGGGCGATGCACGCCCTACCATCGCGGCTGAGATTTGACTCGAACTCATGGGTCAATCTATACTTTGGGCCTTCGCAACCTTAGAGGGCATCATTTAGTCAGTGCAAGACCAAGGAGAGAGAAGACATGCACAAGCACACAATTTCGAGGCGTGAATTCATAAAGGCGGCCGGTTTCGCGGCAAGCGCTGGCCTGTTGGCAGCGTGCGCGCCGGCGGCCCCTGCGGCGACAACCGTGCCCGCCACTTCCGTGCCAGCCCCCACGGAGCAGCCCGCTCCCGCGGTGTTGGATATCTGGGCCATTACCACCGTCGAGGACCTCGACGCCGTGTGGGCGCCCGATCCGGAAAACGCGGAGTTCAAGAAGCAGTGGTGGACCGGCGGCATGATTCGCCTGCAAGCGAAGGCCTTCCTTTCGAAGCACCCCGGCACGACCCTCAAGATCACTGGCCACAACTGGGACTGGGCGCTGCGTGAAAACCAGTACCTGGCTCTCGCGGCCGGTCTCATCCCCGACACGGGCTACGGCGAAGCGTACGTCGGCGAGTTTGCGCAGTTGGGCATCTATCAGCCCATCTCGGCTGCCTCAGTCGCCCTCTTCCCCCCGAGCGTCCTCCGCTCCATGACGGTCGAGGGCAAGGCCCTGGGCCTGCCCGAGACCACTGGCGCCAACGCGATGTTTATCAACCTCGATCGCGTCGAGGAAGCGGGCCTGGATCCGACCAAGCTCCCGACCACCTGGGACGAGCTGGTGACGATGGCGCAGGCCATCTCTGAAGCCGGCAATGGCGAGTCGTTCTTCACCTATGCTCCCGCGCAGCAGAGCATCGGCAGCATCTTGCGCATCTCGGCTTGGTTCGATCAGAACAACTCGCCGATTGGCAGCGACCTGGGCGTGCCCACCGTCAACGCCCCCGGCGCGGCCGACACGTGGGTCTTCCATAACAAGCTGATGCACACCTCGACCGTAGACAAGATCCTGGAGATCGACGCCGGCGGTGAGGGTATGGCGGCCACGGCGATCGCCGACGGCACCATCGCGTTCGAGATTGGCTGGACCAATAATGCGTCAGGCGTCGGCGCCATCGAAGGCGCCAACGTGGCCGGTATCGAACTGCCGATCCCGCCCGGTGGCAAGAAGTCGGCCAACCTGGTCGGTACCCAGATGAACTCGGCCACCAAGAACGGCCCGAACCCCGAATTGGCGCTGGAGTACATCGAGTTGAGCGTGACCGACCAAGAGGCGCAGGAATTCAAGCCGAACGGCTGCGGCATCTGGATCCCGGCCCTCAAGTCGATCCTGGAGAGCTACGAGACCTACGACAAGCTCGGTGGGTTCAAGTCGGAAGGCTCGAAGGCGCTGGTGCGGGTGACGATGGCGGCGGCGCTGAGTGGCAGCCCCATCCCCGGCTGGCCGAAGAACGGCGGCCGCATCTGGAATGCCTGGAACGACTCGTACGGCCGCATCTGGAAAGGCGATCTGGGCAAGGCCGACATCCAGGCCGAACTGGATACGCTGCAGACCACCGTCACGGGGCTCGTCAACGCCTAATCGGCCCCAGCTGCGACGGCCTATCCTGAACCAGACTAGCGAATAGCAATGCGCTTTGCCCCTCACACTGCGCTGATGGGCAGACTGGCCGGGTTAGTAATGTAGGCCCAGCGAGTTCACGTAGAAGCTGGGCAGCCTACTCATGGCTGCCCAGCTTCTGCGTCTATACTGGTAATTACCGATTCCGCTGCGGCAACTGGCCGGTCGCACGCACACTGGAGGCAATAGATGGAAACTAAGCTGCCCCGCGAAGCTATCCAGGTTGAGCCCGTTGTTCAGGGTGGCAGATTTGACACATGGTTCAATTGGATCAGACGCAACCGCGAGGCGGTCATCGCCTGGTCGTTTCTGGGGCCCATGGTCATATACTTTTCCATCATGACCTTCGTCCCCATGGCCTTCCTGATTGGCATTAGTTTCACCAAGTGGAACCTGATTGAACCGCCAACCTGGGCCGGCTTCGACAATTTTAAGACCATCTTTTCTAGCCAACAAAACTGGTTTTATCTAAAGGTTATCGGCCGGACGGTTCTGTATGGGGTCGCCATCTTAGCCCTCAATGTCGTCGGCGGATTCTCCATTGCCTTGGTCTTGAATCAGAATATTCGTTTCAAGAGTATTTTTCGCACCATGTGGTACCTGCCGGGGGTCTTCTCCGGAGCCGTCATCGCGTTTCTGTTGAGGATCTATCTGCAGGGTTCTTCGCAGGGGATCCTGAATCTAATGATCGGGCAGTTTGGTCTCAAACCCATCGATTGGCTCAGAGACCCATTCTGGATGCCCATCATCACGGTGTTATTTGTGGTTTGGCAGGGCATCGGTTTTACGGTTATTTTTTTCCTGGCCGGCTTGCAGGGCGTGGACGAGAACTTGTACGATGCCGCCAAAATCGATGGCGCGAATGATCTGCAACTCCTCACGAACATTACCATTCCTCAGATGGTACCGGTGCTGTTGTTTATTACCATCACTGGGCTGATCGGATCCATGCAGATGTGGGAAGTTCCGAAACTTATCACCGGCGGCGGCCCCAATGATTCCACCTATACCCTGGTCTGGAGCATCCAAAGTGATGCTTTTGGCGCTCTACGGGTGGGGTTGGGCACCGCCCAATCGCTGGTGTTGTTCCTTATGCTGTTAGGTTTCATCGGTTGGCAGCTTAACCAATACCGCAAGCAATACAACGTCTAACTCAGGAGCGTGAGTCATGAAACAACGCCAGCTAATCATCAGGGGCTTCAGTTATATCTTCCTGATTGTTACCAGTTTTATCATGATCTATCCGGTCCTGTTCATGGTGCTGGGATCGTTTACGACGCCTCAGCGGTTCTTGGAGAGCATCATACTGCCCATTCCGAACACCCTGAACATAGCCCTGTTCAGGCGCGTTGCCTCCACTCTTTCGAGTGCCTATACCTTTACCCTGATCCGGGTAGCTTTCTATATCGTCGTCACCCTCGGGGTGGGGTTGATTGGCGGTTATATCTTTTCCAAGATGAATTTCCCCGGAAGAAACCGGGTATTCCTGCTGTTCCTGTCCGGCATGGTCATGCCGGCCATCCTCATGCTTGTGCCGTCATATTTGATGATGGCCTGGTGGCCCAACACCGGCGGCAACAATTGGCTAGGCCAAGGTGGTCACGGCTTGATCCAGGATTTGCGGGTCCTTTTCATCGGCGGCTGGGTGCCGGTCTTTGCCATCTTCCTGCTCAAGCAGAGTTTTGACATGTTGCCCACCGAATACCAGGATGCGGCCAAGCTGGATGGCGCTGGTTTCTTTACCATCATTTTCCGCGTCTATGGGCCATTGCTAAAGCCGCCGCTCGTCGCCCTGACCATCCTGGTCTTCCTGGGCATGTGGAACGACTACCTGTGGCCAAGTTTGACGATCACAGGCACCGACAAGTGGTACCCGATTGGGATGCGGGTGGGGCAAGTGATGCAGGCAGAAATTTCACCATCCGGCGAAATCAACTACCCGATTGTATTTATAACCGCCTTCCTGGCGACCTGGCCGCCAGCGGCAGTGTATTTCTTGCTGCAGCGGTACTTTGTGCAGGGGTTGGTGGGCAGCGGCCTGAAGGGGTAGTTTGACGCGAACACCGGCCAGGTTTAGGCCGTCGGCCCGATCAAGGGTGCCGGCGGCTAACCCTGGCTGTTAGTTGCATCCACCGATAGACCGGATTGGTCGCAGAGCTGCGATAGGGGTCAGCACCGCGCTTTGGCGCTGACGCTCTCGCCCACCTTCGCGACTGACCGGACCGCCTATGTGCTGCTGCTGGGCGGCTCGATGTGCAAGCTGACGATCAATTGACGCTCCCCGCCTGCCAAACAGCCGCGCCGTCGCGTCCAACGCCCCATCCCACCCAACAACTACGCGAAATTTCAACCCCAAGACGAGCCAAACCCTATGACTAATGCTATCGCGCCTTACTGGGTCTTTGTCGGAACCTACACTGAAGCCGCGCGCGCCGCCGGCCAGCCCTCCGAGGGCATTTATGTCTACCAGATGGACCCGGCCTCCGGCACGCTCACTTACGTTGGCTCGGCCGACCCCGGCCCCAACCCGTCGTTCCTGGCGGTGCATCCCAGCGGCCGGCACATTTTCGCCGTGAGTGAGGTGGCGGAACGGGGCGGCGGCGTGAGTGCCTTTGCCTTTGACCGGGCGACCGGCAAGCTGGCGGTGCTCAACCAGGAGTCGGCGCACGGCACCACGAGCTGCCACATCAGCGTGGACGCGGCCGGCAAGTTTGCGCTGGCGGCCAACTACGGCAGCGGCGACGTGCTGGTCTTTCCCATCAACGCCGACGGCACGCTGCGCGCGGCCAGCCAGATTGTGGATCACGCCGGCCTGGTGCCGGGGGCCGTGGCCGGCACGGCGCGCGCGCACTCGATCTTGCTCGACGCCACCCAGCGCTATGCCCTGGCCGCTGACCTGGGCCTCGACCGGATTATGATCTACCAGTATGACGGCGCAACCGGCACGCTGACGCTCAACCCAAACCAGCCCTGGGTGCAGGCGGTGCAGGGGGCCGGCCCGCGCCACTTTGACTTCCATCCCAACGGCCGCTACGTCTACCTGATCAATGAACTCAACGCTACGGTGACGGCCTTCGCGTGGGGCGCGGAGCGGGGCACGCTGACCGAGCTGCAAACGCTCTCGACGCTGCCGGCCGGGTATGAGGGCGGCAAGAGTTGCGCCGACATTCACGTCGCGCCCGACGGCCGCTTCCTCTATGGCTCGAACCGGGGGCACGACAGCCTCGTCACCTACGCCATTGACCCGGCCACCGGGCGGCTGGCGCTGGTGGGGCACACCTCGACCCAGGGCCGCACGCCGCGCAACTTCAACCTTGACCCGACCGGCGCGTTTCTGTTCGCGGCCAACCAAGACAGCAACACGATTGTGACCTTCCGGCGCGACGCCGCGACCGGCACGCTGACCCCCACCGGGCAAGTCATCAACGTGCCGTCGCCCGTTTGTATCAAATTCCTGGCCGCCGCCTAGCGCGCTGGCCCGGCCCGCCGTTGAACCAGCCAGCCAACAAGGAGCCGTCATGTCAGAGCTTGATCCGCCTACGGAACTGCGCCACCTGGATATTTCGGATAATGAGCGCGTCGAACGCTACCGCACCGCTGGCTATGGCGGCAGCGTGGCCGATTCGCTCTATACCTGCGGCATCCGCAATACCGTGGTGTCGTCGGCCTTCAAGCCGCTGCGCCAGGGGATGCAACTGGTCGGCCGCGCCATCCCGATCAAGCTGCACACGCAGGTGGAACTCGAGGCCTTCCCGGAAGAGAAGAAGCGCCAGGAAGCGCGCTGGGAGGCCGACGGCGGCCACCCGCAGAAGCGCATGATGGATATGGTCGGCAACTCGGAGCCGGGCAGTGTGCTGGTGTTTGACTGCGGCGGCGATTTGCAGCCGGCGCACTTTGGCGAGATGAGCTGCCAATTGGCCTATGCCCACGGCTGCCGCGGGATGTTGATTGCCGGCAATTGCCGCGACACGCAGTACGTGCTCAAGATGCCCGACTTTCCGATCTTCTCGCTCGGCACGCGGCCCAACGCCTACGGCGGGTGGACCATCATTGACGTGAATGTGCCGATCTACGTGCCCGGCCACACGCACACCTACGTCACCGTCGCGCCGGGCGACTTTATCTTCGGCGACAACGACGGGGTGCAGGTCATCCCCAAGGATTACGTGGACGAGGTGCTGCTGCGCGTCGAGTGGATTTTCCAGCACGAGAACAAGATCCGCGAAGCCTTGGCAGCCGGCATGCCGATTGACGATGTTTATCGCGTCTACGGCCCGCTGTAAGACCCTGGCGCTGTGGCTTAGACCCGCCCCCTTCAAGATCGGACGCTTGGATGATCAAAATCGCTGAAATTCTGCCCGGAACGCACACGCCGCTGTGGAACCTGGTGAAGCAATGCGGCATCACCTACGTCGTGGGCATGATGGACCTGACCAAGGGGCTGGACGGCGGCGTGGAAGACAAGCCCTGGAGCTATACCTCGCTGCTGCGGCTGAAAAACTCTTACGCCGGCGCCGGGCTGGAATTGGCCGTGCTCGAAAGCCGCCCGCCGATGGAGCAGATCAAGCTGGCGCTGCCCGGCCGCGACGCCCAGCTCGAGGCGGTCTGCGACCTGATTCGCAACATGGGCAAGGTGGGCATCCCGGTGTGGTGCTACGAGTGGATGCCGATCTTCAACTGGATGCGCACCTCGCTCGACACGCCGGCGCGCGGCGGCGCCCTGGCCACGGCCTTCGATTACGCCGCCGTGGCCGCCGAGCCGCCGACCGAGTATGGCACCGTCACCGAAGACCAATTGTGGGCGAACCTGGAATACTTCCTGCAGCGCGTCGTGCCGGTGGCCGAAGCCGCCGGCGTGAAGCTGGCGATGCACCCGGACGACCCACCGCTCTCAGGCATTCGCGGCCTGGGCCGCATCATGCGCAGCGTCGAGAACTTCCAGCGGCTGATTGACCTGGCGCCCAGCCCCAACAACGGCGTGACGCTGTGCCAGGGCAATTTCACCCTGATGACGCCCGACGTGCCGAGCGTCATCCGCAGCTTTGGCCGGCAGTACAAGATTTTCTTTGTTCACCTGCGCGACGTGCGCGGCGTGCCCTCGAAGTTCGTCGAGACCTTCCACGACGAGGGCCAGACCGACATGCTGGCCTGCATGCGCGCCTACGCCGAGATCGGCTTCGAGGGTGTGCTGCGCCCCGACCATGTGCCCACCATGGAAGGCGACAGCAACGCCGACCCGGCCTACTCGTCCATCGGCCGGCTGTTTGCGATTGGCTACATCAAGGGCCTGCGCGAGGCCGTCTACGGCAAAGCCGCCGTCGAATAGGGCTGTTTGCGGCGGTCGAGTAGCGGCGCGCGGGGCGGAGTGTAATTCAATGTGTGGGTTTCTCCGAAAACCCCCGCTGACATTGTCATTCCGAACCCCCGCTCGCGGCCTTATCGCAACATAGCGGAGTTGGCGGAGTGCGACGCGAAGCGTCACCCTGGATAACAGCGATTCTTCGGGCCACAGCCTGGCGCTCAGTTAGACCGTCACCGCCCGACTGACATGCACCCCGGCCGGGCCGTAAATTGACCCACCGGCTCGAATGCGATACGATATTGATGCACTCCGGCCCGGGCACTGTTGGCCCGGCCTGCACTTTGGCAAGGAGATATCACCCATGGCAACGTTAGAAATGTCCCCGGTCACGACGTATGCGCCCTACCGCGTCAGCGTCGAAGAATACCGCCGCTTCCGCGAGCAGGGCTACCTGGTGGTCAAGGGCCTGGTGCCGCTGGACGATGTGGCCGAGATGAACGGGTTTCTGGACGACATGCTGGCCGGCCGCCGCACCGTTGAGGGCGCGCTGATTATGAAGGGCTTTGGGCAGCAGCCCGACAAGCCGGATGAGTGGCTGCGGGCGCACATGCTCCACCGCCGCTCGCCCATTCACGAGCGCTTCTTGCTGCACCCGCGCGTGCTCGACGTGCTCCAGGCCATCATCGGGCCAGACGTCATGTCGCTGCAATCCATGCTGTTCTTCAAGCAGCCGGGCCAGCAGGGCCAGGGCTATCACCAAGATGCCTACTACCTGCCGACCTTCCCCGACACGCTGTGCGGCGCGTGGCTGGCGCTGACCAAGGCCACCGTTGACAACGGCTGTCTGAACTTCGCCAGCGGCACACAGAACGAGCCGGTCTACCCCGACCCGCAGGGCACCGGGCAGGCGCTGTCGGTGAACTTTAGCGACCTGGGCACCATCGAGCACCCCAGCGCCACCGATGAGACTATCAACGGCCTGAGCCGCGTGGTCAAGAAGTACGCCGGCCAGACGCACACGGTCGAGGCCGACCCCGGCGATGTGGTGTTCTTCGGCGGGCACGTCATTCACTGGTCGTACACCAACCAGTCGAACACCCCGCGCCGGGCCTACGTGGGCCACTACTGCAACGCGCGCTCGCTGGTGCTGTGGAACCACGGCGAGCCGTGGGAAGGCGAGTCGGCCAACTACCTGCACATCCTGGCGCGCGGCAGCACGCACCTGCCCTACGCCCAGCCGCTGTTTGGCACCCCCTGCGCCGCCAACGCCCCGCGCGCGGAGGTCAACGTCGGCCCGCTCCAGCCGATGTCTATGATGGGCATGGACGACGACACGCTGGGGCCGATGCCGCACCCCAACGAGCCGGACCCGGAATAACCGGCGCTCGGCCTGACAACGAAGACGGGCGGCCGGCACATGCCGGCCGCCCGTCTTGATTCTTGAGCGGGTGGGCGGGGGCCTCAGCCGCAGATTTCGTCCAGGCCCGCCATGAGCACGTCTATGTCGTTGGCCGAGTTGAAGTGCGCGGTGGCGATGCGCATGGCGTTGAAGTGCGGCACCACGCGCGTGTAGACGTGCTTGGTCTCGCGCAGCGTGGTGGCGACCTCACCCGCGTTGTGATCCAGAATTTCAAAGGCCGTCAGGCCCGACGACTGCTCAAAGGCCAGCGGCGTCAGCAGCCGCAAGTAGGGCCGCTCCTGAACGCGGGCCTTCAGGTAGTCGCTCAGGGCGGCAATGTGCTGGTAGACGTGGTCCCAGCCCAACTCGTCAAACCAGTCGAGCGCCGCGCCCAGACCGGCCTGGCCGGCCCAGGCGCGCGTGCCGAACTCAAAGCGCTGGCCGGTGTGGAACGGCTCGGCGAAGCCGGCGGCCACGTCCACATTCACGAGCGAGCCGGCACCGACGTGGGCCGGCGAGAGCAGGTCGAGCTTGTCTTTGCGGCCGTAGAAGAAGCCGGTGCCCTTGGGGCCGCTGAGCCACTTGTGGCCGTTGGAGGTGTAATAGTCGCAGCCGATGTCGCGCACGTCAATCTTGATGGCGCCCGACACCTGCGCGCCGTCGAGCAGGCTGAGCAGCTGGTGCTCCGCCGCCCACTGGCAGATGGCCTTGACCGGCAGGCGCGTGCCCGTTTCGCAGGTGACAAAGCTCACGGCCACCAGGCGGGTGCGGTCGGAGTAGGCTGCGTTCAGGCGCTCAATCATCACCTCGGCCACCGGCGAAACGACCAGCCGCTTGAAGACCAGGCCCTTGGTGGTGTGCAGGTACGCGAGCGGGTGGTTCATCGCCTCGTGCTCTTCTTCGGTGGTGATGACCTCATCGCCCGGCTTCCAGTCGAGGCCGGCCAGCACCAGGTTGATGCCGTCGGTGGCGTTGCGCGTGAAGGCGATTTCCTCGGCCGACTCAGCGCCGATGAGCTGGGCCAGGCGCTCGCGGGTGCCTTCGGTCTTCTTGCCCCACTGGCCGCCCGAGGCCACGCCGCGCGCTTCAAAATCGGCTTGCATCGCCTGAAACTCCGCCAGGGCGGAAGCGGGCATAATGCCATACGTCCCCACGTTGAGATACACAACTTCTTTCAAAACCGGATAGGCGTCGCGGACTTGCTCATTCAACAAGCCCGGTACTTCGGTCGGCATAATTTCTCCTTCATACACATAGGACAAATCGTCTGGGTGAACTCTAGCACTCAGCCGGCGATTGTGTCAATCCTTCGAATTCAGCCCGCCGCGCCCGGCTGAACCGCCCCGGCCGCCCGGCTATGCTACACTGTACCCGACCGGAGGCGCGCCGCGCTGACCCCCACCGATGACTAAACTGGCGAACGTCAACACGACCGACTTACGGGCGGCCATTGCGCTCGGCTGCCGCACCATGCAGAGCGTCTTCGACGCTGACGACAACTTTGTGCCGTTCTTCAACGCCACCGTCGTCCCCTACGCGGCGCTGTCGTTCAGCCCTGACCTGAGCGAGTGCCATGTGCCGGGACGGCACCTGAACGCCCTGCTGATGGCTGAAGCCGTGGCCGGCATTCCCATTGATCCGGTTGCAATCGAGAACCTGCGGCGGGCGATGCGGCTGTCGTTCAGCGGGCCGCTGTGCCTGCCGCTCAACCGGCAGGTGCAGACCGGGCCGGTCGTGGTCTTCTCTTCGCACAACCTGCGCGAGGGGCTGCACGCGCTGTATGCGCCGGTGCGCTACCGGGGCGACGCCCAGGCCCAGGCGCTGGCCGAAAAATACTTGGCCGAGATCAACCGACTGTGGAACCCGGCCGGCGGCTGGGATGTGGCCCGGTTTCAGGCGTTGGGCCTGACTGTTCAGCCGATCCAGGGGCCGGTGAACGGCGAGGCCCGCATGATTGGCCCCCTGGTAAAATATGTCAATGCCACCGGCTCGCCCGCCGCGTTGGCGCTGGCGCTGCGCCTGCGCGACCTGTGCGTGGAGCGCTTCTTCTTGCCGGACGGCCTGTACACCAAAGAGCGTCTCATCACCGACCACACCCACTCGGTGACCGGCACCCTGTCGAGCCTGGCGCAGTTGGCCGACCTGCTGGATGACGACCTGC
>Ga0163151_10005390_pt1 | contig 16373 bp, 16 predicted proteins | sample OliLakLV19MP5IB2_FD_145596 | JGI IMG/M metagenome (GOLD analysis project Ga0163151, IMG submission 145596) | Freshwater microbial mat bacterial communities from Lake Vanda, McMurdo Dry Valleys, Antarctica - Oligotrophic Lake LV.19.MP5.IB-2 | ecosystem: Environmental > Aquatic > Freshwater >...
TCGCAGACCGAGCGCATCCTGCTCGGGCTTGATCTACGAGAGGCGAAAGCATGACGCCCACTCCCGCGCAAAACCCCGTGCCTGCCATGACTCCCGACGCAGAAGGGCAACTCCGCGCTGAAAATTCGGAGTTGCGCGCCCGGCTGGAAGAGGCGGAGGACACCCTGCGCGCCATCCGCACGGGCGAGATCGATTCGCTCGTGGTCGAAACGCCGGACGGCCCGCAGGTCTTCACGCTCGCCAGCGCCGACGCCGCGTCCAACCGCTTCCGCGGCGAGATTCTCGCCGAGGTCAGCGACGCCGTCATCGCCGTGGATGCCGACCAGCGCGTGACTTACCTGAACGCCGCCGCCGAGCGACAATACCGGGTCTCCGCCGGCGACGTGCTCGGACATCAGCTCAGCCAGATCTTCACCCGGCAGTGGCCGTCCGCGGAGGCCGAAGCCGCGACGTGGGCCGCCCTGCGCGAGCAAGGCGAATGGCGCGGCGAGGTCATCCACCGGACGCACGATGGCCGTGAGATCCCCGTGGAATCGAGCCTGACCCTGCTTCGCGACTTAGACGGCACCGACGCCGGGATGGTCTCCGCCATCCGAGACATCACCGACCGCACGCGGGCGGAGGAGGCGTCGCGGGAGAGCGAGCATCGCTTCCGCATCATGGCCGATGGCTTGCCGTTGGTCATCTGGGTGCATGACGCCCGGGGGCAGTTGCAGTTCGTCAACCAACCCTATTGCGAGTTCTTCGGCGTGACGCCCGAGCAGGTCGCCGGCCCGAACTGGCAGCCGCTGGTGCATCCGGACGATGTGGCGGCTTATGCGAGCGCGTTCAGCGCTTGCGTGCGGGATCGTCGCCCTTTCCACGCCGAGGTGCGGGCACGCCGGTTCGATGGGGAGTGGCGATGGCTTGAGTCCCGCGCCCAGCCGCGTTTCTCCGCGTCCGGCGAGTTTCTGGGCATGGTGGGCAGCAGCCCCGACATCACCGAGCGGAATCACGCCGAGGCGAAGTTAAGGCAGATCGCCGCCGAGTTGTCCGAGTCCGACCGCCGTAAGAGCGAGTTCCTCGCGATGCTCGCCCACGAGCTGCGCAACCCGCTGGCCCCCATCCGTAACATGCTGCAAGTGTTGCGTCTGAAGGGCGACGATCGAAATGCAGTTTCCTCCGCGTCGCAAGTCATCGAGCGGCAGGTCGGGCAGATGGTGCGGCTGGTGGATGACCTTCTCGATGTCAGCCGCGTGAGCCGGGGCAAGATCGAACTCCGCAAGGAACGCATCGGTCTGGCGTCCATCATCCGACAGGCCGAAGAGGCCGCCAGCCCACACTGCCAGAGCATGAACCACGAGCTGACCGTCACGCTGCCTTCGCGACCGGTGGAGGTGGACGGCGATCCGGTCAGGCTTATTCAGGTCGTCACCAACCTGCTCACCAACGCCAGCAAATTCACCGACGCTGGCGGGCGAATCTGGCTCAGTGTCGAGGGTGTCGGCGAGCAAGCGGTGATCCGCGTGCGCGACAACGGAATTGGGATTAACGCCGACAATCTGCCCCGGCTTTTCCAAATCTTTATGCAGGCCGACACGTCGCTCGATCGCCCGGCCGCCGGGCTGGGCCTCGGCTTGGCGCTGGTGAAAAACCTCGTCGAGATGCACGGCGGCACGGTGGAAGTGCATAGCGAAGGCATCGGCCGGGGCAGTGAATTCGTGGTGCGCCTGCCTCTGCTACCCGATGCGCCAATAGCGGAAACTCCCGAACCTGTGTCGACCGCAGCGACCGAGAACGCCGCCAAACCATCGTCAGCCAAGCGAATTCTCGTCGTTGATGACAACCGAGATTCTGCGGATTCAATGGCGATGATCTTGCAGATCGATGGCTATGCGACACACACCGCCTACGACGGTTTGCAGGCCTTGGAAGTCGCGGCGAGTTTCCGCCCCGATGTGGTGCTGCTGGACATCGGTCTGCCGGGCCTCAACGGCTACGAGGCCTGCCGCCGCATCCGCGAACAGGCGTCGGGCAGGCCCCTTCAACTGGTGGCCCTGACCGGATGGGGACAGGACGAAGACCGGAAGAAAACCGCCGAGGCCGGCTTCGATGTGCACCTCGTCAAGCCGGTGGACTACGACCAGCTCCTGAAGCTTCTGGCGTAGTCTTGTAGGGTGTGTCGGTACCCCGGACGCACCAACTCGCGAGCGCTGGAGGACGATTACGCGCGGGTAGATCGCGATCGCGCGTGCCCGGTTGGATATCGGCTGCGACTCGATCGTTCTCACGCGCCGCGGAATCGTTATCGCGCCGCTTCGAATAGCTATCGCGCCGCGACGAATAGCTATCGCGCGCCTTCGGACCAGGTCGTCCGACCATACGAGCCGCTTCGCCTTCGTCCTTGCCGCGTAAAGGTGAAACCGCTCGCCGACCATCTTCGTCCCGACAGGTCGGGAGCGCCAACTTAGACCGATTAGACCGAGTGGGCCGCCGTCTTGATCCCCCGCTATCCTCAACTCGGCGTACGGCCGGCGACACTATCGACGACGTGCTCGCCTGTCTGGGCTATTCCGCGCGCTTGCTCAATCATCATATCGACGTGGCAGCAGTTGCGTGAACGACTTCCTGTTCGACGAAAACGTCCCGATGCCGCTGCGGTACGTTCCTTCGTTGCCGGTGATTCACGCCACTTCACTCGGCCCCAGTCCGTCCGACCGGGAGTTGTGGACGTATGCGACGCAAAATGCGCTGGCGATTGTCAGGCGGATAGCCCGGACCCGTTGATTCAGCCGAATTTGCTGTCGAACTGCCCATGGGGCCCGATCCAAACCCAGATGATCGTGTCCCCATCCCGATGGCCAACCGCCCGGATGCTGATGGTGACCCGCACCGACCACAGATTGTCTCGTATCCGCCAAGCTTTTTGAAGCGCAGGGAATTGTGCAAAGGGTCTTGAAGGAACAACCGATGCGCCCGCCGCGTCGCCTTCTGATCGGCCGCGCTCAACACCCGCATCGCCCGCCAGAAGGCCGGGGTCGCCCGAGAGATCACGGCTTCTCCTGATCGGGCGGCACACGATCGCCCGACTTACGATTGTCTTGCGCCCGATCAAACGCCGCATCATCCAGCGGCTCGCTCCCCTCGGCCAGCGCCGCCCGCACAAACTCATCCAGCTTCGGCCGCGGCTTGGGGTCGGCGATGGTCCGCTCCCACGCCTCGTCATCGTGCTTGGACAAGAGAAACCGCGCGAAGTCCGCCACCTCCGCGCGTTCCGTTTCCGGCAGTTGCTCACAAATCTGAATGAGTTCCAGAGTGTCGGTGCTCATGACCTGATTTTAACCGAGAGGCAAGTTGATTCCAACCCTCATGATCGTCGTCCCGACAGGTCGGGACCGCAACTCCACCGTCTAAATCCCCCGCTATCCTCAACTCGGCAGGAGTTCACCCCGGCGCGCCGGGGCTGGCGGATGGAGAGGGCGAGCATTCCATTAGCATCGACCAACACGCCGCGTGCGTTGAGTAATCGTGAGGCGTGCGCTATAATGCTTTAATGCTTCGAAAGCTCCCGCTGGTTTTCTCACCACAGCCCGAAGGCGGGTTCACTGTCACCTCGCCCGTGCTTCCCGAACTTCTTACCGAAGGGGACACGCTGGATGAAGCCTACGCCAATGTCTCCGACGCCTTGGCCGCCGTGCTGGAACTCTATGCCGAGCAGGGCCGCACGCTGCCCCAAAGCACCGAAGTTTCCACCAGCGGCGAAATCATCTGGTCGGAATCGCTGGTGGAGGTCGCGTGAGATATCGCGACGTGGCGCAGAAACTGGCTGCGCTGGCCTGTCGCGAAATTCCCCGCACCGGCGGCGGCTCTCATCGTAAGTGGCTGAATCCTTTGACGAATCGCTCAACCATCGTTCCCGATTGGGGCGGTAAAGACTTGAAGCTCGGCACCGTACGCGCCGCAGTCAGGCAGCTTGGCCTGACCTGGGAAGCATTCACAACTGCTTAAGACCGCATCGGCCGACTGCGATACTCCGCCGTCTTGATCCCCCGCTATCCTCAACTCGGCGTAGGGTTGGCGGATGCTGAGGGCGCGCATAGGTGACTCTGAATTCACGATCGACCGTTGGCCGGCGGGGAATCAGCAAGCTTTGATATCTCCCTTGAAGCAGCTTTTTTCGACACCGTAGAGCCTGCCCTTCATGCTAACTAACGCTTTGTGCGCCAGCCGACATTTCGGCGCGGCACTTACCATGATATAAGGTTGACACGAAAGGCGCGAGAAACGGGCGGTTGTCCCGATTTGATTTGCTCAATGTTCGGAGGTTCAGGTCGTGAAACGGAATTTTGACTCCCCGGTGATGGTCGGCGTTGTCCTGCTGGTGGCGTTGCTGGTGCTCATCCCGGCGCTTACCTACCGGAATATCCGCCAACTCAACGAGGACGCTCGTGGGATCGTCCACACGCATGAAGTGTTGGATTTTACCGGCGACGTGCTGCTGGCGCTGGTGGACGCCGAGACGGGGCAGCGGGGCTTTCTCGTCACCGGCAAAGACATATTCTTAGAGCCCTACGACGCCGCTCTCGCCCGGTTGGACGGCCTCGTGGTGAAGCTGAAAGACAAGACCAAAGATGATCCCGGCCAGCAAGCCCGCATCACGAAACTACAAGAGATGATCGTTGTACGGATGGGCTTCCTTAGGGAGAGCATCGACTTACGCCGCACGAATGCGGAGGAAGCGCTTGCGTTGGTCGCTACGGGCAAGGGCAAGGCGCAAATGAACGCCATTCGCCAGCACGTTGCGGAGATGAAGCAGGTGGAAGGCGACTTGCTTAAGGACAGGGAAAGCAAGTCCGCTGCGGCCTATCGGGTCGCGGTAGCGAGCGGCCTGGTCACCGCCGTCTTGGGACTGCTCGCGGTCGGGGGGTTCGTCTGGCTTCTTAGGCGCAGCCTGTCGGCCCGGCAGAAGGCCGCTGACGTTATCGCCGATCAAGGAGAACGGCTGCGGACAACGCTCGCCAGCATCGGCGATGCGGTCATCACGACCGACTTGGACGGGCGCGTCACGAACATGAACGCCGTCGGCGAGGCCTTGACCAAGTGGACGACTACCGAAGCAATGGGCCAACCGCTCGATGCCGTGTTCCGCATCGTCAACGAGACGAGCCGCAAGACAGTCGAGAACCCGGTAACGAGGGCGTTGAGGGAGGGCGTCATCGTCGGTCTGGCGAACCACACGGTTCTCATCGGCAAGGACGGCACGGAGCGGCCCATCGACGACAGTGCCGCCCCGATCCGGTGCAAGGACGGCGAGGTGGTCGGCTGCGTGCTGGTGTTCCGAGACATCACCGAGCGCAAGCGGGACGAGGTCGCGCTCGCCGCAGCGTTCAGGGAAAGCGCCGATCTCAAGGCCGCGCTCGACGAGCACGCCATCGTGGCGACCACCGACGCGCAGGGGAAGATCACCTTCGTGAACGACAAGTTCTGCGCGATCTCGAAGTATCCGCGCGAGGAACTCCTCGGACAGGATCATCGCATCATCAACTCGGGTCATCATCCCAAGGCCTTCTTCCGCGATCTATGGAGCACCATCGCGCAAGGCCGCCCGTGGCACGGCGAAATCAAAAACAAGGCCAAGGACGGTTCTTATTATTGGGTGGAAACGACCATCGTTCCCCTCCTGAACGAGGAGGGGAAGCCGGCCCAGTACGTGGCCATCCGGACGGAGATCACCGCGCGGAAGGAGGCAGAGGAGAAGCTAAGGCAGATCGCCGCCGACTTGTCCGAATCCGACCGCCGTAAAGGCGAGTTCCTCGCCATGCTCTCCCACGAGCTGCGCAACCCGCTGGCCCCCATCCGTAACATGCTGCAAGTCATTAAGCTCAAGGGCGACGATAAAAATGCCGTTGCCAACGCGTCGCAAGTCATCGAGCGGCAGGTCGGGCAGATGGTGCGGCTGGTGGATGACCTGCTCGATATCAGCCGGCTGAGCCGGGGCAAGATCGAACTCCGCAAGGAACGCATCGATCTGGCGTCGATCATTCAACAGGCCGAAGAGGCCGCCAGCCCACACTGCCAGAACATGAACCACGAGCTGACGGTCACGCTGCCTTCGCGACCCGTGGAGGTCAACGGCGATCCGGTCAGGCTGATTCAGGTCGTCAGCAACCTGCTCACCAACGCCTGCAAGTTCACCGACGCTGGCGGGCGAATCTGGCTCAGCGTCGAGCGCGTCGGGGAGGATGTGGGGGAGGGTGTCGCCGAGCAAGCGGTGATCCGCGTGCGCGACAACGGCATGGGCATCAGCGCTGCCAACCTTCCCCGCCTGTTCCAGATCTTTATGCAGGCCGACACGTCAATCGATCGTCCGTTCGGCGGGCTGGGCATCGGCCTGGCGCTGGTGAAAAACCTCGTTGAGATGCACGGCGGCACGGTGCAAGTTCAAAGCGAAGGTATCGGCCGGGGCAGTGAATTCGTGGTGCGCCTTCCGGCGTTGCCCGCAGAATCGCAAGCCCCGCCGCCCGAGCCGACGTCGACGAACCGCACTGAGGATGCAACGGATCCAAAGCCTTCCCTGCGCATCCTCGTGGTGGACGACAATCGAGACTCGGCCAATTCGATGGCCATGCTGTTGGAGTACGACGGCCACACCACGCACACCGCCTACGACGGCCTGGAAGCCGTCGAAGCCGTCGACACCTTCCGCCCCGACGTGGTGCTATTGGACATCGGTTTGCCCACGCTCAACGGCTACGAGGCCTGCCGCCGCATCCGCGAACAGGCATCGGATCAAACCATCCGACTGATTGCATTGACGGGATGGGGACAGGACGAAGACCGGAAGAAAACCGCCGAGGCCGGCTTCGACGCGCACCTCGTCAAGCCGGTGGACTACGACCAGCTCCTGAAGCTTCTGGCGTAGTCTTGTAGGGTGTGTCGGTACCCCGGACGCACCAACTCGCGAGCGCTGGAGGACGATTGCGCGGTTAGATCGCGATCGCGCGTGCCCGCGTGGATATCGCCTGCGACTCGATCGTTCTCGCGCGTGCCATGGAAGCGTTCTCGGGAATGTTCATGATTACATGGTCTGCGATCTTCATTTTCGATATGATGCAGGGATTCTGGGAAGAGAAGTTGCGGCAAAGAGGCAAACCAATGTCTTCACAACAGCAGTTCACAACCAAGCAAGCCGAAGAAATCGGCAACAAGCTCGGCATCGATTGGAGCCGGTTTGACGTTGAGCAGTTCCGCAAGGGTCTGAACGTCGAGTTGGAGCACGGGCGGCATGACCCGTCAACGGACGTGACAGGCGATGACCCCGTCCTCACCGGTAAAATCGCCTTGGCTCATCTCAACGAGTTTTCTGACTACTACACTCGTCTTGAAAAGATGGAACGGGAAGCCAAAGACGGCCGCGCTTGATGCGCTGGCGGAAGTGGCGGCGCCCGAAGGATTGTCGCATGGAAAACGTTGACTTGATGAAGTATGACGCGATTCCTGACGCGGTGTGGACGAAGCTATCGCGCGCCGCCGACGACCCGGCGCTGCAATTGCGACTGATGGCCGTGGCGACCGTCACGCCAGACGGAAAGCCCTCGAATCGGACGCTTGTGTTGCGTGGCGCTGACAAGCCTTCGGGCCTCGTCTGGTTCCACACCGACCGCCGCTCGCCGAAGATGCACCATCTCAGGGAGCGGCCGCAAATCAGCGCGCTGGGGTATGACCAACACGATCATGTGCAGATTCGCCTGGATGGCGAGGTGACGTTGCATGAGACTGATGCGCTTGCGGATAGTCATTGGGAGCAGGTCAGCATGGCCGTCCGTCATGCCTATAGCTCGCAGTTCGCGCCCGGCGAGCCGATTCAGCAACCCGATCCAAGGCTTCAGGTGATGCGCCAGCAACAAAAACTAGGGCCTGCAGATCACGGTCGGCACAATTTTGTGGTGATGCAGGTTCGAGTCGAAGTAATCGACTGGCTCCAGGTCGGCTCAATGAGTCAGGTTCGTGCGATCCTCCGCGCTGCGAAGGATTGGAAAGCCGAGCCGTTGGTGCCGTGAAGGAACGATAAGCCAAAAAAGGTTCACCGCCATGAAATCCTTCGTGATGCACGAGATCGGAAAAGTCGGGATTATCGACAAGCCGATCCCGCGCGCTGGCCCCAACGATGCGATCATTCGCACCACCGCAGCGTTGATCTGCACTTCCGATACTCACACCGTCGGCGGCGCAATCGGCCCCCGCACAGACTTGACGCTCGGCCACGAAGCGGTTGGCGTCATACACGAGCTTGGCGAGGCGGTCGCCGCGGCCGGCATATTCAAGATCGGTCAGCGCGTCGCGGTGAACGCCATCACACCCTGTTATGCCTGTGACAACTGCCAGCGCGGCTTCTCATCACAGTGCGGCGGCATGCTTGGCGGATGGAAATTCGCCAACGCCAAGGACGGCAGCATGGCCGACTATTTTCACGTCAACGACGCGCTCGCCAACCTCGCGCCTATTCCCAACGCGCTGACCGATGAACAGGCCGCCTACTGCTGCGACATGCTCTCGACCGGTTTCATCGGTGCCGAGTTCGGTAACATCCCCATCGGCGGCAGCGTAGCGATCTTTGGCCAAGGCCCGGTTGGCATGATGGCCACCGTCGGGGCCCGTCTCTGCGGCGCGGGCCTGGTCATCGGCGTCGAGAGCATGCCGCTGCGCAGCGCTATGGCCAGAAAATTCGGGGCCGATGAGATTGTCGACTACACCCAAGAAGACCCGGTCGAGGCCATCAAGCGCCTCACCGGCGGCAAAGGGGTTGACACCGCCATTGAAGCGCTCGGTTCACCTCAGACATTCGCAGCCTGCATCAGTGCGACGCGCCCGGGCGGCACGATCTCCAACATCGGCTACCACGGCGATGGCGATTCGGTTCCCATTCCGCGCCTGGATTGGGGCGTTGGCATGAGCGACAAAACCATCCGCACCGCACTCTGCCCCGGCGGGTCGGAGCGCATGAGCCGCCTCATGCGACTAATTCAGACCAGGCGCGTTGATCCGCTTGCGATGACCACGCACCGATTCAAATTCAGCGACATCGAAGAGGCGTTTCGGATGATGCAGACCAAGCAAGATGGGATGATCAAGCCGCTGATCACGTTTTGAAGCCGTTACAGGCCGCCTAGAACGGCCTGAACCAAACCGGCTGCCGATGCCCCTTCGGTTTGCGCAGCCGCATTGCGCGCACAACATCCCGCAGGTGCCACTGCCACATGCCGTCGTTGGTTTGATTGATGCGTTCGATCACCGCGCTGCCGACAATCACGCCCATCGGCAACTCCGCCCGCGGGTCGATCATCCCCACTCCCGGCGCGCCGGGACTCGATCATCCATGCCGGCAGCGCTGACCGCAGGTCCGTCGCGACGGCCAGGTCGTCCGACCACACGAGCCGCTTCGCCTTCGCCTTGGCCGCGTAGAGATGAAACCGCTCGCCGACGATCTTCGTCCCGACACGTCGGGAGCGCCAACTTAGCTCAAATGGGCCACCATCTTAATCCCGCGCTATCCTCAACTCAGCAGGAGTTCACCCCGGCGCGCCGGGGGCTGGCGGATGGAGAGGGCTCGCATATGTCTGATATCGACACGTTGCAGTTGAAAGTTCATAGCCTGCCCGCAGAATCAACGGTCAGAGGTTCATCAAGGCCGACACATTTGCCCTTGCCATGATTCGCATTTAGTCTTTGCGTTGGCACATCAGGAGTGAGGCTCTATGGGGCGCAGACGCTACCGATACCGCAAACCTAAGGATGATGACGGCATACTTTCGCAGGCGATGGACGTCGCCTTCGCGTCGCCGATCGCCGGCGTCGTTCTCATCGTGCTGTTCCTCATCGGCGCGGCCTTGTGTTATGCCAATCCCACCGGCATGTTTGGGACAGCGCCGCTCCTGGGAGTTCTTGCGCTGCTGTGCGCCGGCGTGGCAGTGTTGTTCACTCTGGCCGGAATCGTAAAGCGCTGGATCAAGAGCTTTTCCGCGCCCACACGTCGTTCCCCGAACGCTTCTACCCCGAGACCTTCTACACCAGCGCGCGCAGCAGCCCCGCCGCCAAGGTCTCCCGCGCCGGCTATGGTGTTGAATCCCTCGAGAGAAAAATCGATGCTAAGCCGGGGCGAAATGGCTTTCTACGATCCGCTGCGCGAGATCGTCGCCGGGCGATATGAGATCCTTCTCAAACCAAGCCTCGTCGACGTGCTCAACTGCCGCGACCACCCGCGTTTCCACAACATCGCCACGATGCACGTTGACTTCATGCTCTGCGACCGTCAGACGCTTCGGCCGCTGCTGGCGATTGAGTTGGATGATCTCTCTCACAACACCCCGGCCCGAATCGCAGCGGATCGTTGGAAAGAGCAATTGCTCGCCGAGCGACAAATCCCGCTTCTTCGCCAGCCCTGCGAGGTAGCGTACGATGTCCTGGCGGTGAAAGAGGCCATCGACCGGACCATCGCCGGCGCCGCCCAGTGATCATCCGAGTCACCCGCGTGCGGCAACTTAGCTCAAATGGGCCACCGTCTTAATCCCGCGCTATCCTCAACTCGGCAGGAGTTCACCCCGGCGCGCCGGGGGCTGGCGGGTGGAGAGGGCGAGCATAGAATGTCTAGCGACCGAACCGACCGGCGGAATGATTCCGCCGAGCGGATGAAGGCGGACAGACAATCAGTAGTGACCCTTTTTCTGTTTTCTTATCGCTGCTAAAACAATTCTCGCGCTGCTCGACAGAGTTCTCGGAAGTCTCAAAATTGTTCTCGCGCGCGGCATATTCGTTCTCGCGCGGGGCACATTCGTTCTCGCACGCGGCAAATTTGTTCTCGCGCGGCTCTCATTCGTTCTCGCGCGGGGCAAAACTGTTCTCGTGCGCGACACAATTCTTCTCGCGCGGGACAAAAGAGTTCTCGTACGCGGCAAATTCGTTCTCGTACGCGGCGAAAGTCCTCTCCGCAGCGTCACAAATCGCCTGAAATACGCCGCTTTTCGCTTATTGGACGGCGCATCGCGGAAATTTTCCCGCGCAGCTCAAGTGATGCGCTCATTCGCCGATGACATTGCTAAGCCCGGGTGATGATTGTGCCAGCCGATGTCGGCTTGCGGTCACGGGGCGAACCGATGCGGCTCACCCGTGTGGCGGGCTGCGATGCGGACGGGATTGCCCTCCGCTTTGGAGTCAACATGGCTTTAAGCACAAGTTTTCTTCCCAACAAAGACGCGGCCCTGCTGGCGTGGGGGCAGAACTTTTTCATGCGGATCAATCCTTCGCCGGAAATTTACGGGCTGACCAAAACGCAGTCCGATGCGTTCGGCGTAAAGAACACTGCGTACGCGGCGGCTTACCAGACGGCGATTGATCCGATCTCGCGCACGCGCGGAAAAATCGCGGCCAAGAACGCGGCGCGCGAGACGCTGAAGATCGATGCGCGCCTGCTGGCTTCCATCATTGAAGGACAAGCCAACATTACCAACGAGCAGAAGATCGATCTGGGGTTGACCGTGCGGAAAACGCCGTCGAAGAATCCGCCGCCCACCGAGCGGCCGGCGGTGAATATCGTTTCGGTGACTGGCCGCACGGTGACGATTCGCATTCGCGATACGGCTGAATCGAGCAAGCGCGGCAAACCCGCCGGCGTGCTGGGGGCGAGTGTGTATAGCTATGTCGGCACGACGTATCCGACCGACCCGACGGCGTGGTCGTTCGATGGGACTACTACAAAGACCACACACGCAATCGTGTTCCCGGACAGCGTGGCCAACGGCGCGCAGATTTGGGTTTGTGCGACGTGGTTCAACCGCAAAACCGAAACCGGGCCGATCAGCATCCCGGTGACGACGAATGTACAAGGCGGGCTGGGCGTGAGCGTTCAGCCGGCGCTGAAGATGGCGGCGTGAATCATTGTTAGCCGCAGATGGACGCGGATGAACGCGGATAAGAGCGACAGGATTGGCCACGGAGGCACGGAGGACACAGAGATCAGAGCGAGATTGTCAGGATTCCGTTCGTTTTTTTCCTCTGCGCTCTCTGTGGCAAATCATCTGTGTGAATCGGTGTTCATCTGTGGCTGCGTCTGCTGCTGACTTTCGGGTTATTCATCCCAGAGCCGGCGGACGCCGTAGGCGTCGAACGCGCGGTCGATCGAAATGAGTGTTAGATTGTGCCGCAAGCATTGGGCCGCGATCAGACGGTCGAACGGGTCTTTGTGATGCGCGGGCAAGTGCCCGGTGTGGAAGATCGACGCGATGGAGATCGGCAGCAGCCGGATGCGGTTGCGGGTGAGGTGGTCGATCAAAAATACGTCGGGCGGTGCGGGCAGCTTGAGCTTGCCGCTGGAGTATTTGATCGTGATCTCCCAGGCGCTGGCGTAGCTGAAGAAGAGTTCGATGCCTGGCTCGGTGATAGTCTGCAGTGCGCGATCGCTGAGCTTGGCGCTGCCTTCGAGAAACCAGAGAAGCGCTTGCGTGTCGAGCAGTGTGGAACTGCGAGCAACGCTCACAAATGTTCCTCGAATTCGGCGGGCGTATCGTTGAAGTCGTCGGCCATTTTGATCTGCCCGGCGGCGGTCCCGGGCCGGCGCACGAAGTTGGCGGGCGTCGCGTCGAGCCGGTCAACGTGAAGCGCGTCAGTCTCGTCCCACGTGTCGCCGTTCATGAGCGCGGCGGTGAGATCGGTGTAGGGCGTGAACACTGGGCCTTCCGAAACGGTCTCGATCGTGATGCGCAGCGGTTGATTCGGCACCAGTGAGAGCGGCTCGTCGGGCACGATGACCTTGCCGTCGAAATGAGCGTTGAAGGCAATCATGAACAAAATCATACCACATTCTGCGGTAAATTCATCGTCGATCGCGCTACCGCTGCCGAGCGTGAACATCACCATTCGGCGCGGCGAGTTGAGCGACGTGCCGTTTCTCGATTCGTTGCAGAAACTGCATACGAAGCAGGTCGGCTGGATGCCGACGGCGCAGTTTGAGGGGAAGATCAGGCTGGGGCATGTGCTGATCGCGGAAGAAAATACAACCGCAGATTACGCAGATCACGCAGAATTGAAGAGGGACACCAATGCATTTTCTTTATCTGCGAAATCTGCGAAATCGGCGGTTCCAACTCTCGTCGGCTACTGCATCGGCAACGATCAATACTTCAAGCGCGATGATGTGGGCATCATTTATCAGATGAATGTGATGCCGGGGAAGCAGCGGGGGTTCATCGGTGCATCGCTGTTGAAGGCGCAATTCGAGCGAAGCGCGTACGGGTGCAAACTCTACTGCTGCTGGTGCGCGCAGGACATCGCGGCGAATCACTTTTGGGAAGCGATGGGTTTTGTGGCGCTGGCGTTTCGAGCGGGCAGCGCGAAGAAATCTCGGACGCATATCTTCTGGCAGAAACGAATTCGCAGCGGCGATACGACGACACCCTGGTGGTTCCCGAGCAAGACGGCGGGCGGATCGATCCGCGAGGATCGGATCGTGCTGCCGATCCCGCCGGGCAAGCATTGGAGCGATGCCAAACCGATGATTCTTCCGGGTGATAACGAGTCGCGAGCGTTAGCGAACGGTGTTGGCGGATCGGAAGAACCGGTTGCTTACGCTCGCGGTTTGTTAAAGAAGCGCGCGAAGAAGGACAAGCCGATCGAAAGGCCAGCGGCGGTTCGTCGCAACGGTCTGATGTTCGACATCCCCAAGCAAGGCGAGCCGCTGCCGGAAGAACAGGCGCAGAAAGCGTCGAAGGAAAAGACGCCGCGCGTGAAGACGAAGAACGATCCGCGGCTCGTCGCGGCGGCGCGCGAGCTGCGCGATCGGTGGTTGGAAGAAGTGAATGCCGGGCGGTATCTGCCCGCGGCCGAGGGGAAGTATGAAGTGAGTCGCCAACGGGGACTCGACGTGATGGCGATTTCCATGCCGGAAATGTTTGGTGAAAGCGGAAACACTTCCGCCGTCGCTGTCCTTCCAGCCCTGCCCGCGCCCGCAATCGCCGCGTGAGGCCCGATTCCTCGCGCTGCAGGATGCCGAGGTATAATCGGCTGGGTGTTGAAGCAGTCGGCTGGACCGCTCGCCTCGACGCGGCGCGATCGTCTCCGCAAGCCTTCGACGTGCTGGAATCGTACAGTGAAATACATCCTTGACTCGGTAACGCCCGCGTCGCGCAGGATGTCGCCGCCTTCGGCGAGGTGTTTGTTCATTCTGCCAAATCTCTTGACGCCGCGAGTTCGATAGAGCCGTTCCAACTCTGGCTTCTTCTGCGCTTACAACGCCATCAAGTAGCGGCAATGCGTTTGCCTTCGCACCTGTTTGGCTACCGCAACTCGTACTCGTCGAGCGTCATCAGCGGACATGCGGCTGTTGCCGTCATGCGCTCCACGGACGGCTTGTCTTTAAATCCGCTTCCGGTCACCACGCACACAACCGGTTCCAGCCGATCGACCTCGCCGCGCCGCGCCGCCGACAGCGCCGCCGACAGCGCGATCGCGCCTGCGGGCTCGGTGAAAATACCTTCTTCGCGCGCCAGTTGTGCCTGCGTGCGCCAAGTATCGTCATCATCCACGAGGTGGCCGGTTCCGCCCGATTCCCGGCAGGCTTGAATGACCGCATCGCCGTCGAGCACGCTCGCCACCTGCAGGCCGCTGATGCGCGTGGAACACTCCACTGCAACAGCGCGATCCTGCCCCGCACGCAGTGGCGCGGCGATGGTCGCGTTGCCCGTGGGTTGAACGCAGTGGACCGAATGTCTGCTCCCTTTTAGCCCACGCGCCACCGCAAGCGTCAGCCCGCCCCCGCCGGCGGGGATGAAGACGTGGGCGCGCTCCTCATTGAGCTGATCGAGAAGTTCGTATCCGATCGTCTGCACGCCCGCCATGCCGGTCGGGCTCATGCAGAACGCGCTGATCTGCAGCGCGTGGCCCGGCAACGAGGCCCGTCGACGTACGGCGTCGATGGCGCGCCGGGTGATGTCGGCGTCGGTGCCGAAACCGTGGATGCGGACGAGCGCCGCGCCGTAGGCCAGCATTTGTTGCAGTTTCTCCGCTGGAGCGGTTTCGACGACGGCGATCTCGCATGCAATTCCCGCCGCGGCGCAGTAGGCCGCCAGCGCCGCGCCGGTGTTTCCGCTGGACGTGGCCACGCAGCGCCGTATCCCGCGCGCCAGCATGTCTGCGACGGCGGCGGCGGCGAAGCGATCTTTGTACGAACCGGTGGGGTTGCCGGTTTCCAGCTTAAAGAACAGTCGCATGCCATTTGCGGGCCCGATGTTCCGCGACGCCAGCAGGGGCGTCTGGCCTTCGCCCAGCGTGATGCGATGCGCAAGAGGCGGCGAAGGAAAACGGTCGGCGAAGCGCCAGATGCTCACGTAAACTCCGTCGGCATGATTTGTGCACTGATGTTGCGCGGGTAGAGGCTGGCGGTCCACCCGCCGTCGATCACGACGGTGGTGCCACTGATGTATGCCGCTTCGTCACTGGCCAGCCAGCCGATGACGCGCGCCACTTCGTCGGCGGTGGCCCAGCGGCCCAGCGGGATCATCTGTTCTGAATACGTTTTGAGCGCCTGGTCGGCCGGGCCGTAGTCGTGGCTGGTCGGGCCGTCGAATGCGCCGGGCGCAACGCCCACCGCGCGCACGCCGCTGCGACCGTAGAGCACGGCAAGATCGCGCGTGAGTGCGTCCAACCCGCCCTTGGCCGCGACGTATGCCGGCGCGATGCCGCTGGCGCGGTCGGCCATGATGCTCGACACGTTGACGATCACGCCTCGCTGCTGCCGTTCCATGTGTGCTGCCGCAGATCGCGCCAGGAACGCGGGCGCGGTCAGGCCGATGCGAAGCGTTTTCTCGAATGACTGCGGCGTGATCGTGCGCAGGGTCAACAGTTCGCGCCACGCGGCGGCGTTGACCAGCAGATCAATCCGCCCGCACTGCGCGACGACGCGGTCAACCAAGCCTTCGACGAACGAAAGCTCAGACAGATCACCGTCGATGAAGAACGCATCCGACGGAAGGGCGTGCGGCGCGGCGAGGTCGGTCAGCGCCAGCTCGTAACCGCGCGACGCGAGGTCACGGGTGAGCGCCTGTCCCAGCCCGCCGGCGGCGCCGGTGATGAGCGCGACGCGACGATCCTTCATAAACCACCTCCATCCGTCGAGGCCAGCGCGACCAGCGCGTCACCGCGCGATACATGTCGCCAGGCACGCAGCATAATCACGATACCGGTTTCCGCGGCACGAATCTCGGCCAGTGGGTCGCCGAGCGGGCCAACGACCGAGCCGATGCGCTGCCCGGCGGCCACCGCGTGGCCGAGGGAGACTTCGGGGGCGAAGAATCCGTCGGCCGGCGACGGGTGCTGAATCTGCAAAACGCCCGCGCGGTCGCGCGCGT
>Ga0163151_10005391_pt1 | contig 16369 bp, 15 predicted proteins | sample OliLakLV19MP5IB2_FD_145596 | JGI IMG/M metagenome (GOLD analysis project Ga0163151, IMG submission 145596) | Freshwater microbial mat bacterial communities from Lake Vanda, McMurdo Dry Valleys, Antarctica - Oligotrophic Lake LV.19.MP5.IB-2 | ecosystem: Environmental > Aquatic > Freshwater >...
CGTAGAACTTATGTATACCTTGGGTTTTGAAAACAAAATCGTGGGCGCATCAGAGTTTGCCGACTTTCCTGAGGCAGCAAAAAAAATTCCAGTTGTTGGGCCCTACACAAAGCCAAGTCTTGAAAGAATTGTTCAACTAAAGCCTGATTTAGTACTCATTCCAATCGAAGGGCCCGCTGATATTAAAAGACGATTTGATCAGTTAAAAATCAGATACGAAGTTTTAAGCATGCGCACCCTTGATGAAATAGGTTCGACAGCAAAACAAATTGCAAGTCTTGTCGGAGAAGCTGACGTAGGAATTAAATTTGAAAAAAACTGGTCCAAACAACTAATTGAAAGTTTTAGTACGAAAAAAGTTTTTACAAAAAGTCCACATGTTCTTTTAGAAGTAGAGCATTCACCCTTAATAATCGCTGGCCAAATGACTTTCTTACACGAGATATTAGAAAAATGCGGGGGAGAAAATATCTTTAAAGACCTCAAGGGTTATCCGCGCATCTCTAAAGAGCTGCTTTTTAATAAAAAGATTGATCTCATATTGCTCGCTGATCATTTCTCTAATGAACAAACAAAAACGCGAGCCCTTAATAACTGGAAATCATTTTTGCCCACAAAAAATACACGTCTTGTGGTTTTAAGCCCCGACATTACAACACGCCCTGGACCCCGCTTACTTGAAGGCATTAAAATAATTTGCGGGGCACTTTAATGACCGATAGCACTGGCAAAACCACAAACACCATAAACGTTAAACTTCTGGTTCTCTTTTTTTTAGCCATCAGTGCATTTCTTTTTTCACTTCACCGCGGCCACGTTGAGATTTCATTTAACGAGATCATGGCTTGGCTCACAAAACAAAATATGTCTGATGAATCTGCATTTCTTATTTCAACTTTGAGATTTCCACGCACACTAGCTGCATTTATTATTGGCGCAACCCTTGGCGTTTGTGGATTAGTCTTTCAAACACTTCTAAGAAACCCACTCGCCGAACCCTACACACTCGGCTTATCTGGCGGAAGTTGCTTGGGCGCTGTGGCTGCACTTACATTTTCTTTAGAGCCACCTGAATTTTGGATCCCCACACTATCAACAGTTGGATGTTTATCTGCGACATTATTAGTATTAGGATTAGGCCGTAAAAAACTTTCATTTGAAAGTAGAAGCCTCATACTTTTTGGCGTGATGATTTCACTTTTTTTCAGTGCAGCAGTTGTAGCTGGGCTTTCTATTTTATCACCACAAAAACTTCAGACCGCACTTTTTTGGCTCTTAGGAGAGTTTGGTACAAGTCGCGACATCTGGATCAAATCCATTGGACCGGTTTTAGTTGCCGGTATGCTTATCATTTTATTTAAATCCCGAGGGCTTGACGCCTTAAGTCTCGGTGAAGCCCGAGCTCTTTCACTAGGCTTTTCTCCTCGCAAAGAGCGCGTTGTTTTAATTCTTATTTGTACACTATTAACCGCCCTGAGTGTTTGCATCTCAGGCCTAGTTGGTTTTGTGGGGCTTGTCTCACCTCATCTTGCTCGAAAATTTTTAAAAACATCACGGCATCATACACTCGTTATTGGCTCAGCTTTTACAGGCGCAATTCTTCTCACATTAGCCGACAGCATTGCGCGCTCAGCTCTCATGACAACTGAAATTCCCGCAGGAAGTATCTCAGCCCTTATTGGCGCACCGGTTATGATTTTTTTATTACTAGGATATAAAAATGCTTCGGTTGAATAAAGTCAGTAGCGGCTATGATCCGACTAAACAAATTTTAAAAGAAATTGATTTTGAAATTTCTAACGGCGAAATCATAGCCATCATGGGTTTAAACGGCTCAGGCAAAAGCACACTTCTACGAACTTGTCTTGGCCTACTTTCCCCCTTACACGGCGAAGTGTTACTCAACAACAAAAAACTTTTAAGTTACACTCCACACCAAAGAGCACAAAAGATTTCATTACTTGATTCACAAACTACTATTGCATTTTCAATGACCGTTCGAGAACTACTTGAACTCTCGATTTCTTTGCATGGTAAAAAAGAATTATTTGCCCTTGCTTTAGAAGCCGTTGGATTAAAAGGGTTTGAAGAAAAAAACCTGCTTGAACTTTCAAGTGGCGAAACAAGGCGAGCGCTTATTGCACATACGTTATGTACAAATGCTGAAATCATAATGATTGATGAACCATTTGCGCATCTTGATTGGCGGCACCAAGAACAACTTGCCCAAAGTCTGAAGTCTTGGAATAAAAAATTTAATACGACTTTTGTCTTAGCTATTCATGAACTTGAATGGATCATTCAAATCGCCCACACAGTTTGCGCACTAGGCAAAGGTAAAATTTTAGCAAGCGGTAGCCCAGAATATGTTTTCCAGTCGCAACTAGTCTGTGAATTGTTTGCTTTTCAAGCGCGCATCGACGAAAATCCTATAGATGGGTCACGTAGATTAACACTGGGTCGACCACTTAAATAAAACCAGGCCAACATTACAAAGGCAACCATGAGCAAAGAACGCAAAGCATTTTCTTGGTCCACTTCAATAGTTATTCATAGCATTCTCGCAATTCTACTTCTCAAAGCCGGTTATCATTATGCAATGCCTGAAGGTGACGTTGTGAGCATCGAAGTTGGAAGTGGCAATCAAGGTGTACAAACTGCAATTCCAACTGAGTCGCAAGATGTTGAAGTTAAAGCACCCGCGAAAACACAACCCATCGCAAAACCAATTGTCGCAGCTCAACCAAAACAAACATCAGAATTTAAACGTGTCGTAGAAAAACCTGATGCGCAACCTTTAGAACAAGAAGACTCACCAGTTGTTGTACCAATTGCTGAACCTTCACCTGAACCAGAAGCTCAAGCTGAGGAATCGCAAAAACCAGAAGAAGCCCCACCGGTTGTAGCACCCGTTGAAACACAAGCTGAAAACACTGATAATCAAGATGAAACTTCCGAGCAACCCGAGGTTCCACAAGAAGCAGCAGCACCTGGGCCAGTAGTAGCAAATCCTGATGCCACAGGAGAAAATTCAGCAGCTCCACCAAAATTTGGAACACCCGGCACAACTATTGACGAAGCAAGGTTAGTTCCCAAAGCTGGAAACAAAGAAGTTCGTTACCCATGGATGGCGCGCATGAAACGTCAAGAGGGAACAACCGTTGTTGCAGCATATGTAAGAAAAGATGGAACCATTTCACACGCGATGATTGTTAAGTCTTCAGGTGTAGAAGCGTTAGACAAAGAAGTCATGGAAATATACCCGAAGTGGCGCTTTCAACCGGGCACATCAGGCTGGGTTGTAAAGCCGTACCATTTCAGATTGAAAAAATGATGAAAAAATTTTTTGCACTAACAGTAATTTTAATCTCCTATCTTTTTGCTCCCCAGATTTTTGCATCTGGCACTGCAAAGCCATTAATGAATCTGGAGATCGGAGTCTGTACACATATTAACCACGGCCCCGAGCTTGAAGTGATTAAAGACATGGGGGCAAAATGGATTCGCATAGACATGAATTGGGAATACATGGAGCCCACAAAAGATAATTGGGAATTCACTCTATTTGATAAAATCGTAAAAGCCGCCAAAGACAACGGTCTAAAAATCTATGCGACTCTTGCGTATGCGCCGGCTTGGGCAAGTTCCAACGGAAAATCAAACGGTATTCCCGACGCTGAAGGTTGGAAACGCTTTGTACGTGTTGCCGTTGAACGTTACAAAAATGACATTCCTGTTTTTGGAATTTGGAATGAACCAAATCTAGAGGGTTTTTGGGTAGGTACATCTGATCAGTACGTTGAGCTACTGCTTAAACCTGCGTACACGGTTATTAAATCGATAAACGAAAATTTAATTGTCGCCGGACCCGACCTTGCTCATTTGTATAAATCAAATATTTCCATGGGTGATTTTTTTAACTCTATTAAAAAATTAAACGGCAGAAATTATCTCGATATTATTGCTCACCATATCTATGCAGGAGATGATTTCAGTAAAAAAGTGAACGGATATTCTTTTGCGGGATTTACATATAAAGATGGCCTCAAACAGCTTTTAGAAAAAGGCGGCGTAACCGATAAACCCGTCTGGATTACAGAGTTTGGAATTGACGCTAACGTGACTGGCGAACTTAAGCAGACAGAAGGCATAAGCTCACAACTTAAATTTATGGCTACTCAATCATGGATAAAAAATGCGTTTATATATGAACTAGTCGATGACCCAAGTATTGATTGGCAATATGGCCTTATCAACAGAAACAATCAGCCCCGCCCCGTTTATTACGAAGTGAAAAAGCTCATAAGTTCAGGGTTTAGATAATTGGCGGACTTTTCTTAGTCGCCGAATAGAACTTTTTTGGAAGGTGTTGAACCCTTGCTGCGAAGTCTACGTTTACGCTCGCGGCCTTCTTTTGATTTTTTCTTTTTACGTTTCAATTCTGTAGCTTTTGTTTTTGAGGCCATGATTTAAATCCTTTTTAAAAAACATTTACAATGCCAAGTAAGTAGCGCATCTGACTCAAATGTGCAACTAAAAGCTCGATTTGCTCCTTAGAACTGCAGCCAGGCTTGAAATGTATGGGCTGTATCGCCTGTGACGGCGACATTATTCTTCATAGCGTAAGCAGCACATAATTTAGGCCCTTCCCAGCCGACTCCACTGGTCCAATAGGTTTTGCTATTGATATTATCCCAAATACCACCCACTCGAAGCTGAAATCCCTCTCCCGCATCGATTTCCATACCTAAATTTAAACTTCCTTTTTTCTCAGGATTTCTTTTTTCTTGTCTAGTGACATCTGCGCGAAAACGCAAAATATCCATGATGATTAAGTGCGAACCAATTCCAATTGTTGGAACCATATCAAGATCGTCATCATTAAGAAGATCATAGCCAACGATACCGAAACCCAAAAATGTTGCAGGCACAACGAGCATACCTGCGGTGAAATTATGTTTTGTAAAACCAGGTGCTGCTGAGTTCATTCTAAAAAGTCTACGTCCTTGAAAGCCGATACCTAAACGTTGAAGAAATCTTCCAGCTAAACTAAAAGAAAAATCCTGATCGATAATTACGCGGTCATGAAATGAAGCGCGTTTATAATAATAACCAAAACCACCCGAAACAACTTTGTCAGGGCCATTATCAGTCATTGCAAATGAAGTCGTGTTTACCGGATCACTCAGTGTTGCGCGCGCTGTTTGAAATGTAGCTCCCACATTGTAGTCTTGAGTAAATGCGATTGCAGCTGGATTTAAGTAGTGTGAGTCGATGCCGTTTACAGCTGCACGTCCAGCTTCGCCAAGTGCGGTGGGTGCTGCGCCAAAAAAACTTTGTGCAAATGAATACTGCGGTTTACAAATCGAGAGTAAAACCAATACCATTAAGGCTGAAACAACACATCTTTGGAGATACATCGGATGACCCAAGCCTTTCGTCTAGCTTTTGCTTTTTTCGTACTACTATTCACTTTATCCTCAAATGCACTAGCGAACGCAACGGATATCAGCACAACTATTCGTGAAGTCACACCTGGCCAAACATTTGAAGATCTTTTATTACGCGCAGGATTTTCAAAACGACACGCCAACAGACTCCTGGTGAATCCCACCTTGCCCACAAGGATGAATCTCACACCTAATGAAAAATATCTTATCATTCACAATAAAAAACTTGGTCGTACAGAAGCTTGTTTTTATCTTGATTACTATAATGAGGCTGTTGGATTTTGGTTTGATAAAAACGGTGATGCTGGTGTCGAACGAAAACCCATCGACTTTAAAATTGTCACTAAAACTTTTTTTGGAAGAGTTCGCGGAAGCATCGTTGAGAGTATTAAAAAATTAATTCCCGATGAGTGGCCCGCAGCTCGTTTCGTTGATGCTTTTTCATGGGATCTCAACCTTGCTAAAAAATTAGTAAAAGATGACTCGTTTAAATTCACTATCGAAGAAAAATACGATCACGGACATTTTGTAAAGTACGGTGAAATTTTAAACGCTGAACTTGAGACTAACGGAAATCGCCTCAAAAGAGTCTTGTGGAGAAACGAACGAACCCATGTGTTTGTTGATCCCTCCATGCGTTTTGAAGACAGACCTTTCTATGCGCCCGTAGATTATCTACACATCTCAAGTCAATTTTCACGTCGACGCTTTCACCCAGTAAGACGAAATTATCAGGCGCACCTAGGAACAGACTTTGCTTTACCAGAAGGTTCGCCCGTTTATGCTACTCGTGACGGAATCATTAATGATCTCACGCGCCACAGGGCTAATGGAATTCTAGTTCAAATCAGACATGACCATGGTTTTGTGACAACCTACAACCATTTGCAACGTTGGGCGCCAAACCTAACAATCGGCAAAGCCGTACGTGTTGGTGAAATCATTGGATACGTGGGTTGCACAGGATATTGCACAAGCCCTCATCTTCACCTCAGCATCCGAAACGGAAACTATTTATACGACCCCGTATACCTAACAAAACCCTTCCCCCACAAAGAACGCAACTACCACGAATCAAACAAATACAAAACAATGGTAGCCCGCTAACGGCTAACGGCTAACGCACGGCCTTACTTCCTGCATTACAAAAAGGCACGGCCTTACTTTTCGTAATCATCGCGACTAAACGGAACCGAATCCCAATTTTCTAGAGGTAATGGTTTACGATTTTGCGGATCTTTTCTGAGGCGAAATTCACTTTTCCGCAAAGCCTTTTTAATGCTTTCTCGCTCTACATTTTTGTAAGAGGCGTTAATCCACTCCAGCGCCTTCTCTGGTGAATCATCAAATAGAATTTTGTCTTCGCTAATTGGAATTATTGAATGCCTTTGCCCCAATAAAATAGAGAGACTACTAAATGGATAGTCTTCAGCCTTATTGCAAAGACTGGCCTCAATAGGATTACGATAAACATATTTATAAGCGTGAAAAAAATAGAGCGCATTGTCTATCAAAGAATTGTGATAAGGGCCTCCCCAAATTTTGTTAATCCTTCCAGAGATTCGACCAACTTGTCGGCTAGATTCACGCATAAAATACTCCATAGCGTCTGGAAGATTTCGATTCGGATCACGACAGATGAGATGAAAGTGATTTGGCATCAAAACAAACGAAAAAATTTCAATCGAATAACCCCGATTAATTATAAATAAATAATGACACAGAATGCTCCACATTATCTCTAACGGAAGGGGGAAATCTTCTCTGTTATTGCTCCTACCCGTAATGTGGTGAGGGGCGTAGCTGCTCAAAATGCGATGTTTGCGTGCCATGTTCTAATGTCTTTGCAATGCGCACCAAGGCTCAGATTAAAAATAGGGCCTAACCAGAATAATCCGGACGGATTACCAAAAGTAAGGCCGTACCTTTTTGCATTGCAGGAAGTAAGGCCGTGCATTCCCGTCAGCGCGGTTGCTTTCCAGCAATCCATATGATTTATCAATAATAGGCTCCATTTGAACCTTAGCATTACGAAAAGTAAGGCCGTGCATTTATGATCAAAAAAGCTGTTATTCCCGTAGCGGGGCTTGGTACTAGGTTTCTTCCGGCAACAAAGGCTGTGCCCAAAGAAATGCTTCCAATTGTTGATCGACCTATAATTTTGCATGTTGTTGAAGAGGCGATCGCCGCTGGGATTGAAGATATTATTTTCGTCACGGGTCGACACAAAACTGCTATTGAAGAATTTTTTGATCATAATTATGAACTCGAAGACACTCTTGAGCGCCAAGGTAAAAAAGATCTTCTCGAATTAACAAAACGAATTTCAAATATGGTGAATGTCATCAGCGTTCGCCAAAAAAATCCAAAAGGTCTTGGCCATGCCGTATTAGCTGCCAAATCAATAGTCGGAAACTCTCCGTTTGCCGTTTTATTAGGCGATGAAGTTATGGATGGCTCTCCCACCGTGACTCAACAACTGGCAAAGGTTTATGAAACAGAAGGCCTTTCAACGGTTGCAGTTATGGAAATACCAAAAGAAGATGTCAAAAAATATGGAATCGTAAAAGTTGCGCCCCACAAAAATAAAAAGACTTTTAAGATTTTAGACGTCGTTGAAAAACCAAACCCTCAAGATGCTCCGAGCCGCTGGGCGCTGCCGGGTCGTTATGTCTTCAGCCCTGATATTTTTAAATATCTTGAAGAAACAAAACCCTCTAAAGGCGGTGAAATTCAACTCACCGATGCCATGACAAAATTAGCAGCAAAAGAAGGCCTTCTGGCTTACGCTTTTGATGGTTTACGCTTTGACGCCGGCGACAAGCTTGGCTACATTGGTGTGAATCTGGAATTTGCATTGCGACATCCAGAAATTGGCACCGCCACTCGCCAGTACGTACTGGATTTGGCTAAGCGATTAACACGAGAAGAGTCATGAATTTTCAAAGCCCGGGCGAAATTCGCCTCACTATGATTATGTTTATCTCACTCATGGCAGCAGCTTTATTATTCACAGTGAATGCCAACGCATATATTCCCACCTCTCATTTTATTTTTGATCGCACTGCCGCCCAACACGGAAAAAGCGCCTACTCCATTGAACAAGAAGTAATTTTTAGCGAAGGCATTGAACGCCTCACGGTTAAAGAGAATTGGCTTGTTGTAGATGGCGGTGAAATGCGTGTTCAAGCATATGGTGATAATTTTCGAGTTATAAAACTTCTTAAACGCGGTCGAAACTATTGGGTCGATCAAGACAGTAGCGAAAGAGGCGGTGAAGTTTCTCCTGATTTTTTTATGAGCCCACTACTCACTCGTAGTGCTATGGATCTTAAAAAACACTTTAATAAGTGGGGCATCATACCCGCTGAAGCATTGCGTGAAAAACGAATCTCAAAAGACCTTAAAGAAATTAAAGTAGAAACAGAAAATTTTGTAAGACTTGGTCGAGTCTCAGGCGCCGTCACTTATACTTACGGAAAACTTACTCCCGTGAATAGCCCAGCAACGCCTGGCTTGTGGATAGAGCAAGATGCATTTGTCATTCGTAAAATGCGTTCACCCAGTGGCGCAGAATTTTTCGGAAATAATTACTTAGCTTATTTAAAAAATCTTTGGTTTCCTAGAAATCAGACTATTACTTTTGATAATCATACAGTTGAAGTTCGTGTAACACGCGTACAAAGCATTGATCTTAATACAGAACAAAAACGTCAATTTGATTCTAACTGGTTTAGAAACCGCCCCGACGTTGCGACAATGTGGCCAAAATCTTCACTTGCACCCGTGGTTCAAGAGTTTTACAAACGGTTTCGATGATTGATTCAGAGTTTGTTGTAGTTGCCGTTGATGCACCCCTTCCACAAGCACTCACTTACCGCTTACCCAAAGATCTCGCCACACTTGTAAGTTTAGGTTCACGCGTTGTTGTGCCTTTAGGAAAAAGAAAATCCCATGGCGTTGTCATAGGCGAAAGCGAAGATGCAAGTCTTGGTGCAAAAATAAAATCAATCGGCGAAATCAGTGATGAACCAGCCCTTGGTGATAAAACTCGAAAGTGGCTCAAATGGCTTGCGCAATATTACATTCACCCTCCCGGCCAAGTTTATTCTTTGGCTTTTTCACCAGGGCTTGAGGGGCGAAAACGTAAAAGCAAAAAAACTTCACCAACTTTTTTAAAAGAAGGCGCGATCGAATCAGCTCCACCACCCACCCCTAATGCTGATCAAAAAAATGCCATTGAAACAATTCGAAAATCTGCGCAAGAAGAAAAATTTGATGTCTTTCTCCTTTATGGCGTCACGGGTAGTGGAAAAACAGAGGTCTATCTTCAAAGCATTGATCACGTACTTAAAGCCGGAAAACAAGCCCTAGTTTTAGTTCCAGAAATCAGCCTCACACCACAACTCATCAAACGGTTTGTTGGACGCTACGGCGACAATGTCGCGGTACTTCACTCACATCTCACCGAACGTGAACGCTCTGACCAGTGGTGGAGTGTAGTTCGCGGAAATAAACAAATTCTTGTAGGCGCGAGATCAGCACTTTTTTGCCCACTAGAAAACCTTGGTTTAATAGTTGTAGATGAAGAACATGAAACAAGTTTTAAACAAGACGAGCAGCTTAAATACAATGCTCGTGATGCCGCCATCATGCGCGCACAAATTTCCAATTGCCCCGTCGTACTAGGCAGTGCGACACCAAGTCTTGAATCTTGGCAAAACACACTTACAAAAAAATACAAGCTCTTAGAACTTTCAACTCGAGTTGAAAACAGACCACTGCCAGAATTTAATATCGTCGATATGCGTAAAGAAAAATCTGAGCGCGATCCAAATTTACCGTCTTGGTTAAGCAAGCAACTTTTTTCTGAATTACTTGAAGTTGTAGCCAAAAAAGAACAGGCCGCTTTATTTCTTAATCGCCGTGGTTTTGCACAATTTATTCTTTGCCCAAGTTGCGGGTATTCAGAACACTGTCCACAATGCAGCGTGACCTTTACCGTACATGGGCGTGGTACAAAAATTATTTGTCATTATTGTGGTTTAGAAAAACCCATTCCAAAACATTGTAGTTCATGCAAAGAAGGTTGCTACGTATCTGTTGGCTTAGGCACTGAAAAAATTGTCGATGAACTTCAAACACTTTTTGATAAACGAGGGATACCCGTACGCATCGCGCGCGCCGATCGAGATGAAATTAATTCTCGTGAAAAACTTGAGGGTTTATTAGAAAAAATAATTACACATGAAATCGACATCATTGTTGGCACTCAAATGATTGCCAAAGGCCATGACTTTCCAAATCTCACACTTGTGGGCATTGTTTTAGCAGACATTGGTTTAAATCTGCCCGACTTTCGCAGTTCAGAAAGAACATTTCAACTTCTCACACAAGTTGCGGGTCGCGCAGGACGACATCAAAAAGCTGGTCGAGTCATTTTACAAACGTTCGTTCCTGATCATCCTGCCATTGTGCATTCTACAAAACATGACTTTAAATCTTTTGCCGAATCTGAATTAATTTTTAGAAAAGAACTTAATTACCCTCCATTTGGAAAGCTTGCCAGTGTGCGCCTTCAGGGTTTGAATCTTCCTAAAGTTGAACAAGCGGCCGACATTACACGCGCGCGTATTGACCAGTTGATTCTGTCAAATCCTGAATACCAAAGTACAGATGTTATGGGGCCATGTGAATCAGCCATTGCCAAACTTCGCAATAATTATCGCTTTCAATTGCTTTTAAAAACTCAATCTGCAAAAGTTTTAAATGTTTTTTTGCAACACCTCACAAATGATATAGGTTGGTTACCAACAGGAGTAAAACTCACTATCGACGTCGACCCGCTTCAGCTGATGTAAGATTGAGGATCAAATAAATGAAACATACTTTGGCAATTGATTTAGGCGGAACCAACACAAGATTTGCCATCTTTACAAAAGATCTAACCTTGCAAGATGAAATGTCCATTGCAACAAATCCTCAATGGGGAGCAAAAATCGCCTCTGAAAAATGGCTTGATGCAATTGCGCCCTGGCTTACAAAATACTCCATCGATCTTGTTGGCATTGGTAGTCCCGGCCCGCTTGATACAAAGCGTGGAATGATTCTTGAAACACCAAATTTAAAAAACTGGGCTTTGTTTTCTTTCACAGATTTTTTCAAAACAAAACTTAACCTAGATTGTGTTCTTGAAAACGACGCCAATTGCGCAGTCTTTGGTGAATGGACATATTTAAAAATTCCAAATCTCATCGCACTTACATTGGGCACAGGAGTCGGAAGTGGAATTATCTCTGAAGGAAAACTTATTTTAGGCGCAGGTGGTCTTGCGAGTGAAGCCGGGCACATGAGCATTGATCGCAACGGCCCACTTTGTGAGTGCGGAAAACGTGGATGCTTAGAAGTTTTTGTCGGCGGCGCTTCACTTGTGAAACGTTATAATGAAAGACAATCTCAGCCCGTGATTGGAATCACACCCCAAGAAATTTTTAATCGCGCAGGTGCGGGCGAAAGTCTCGCACAAGAATTTGTAAAAGAATGGGTTTGGGCCCTAGCCATTGGTGTGGGAAACCTTGTAAATATCTTTAATCCTCAGAAAATTATTCTAACGGGCGGCGTTAGTCATGCATTTAATGCAAATGCTGACGAATTTCATAAAATTTTACTCACAGAAGCGTTCAAAGAAAGTTTAAAATGGTGTGATGTGGCGGTGTCCCAGCTTCAAGATAAAGCTGGAATCATTGGGGTTGCCGCCTGGGCACAAACTAGAAAAGCAACATGAGCGAAAAAACCTGTCCGAGTTGTAACAAACCATCTCCCGAGTTATTACGACTCGATGCTGACCTTAAAGGAAGGCTTAAAGTAGATGCAGGAATCACCCCACCCGATACAGCTTGCCCAAATTGCTATAACGATTTTACAAGCAAACTACAAAAAGCGTCACATAAAAAATCACGCAGAATAGCCAAAGAACAACAACGACTTAATTTATGGCGCAGTCGCGTTCATCTCATACGCGAAGCGCGCGAACAATTTGCTATCAAAAATTTTCCTGCTGCGGTTGTAGCTTATGAAAAATATTTTAGGGTTCTTGAAATTATCTATGAAGTGAAGCCCAATGAAATACAAGCTACGCACTTTAATAACTCCGCTCGCTCCAAAGAACTTGTTGTTATAGCCAGTGCTTATTGGGATCTCATGCGTATTTATGACCAATCACCGCGGTTTTCTAATCGCCTTGAACAATGCGCTGTAAAGTTATCTGAATTTTTGCCGCTAACACCAATCTATGGTGAGATTTTACGCAAAATTGAAGATTATAAAAAATCTGCCAAAAACAAAGACAAGTTTGATCTTGTCGCAAAGATGTCCACCAAGGGCAAACGACGTTGCTTTATCGCCACAGCAGCATTTCAAGATGCTGACGCACCAACTGTAGTTATTCTATCAAACTTTAGAGACAACATACTTGAACAGAGCCCCTTGGGCCGTAAAGTCACCAAATTGTATTACCGAATGAGCCCACCAGTAGCCGAAATCCTAGATCAGAGTGCTATCTTAAGAAATATCACACGCGGCGCCCTCGTTTCAATTGCAGGGCATTTAGACAAAAAATACAGCTTGAAAACCAAGCACCCTTCAAAATAGTCTAAGTAAGGTTAAAACACACAGCTGTAAGGAATCACAAGTCTATGGCAATCACACAACGCAAGACATCAGTAGCTATTTTAGGTGGTGGTCTCGCCGGCCTCACATGTGCAGCACTTCTTGAAAAAGAGGGCATTGATTATCTTCTTATCGACGGACAAGCAGAATTTGGCGGCCTTATTCAAGGTCAAATGGAACAAGGAATTTGTCTCGATTACGGTCTTAAATCAATTCCCGTCGGAGATGTAACCGCTAATCCTCTTTTACAACTCAATAAACTTTTAAATCTCGAGCTACCCATTGAGAGTTGGAATTTACCACCCGTAGTTTTTGGTAAAAATGAATTTTCAGAATTCGTGGGTTTTGGTTCAACCAAAAACAGAAGCCTTATTGAAGAGCTTAGTTATTATACAAGTTCACCCAGACTTTTAGTTTCCGGTGGGTGGAGCAAACTCATTGATCAATTGCTTAAAATTATTCCAGATTCAAAAAAACGAACCCGCTCTCATGTGACTAAACTTGAGGTCACTGATAATGTTGTTACATCTGTTTTAATAAACGGAGATACACAGCTAACAGCTGATCGCTTCGTATTTACATTTTCACCATCGGCATTAAAATCACTTTTACCTATTGACGCTGTAAATGCAAAAACACTTCAGCGCATCGCTAAGACCGAACCATTTACAGTACTGAGTCTTGATATCGCAATTAATCAACCCGTGAGTGAACTTAAAAACATTATGGTTCTCAACGACGGCGGCGATGATGATTTTTATGTTCTCGGGCAATTTGTAACAAACGTTGATCCCATGCGCGAAAACGCAGGCCTACAAATTTCTACATGGCTCACACTGATTAACGAAGAAACAACTATTGACGACGAAGCCACCTCAAAAGTCATTCGCAATATGAAAAAGGTAATCAAAAAAGCATTCCCAGAATTAATTACTAAAAAATCATGGGAGCGTCTCTTGGCTGTGCCACGAGCCATCGGAAATTTTGATCAGCTTCAATTAGAAAAAAACGGCACACTACCCGGGCTTACAAATCTGTATATGTGCGGCGGTCAAATTAATGGCGAGCACCGCAACACAGAAGCTGCAATTAAATCTGCACAAGCTGTGGCTTCCCAACTTGTTAAAAAAAGCACCTCGGCTTTTTATAAACCCGCAACTGAAATTGAAATCGCTGAAATTAAATCTACAGAAGTTGAAACCACTCAAGTATAAGGGCGGGGCTGTAGGTTTTTAATGAGCACGAACCAAAAAATATTTTTTGTTATTCTCTCGGGAATCGCCGCATATTTTCTCACATCATATCGAGCTGAAAACAGATCAACTCCTAATGAAGAGCCAGTGATTCCCTCACCAACTCCCGTTACACTTCAAGTGCCATCGCCTATTGAAAATAAAAAATTTCAACCCAATATCAATGTAAAAGCAATTTCTGCTCCACAATTATCTACTCAAAAAATAGAAGAAAATAAAAAACCCAATGGCCCACCCACAACTGTAGATTTTAAAATAGAAGATGGTTTAGCCGTGGCTTTTGGCGATGTGGTTTTGGGTGCACCACTGAATGAAAACATTGCAAAACATGGTATTGCAAAGCCCGCCCCCGTTAAACTCTGGGAGTCAGGGGTGATTCCATTTCATATTCAACCCACTATGCCGAACCCAGAAAGAATTCTTCAGGCGCTTGATTACTTTAAAAACACTCCAATAAATTTTATTCCATATAGCGATCAACCCGATGCAATTGTTTTTCAACCAGGGCCAGGGCATTGTAAATCGTACCTTGGAAAAGTCGGAGGCCTGCAACCCATTTGGCTTTCTGGCCAATGTTTTGCACCCGAAATCGCTCACGAAATCATGCACGCCCTTGGGTTTATCCATGAACATTCGCGAACAGATCGCGGTCAATATGTTGAAATCGTTTGGGAAAATATCGATGACCAGTATAAGTCACAATTCACAATGGCCCCAGAATCACTCATGCTACCCCTCAAAAGCACAAGCTTTGATTACCAGTCGATTATGATTTATGAACCCGATGCATTTGCGAGACAGCCGGGCCTAACTACCCTGCGCACTAAAGGCAATTCCCCCCTCTATCCGCTGAAAACTTTGAGTAAACAAGATGTTGAGCGTCTCTTTAAAGTTTATGCCCGTTAAGGGCCATCAAACCACCCAAAGAGTTGACTCTTTCCGCACGTTTATGCTACTTCTTGCAAGGTTTTTAATTAACTACACACTTCTCTTGATGAGTGGTTGGCCCCTGAAGGGTTTGAAATCACTTCTCCTAAACAAAGAGAAGGCGGACATATACCTATAGGAGGCACACGTATGTCACAAGTTACCATGAAAGAAATGTTGGAAGCCGGAGTTCATTTCGGTCACCAAACTGCCCGTTGGAATCCAAAAATGAAACCTTATGTATTTGGCGCTCGCGGCGGCATTTACATCATTGATCTTCAAAAAACAGTCACACTCGCACAAGCTGCTGCACAGTATGTAAAGAAAATTGCTGGTGATGGCGGTCGTATGATTTTTGTCGGTACAAAAAAACAAGCCCGCGAAACAATTCAAGAAGCAGCAAAAAAATGCGGTCAGTTTTACATGACTGAACGTTGGCTCGGTGGAACACTCACCAACTTCGATACCGTAAAACAAGGTATCAATCGTCTGCGTAAACTAGAGCAGATGAAAGAAAAAGATGATTATTCTGCATATGCAAAAAAAGAAGTCATTGGTTTTGAAAAAGAACGTCTCAAACTTACAAATGTTCTCGAAGGTATTAAAGAAATGAAGGAAGTTCCTTCAGCTTTATTTATCGTTGATCTTAAAAAAGAGCACATCGCAGTTCTTGAAGCTCGAAAATTAGGTATTCCCGTTATTGGAATGGCCGATACGAATTGTGACCCTGAATTGATCGATTATCCAATTCCGTCAAACGATGATGCAATTCGCGCCATTAAGCTTTTCACAAATATGATCGCTGACGCATACAATGAAGGCGCAGTTAACTGGGAACAAAAAATCAGAGCGATGACAGACAAACAAGCTGACGTTGCTCGTGAGATGAAAGAAAAGCAAATCGGCGACAAAAAAACCGCCGCTGATGCTAAAGCAGCTACACCAGCAAAAGCACCAACCCCTGTTGCGGGCCCTGCTGTCGTGAAGCGCGCGAAAAAGCGAACTCTTGTTGCCGCTGGAACAGCTGAAGATCGTGATGAAACCGATCCAGCAGAAGCCACAACAGAAGCC